>Ga0214542_1002262_pt1 | contig 39942 bp, 26 predicted proteins | sample CNSS1metaG_FD_160096 | JGI IMG/M metagenome (GOLD analysis project Ga0214542, IMG submission 160096) | Root nodule microbial communities from cowpea collected in UCLA plant growth center, Los Angeles, California, USA - CNSS1 | ecosystem: Host-associated > Plants > Roots > Nodule | place: USA... | reverse complement strand
TGGATTTATTCATTAGTTTAAATTAGTCACTAATTACGCAATTAATTAGTATACACGAGTCTCTTGGGAAACGATATTCCGGTCTTACCGGTTACTACTTGCACGACTTGGTACACTTGCCAAAGTCTTAACAGAACCTCTGCGTTGTCAGGCGTTGTTTGTTCCAGACTTCACTGTTTTACCCTTTATGGCCTAGCGATTCACCTTGTGCCGCCAAGCACCACACCAGTAGCGTCACTACTACTGGGTTTTGGGCTTTTGAGACAAGTTCCAAAGAACCCATTCTCTCGTAAGCATTCCAAAACACCAAAGTATCGGTTCAGTTATGCATTTTAACACTCCTTTTGTATTCAATCAAACATATATACTTCATGCTTATTTCAATTAAGGCCAATTTCACGAAAACGAACACCAAATCTCAGGCCAAAATCATATCACTTCATACCTAATCCCTTCGCGAACCCTAAGCCCAACCATGCAAAAGATTCCACCAAAATTTCAGACAAAACACTTCCATGCTTTTAAATCACATCAATATTTCATTCAATTATATTCATACAGTGAATTTAGGCTTCGTAGATGTTATTAGAACCATCATAAACCAAGAACTAGACATTCCAGTTCGCGTCGCCTGACGGTTACAACACAACCGCTAGACGGTTCATCATAAAACCCAAAAAATTAGGTTTAGGCACATGTGTCGCTTGTCGGGTCTTCAAGATCGCTAGGCGGTTTCTAGAAAATTTCTAGAAACACGCACAGTTAAGAAATTTGCAGAAAGAGAGGTCCACATAGTGATCATACAACATCAAATCATATACATTTGAATTTAAACACGGAAGGCAGCTCCCCTAACTTGGAAAATCCTGCTACAACTTTGATCTCTTTAGGGTCCTAAACTTCCTTGGTTGGTAGCCACACGAATTTTTGTTGTTCTCCCTCTCTTTTCCAACCCTAAAACTAATTGAATTGAATTAAAACGAAATTAAACTCAAATCAACTCTTTAATTGGTCCTTAATAGCTAATCAATTCAAATTAATCTCTTTGTCCATGTCTAGATTTGTAGAACCTATCTTCAACTCTTCATCTACTCCAATTCATCCTCAAGGCATAAAAAAAAGATGTTATGATTTTACTCTAGCCAAGGTTCGAACCCACCCCTTCCCAATTACCAGGTACATGCACAACTATTAAGCCAATTCGTGTTTCCTGGTAATCCATACTTACAACAACTCCACATGTTTAGAAAATCAACTCATATAAGCCCTGTTGCTTTGACTTAAAAGAACAAGGTATGAATCAATATTTTATAATATAAAATTTTTGCTTTATTATCCAATTTCTATCTTGAAACCAATGCATTAACTTCCATGATAAGCAAAGTCTAAGGCACAAAAGTGCATCACACATTTGTAGAGAAAGTAAATACGAGGCAAAAGAAAACCCCAATTAATTTAGATACTAATTTATAAATGAAAAATTACTGGTAACTAAACTAATTTCAAAAAATTATAATTCGTCTTTAAATTGGTAACTAAATTAGTTTCTGTTACAAATTGGTCTCTAAATTAGCCACTAACATTAGTTACCTAGGTTTTGGCTACCAAATGAATTGGTCACTAAATTAGTCTCTAATTAATTATTTAGAGACCAATCTAGAAACCAATTCCTTTGGTAACTAAAACCTAGGTAACTAATGTTAGTGACCAATTTAAAGACCAATTCATAATATAAACTATTTCAATTACCAATTTATAAACCAATAATAACTTTTAGAAACTAGTTTAGTTAGCAGTAAGTTTTAGTTTATAAATTCACATCAAAATTGGTCAGTATACTAACTAATTATTTTTAGTCACTAAATTTGGTCATTACTTAATGTTTTTCTTATATGGTTATATGACATTAGTCTTACACATATAAGACCTTAGACACCACTTTTACACCAAAACCTTAAGGCAATGTTGTTATGGGTCTTTATTCTTATATAGTGTTCAACTTTGTCTTTTCTATCCAATGTGGGATTTTGACTCACACTTGGACTATTCCCAACATTCTTGTAGTGGTTATTGGTCAACGGTAACATTAATAAATTATTTTCAAAAATATTTTTTTAATTTTTTCAAATTTTTAATTTATTTCTTTTTCCAGTAAAAACTATTTTTATTTTATTTTTTATCAGTTTGTTTTATGTACTTATTATCCTAATATATTAAAAATATATTTTTATATTTTTGGTATTGTTAAATTTGATTATTTTATGTATTTTTTATAAATTCAAATTTATTATATAAAATTGTTCTTCTATTTTTAGTTTATTAATTTCTTTTATTATAAAATTAATTTTATGTTTTTTGTATTTATCTTTAAAATTTTATTTTCATTATAAAAAATATTTTTCTTATTTTTTCTATTTAGTTTATTTATCTATTTTAAAAATATTTTAGTTATTTTATATTATATATTTAATATATTTGTCTAGGAAATAAAATAAATAATTTTTTTATTATTAAAACTTCATGTTGCTTTATTTTATTTAATATTTAGTCACCCGAATGAAATTTTGTGTTGACAATTGCTCCTTTTTACTTAACTTTTACTAGATAATATTAAAATATGCATTTTCATAGTGTCATAGTAAAAGTTAAGTAAAGATAGAAACTCAAATTTTGTTCGGGTTTTAGAAAAGGAAAAAGAAAATGAAAGGGGTAACAACTTGGGCAAGGTGTGGAAACGTTGACCTAAAGTGTAAGAGAAATAATGACTATTGTAACTAAGGGTTTTAACGACGACTAATGAAAGCATATGAAGACGATTCCCACACCGTCGTTGATCAAGCCGTTGTTAAAAGTAACCCACAATGATGACGATTACCAAATTCGTCGTCAATATTACATAATCCCATGACGGTTTGGAAGTCGTCGTTGAACTATGAACAAGAAAATAATATTGTCATAACATCAATGACGATCTTAGTCAAAATCGTCCTTATGTGCTTGAACCTGAAGCTGAACTCATTATCCACAAACGATGACGGTATTACCATGATCGTCGTGGATTTCGTGAATTTAACAACAGTTTGAGACATAACCTTCATTTATTTTGGCTATTTTTTTAAATGGCAGCTTGGTTTTTTGTCTTAATTTGAACTTGTAATTCAAAAAACATCCAATAGAATTCGAATCCAAATTGTGCCAATAGAGTTCCAATCCAAACAGTTCCAACAAAATCACGAATAACTTATATGACAAAATAAGTCTAAACTAGCTCCAAGTCTCACTAAACCTAACTCTTACTAACTCTAGATAGAAAGTACTTCGCCCACAATTTTTGAACATAAGCTATTGCTTCTGAATCCATTGGACTTGGGTCATTGAATTTTTGCAAAACTGTACGAAAACTTAATAACAATACATATCTAAATTAGTTTAAGTTAAAATTAGTACATGAAATAAGTTAGTATATTACCGCATCCCGGCCACTTTCATAACTGCCTTGAACAATTGCTACTATCTATTGCATCACATAATAGCTACACTTAATGCTTCCAATTTGTTTATTACAGTACACTTGTAGTAATTGTATTTAGTTATAAATATACATGACAATACTAAAGTAAATGAATGACATGTAACGTATAAGTACCCAGAGGGAAATCAAAGTAACCCTTTTAGTATTAGTAATCGATCTACCACTCAATATACTTTGTCCATTAAAAGCACTAAAGTTAAAATAATCAATGTTAGAAAACATGACATTATATATTCAAGATTAAAGTATAAATTAAGGAATTTATTGAAAAAGACTTATGTATCAATTATGCTCTTCAAATAGAAGGAAGAGGTCTATGACAAGAAAAAAACCATAAAGCGATTTGCTCTGATACTGACACAACAAGCAGTTGCCAATGACAACTACAATGAAAATTAGTTTAAATACCTCAAAATATAATATTACAAAATTTATACCTTATGAAATGAAAAATAAGGATATAGTTACCTATCTACATATATGGAGCAATGAAATTTTTTTATTTCACTGCATTATGGAAGTCTGGATGTACGTTTTTGTTCCAGGGTTCTTGCTACCCATTGAAGGCATGAAATGAGGGTCTATAAACCCATATTTGTCATCTTTTCCCACTTCCACACTCAAACCATGCAAGTTCCTAATTTGACAATGAAAACACATATTTAATACCTAAGAAGGAAACTATTAAAAAATGATTTAAAAATGATTCACTTATATCATCCACAATTGCATAATAAACACATTTAAGTCCTTTATGCTTGATATGATCTCCATCAAATCACTTTTATATATGTACAATGACAACTTGCTTTGTCTGCAAAAAACAAAGGCATCCCAAGGAATCGAAGTTGCATTTATACTCATGCTTGAAGTATATTATACTAATGTCGATATTGGATCCTCACAATTTTTTGATACATGCAACTTTGGTTCATCTTGCTACACTAAAAAACAAGCATAATATTAGTTAGGATAATATATATAGTACATATGTAAAAATATTACTGCATATACAAACCAATTCAATGTGTGGTGCATCCTCACGAGATGTTTCGGCCAGGCGATGAAAGTTCCCACTGCATGTGATATAATACCAACCTCTAATGTTGGCATAGGAACTACAACATCACCATAACATACCGTCTCCACCATAACCTTTACTAAGTGATAGGGGAGACATTCACCATGTAACATGGTTGAACCTTCAAAGAACTTCCCATGGGTCACCAACTGAGGTGGAGATACATAATCAACCAATGTGTACAACTCACATTAGGAACCAAAGCCAATGTTACCCCTTGTTTCAGCTGTAGCTGAACAACTCCCTTTTGTGTTGACTTTGACGACACTAGGGGAAAGGTCAAGTTCTATTATGGTGGGGAACTTTTGCGAGAGTAGTAGGGTTTCAAGCCGCTTGTCAAATGCTTTCATCATTGCCTGTCACTCTAATCTCATCTCCTGATGCTCTTTCCTGATTGGCTCCTGTTCTTGTCTCATCTCTTCTCATAGTTGCTTTGCCAAGTCAGCTTTCATTTTCTACAAAGCTTCCTCCGTATTCACATTAAATGATGAATGAGATTGGTGATGTGATGACCCTCCAAATTAACTTCAAATCCTCACACCGTATCTAGCGGTACGAACACGTCCAGGGTGTTCAAGTCATCCAAAAGCAGTATTCTTCAACTAGAGAAGACCGTGAGGATTGAAGGCACCCTGCATCTGCTGCTCAACTAGAGAATCCTACAACAAGGAAACATATATAATTAAAACATTTTCCTTGCAATAATAAGTTTAAAATTAAAACATAGAAATAAATTTACTTACAATCTACTCAGCAACCTGTTGTGATTCATCATAAGTCCATGTTCCCGATTTTTTTAGACATACCTGCTTCCATTTCTCATTCTTGGATGGTGGGGATGGAGGTTCAATTGAATCTGCACTACCATCATCATCACCAAAAGCACAATGTGCCTTAATCTTTTCGCTAATAATCTTTTGTTCTAGCTTTTGATAGCGACCACGAGAAAGCAAGTGCAGAGTCTCATTATATGCTTGTATGTCTTATGCTTTTTTCCAAACACCGTATAAACATTTTAATGAAATTTACTTAGTATTTAGCAGTATATGGAATAAAATATATATAAGTGATAATACTAACCTTCCATTTTTCACTTTCTCGAATTTGTAAGAATTGTTGCCAAGTTTCTTTAGTAATACAAGTATACTTGGGGCAAGGACTTTCTCCTTTCATTACACTATACACATAGACTTTCTCTTCGTACACAAACTAGGAGGCAAGTTTTAAATCAATAACAAAATGGGCCATGAACTATGATTGGTACTTAAATTCCCATAATGATTCATTCCATCTAAAGCTAGTCCAAGTCTCAAATTTCTTTATTCATTTCTTAATGTAGGAAATTTTTTATCAATGTTCTTCCATTGCACAGAATCTACAAGATGACGAAGTAGTCCATCACATTTTGGCTCATCAACATGCCATCTAAGGTTTTTGGCATAAGTTGGATTTGCAAACATACGTTTAAACTTTGGAATGATTGGTAGATACCAAACAACAAGGAAGGTCATGCTTTGTAACCTCATTAGTATTCTCTTTATCACCATCTTTGACCTTATTATGTGTTAATTCACACTTGGGACAACTTCTTAACTCCGCAAACTCTTTTCTATATAAAATACAATCATTAGAACATGCATGAATCTTTTCATATTCCATACCTATCGGACAAAGTATCTTTTTTGCCTCAAACATTCTATCAGGTAGTGTATAACTTTCAGGAAGCATTTTCTTCAACAATTGAAACAATTATGTGAAGCTTTTATCAGTCCACCCATTTAATGCATTCAAATTTATCAACGTTAACACTACTGATAATCGTGTGAAGTTAGTTGAACTAGGATATAACGGGGTCTCTGCATCTGTAGTCATATTTTTGTAAACATATTTAGTAAATGTTTGTAATCCAACATCACGAATCATGTGCTCTAATCTATCTTCCATTGTCTTGTCAACAAATTCATGTGCTTCAACCATAGTTGGAGTTTCTACCAATTCACCATGCCATATTCATGTTGTATAATTCTTCAAAAATCCATAAGATAAAAGATGTTCTCTAATCTCTATCACATCTAACATTCTCCTATTCAAATAATTGACATAGGGACACCTCATCTTTCATATGTTTTATGCACTACCAGCATGACGTTGAGCGAAATGTATAAACTCCTCGACCCCTATCTCATAATCAAAACTTATTCGTGGTAAATTAATCCAACTTCGATCCATCATTATTTTGTAACGTAAAAGAATTGTATAGTTCATACGAATAATAAGTGTTTGATGTCAAACACCTCTAGATTCGATCCAACACATTGCCGAGGGTCGGACACCCCCGGATTCAATCCCAACTCGTTTGACAACATGCATCATACCAAAATATATAAACAAATACTCAAATTTATAAAATAAATAAGTCAGATATAAGCCACATTCTTGTTTTATCTGCATCAATATGAACAAATATTTTCCAAAGAATATAATTTTTCAAACGTCAACAAGTAATTGCACAAAAACAAAAATCATCAAATTTATAAAACTAATAGTACCACTTACCTTGTTGTTGGAGCAGTTGTAGTGGCACTCGTTGGAATCACATTCGCCATCTACTTCTCTCCCAAAGACACGTAAATCTTTTTTAATTATCAGTGCATTTTTTGAAATAATTTACCATTTTTCTGATAAGCATATTTTTTAATTGATTAGACATGAGTTGATCTTTATAGAAAATGTTAGTTTAAGGGATATATCAACGATGAAATGGGATAGAACAATTGTATAAATATGTTTTACATTTTCTTGATTACACTATTTTACTGCTGACTAATAATTAGCCTTTTAATTTAGTAGCTTTGATTACAACAACAAATGATTTTGGGCTAGGAATTGCTATGTTATGTATATGTTAATTGGGTTGCAGGTGTGTTCCATTTAGATATAAAAGTTCTAATGGTGACTTCAATTTCGAGAAGATTGTTCAAGTGCTTATGATTAATTCACCAAATGGACCTAGTCTTTTGTTTCCAAAGGTATATTGTTCTGATCAGGTCGATTGGGTAGTGTTTGCTACTAATATCTTTTTCTGAAATTGACTAATCGTAGGAGATTAAAGATTTTGGCAATAGAGTTTTCATTTAACATGGTCCTAGCAAGTTCTTCAAGTGATCTATTCTTTCTTTCAACCATTCCATTTTGTTGTGAAGTTTTAGGAGTAAAAAAGTTATGTTTCATCTCATGTTTTATACAAAAGATTTCAAACTTTTCATTTTGAAACTCTCATCCAGAATCACTTCGAATAGGCATAATTTTAGAATTCTTGTCATTTTCTAAGACCTTGGCAAGTCTTTTGAAAGCGATTGAGGTTGTACCCAACCAAATAAAATAGTTTTAAATATAGTACTCATGAAATGTTCCTAAAGTCGTCTCCCTATGACCAATGTTTTCAATCAAAGGTTCTAGATGCAACATAAAAGGGGGTACGGGGTTGGCAGATTCATATATGCAACACATAATTAAAAACCTTATTTCAATTTTTATAAAATAGTGGTAAAAACATCATTGACTCCTTGATTCGAATGAACATCCACCAATCACAGGTCACAAAACTAATTAGTTTAGTTAACTCTCATGAAATTTGTAATTAAAGAACTAAGTGAAGATTAAAATCGAGTTCAATATGCAATTAAGCAATTCACACATTCATTCAATCTGTAACAATGTGATTAAGCATGAACAAAACCCTAAAACACAACTACCCACTCTAAAAATTAAGCATAAATAGAATGGTTCATCCATTAAGCACAAAAGCAAAATCAAAATGAATAGTAAGATAAAACCCAACCAAACAAAAACATTAACCTCAAAGTTTCAATTCATTCTCTTTGAGGAATCATCCCATACAATTAGTTCTCCATGGAATTCTAATTTGATCTCAAACCAATGAAATAGAATCATTTAAACATAAACCAATGAAATAAAAGATGAAACCATGAATAGAAGATGAAAACTTGAATTGAGCAAAGAATATGAAAACCCTAAGTTGGGGGTGTTGTTCCAATGTGAATACGAAAATGTAAAAGCTTCAGAGTGTGTAGAAAACACAAAAGCTTCAAACTTTGATGTTTAGCTCCTCTTTTTCAAATTTCTTTCCCAAGCCTACAAGATTGTTAACAATGTGTGTGAAACTTTTCTAGAATTCCGCTATGGATTCATCTTGCTGCATCTTGAACAACTCATACTCTTGTATCAATGCATGCTTCCTAGCCATCCTCACATTCACTACAATAATTTATAGTTTAGACCACACTAAAATAGATAACGGCTAAATAAATGTAGCCTAAACATATAATAAACAACATTTTTATAAATGATGTATAAATATCATGAAAGTCCATGATTATATAATTGTTACTTTAAACTATGTGGGTAAAACTAGTAAAAATATGGTCTAAAAACATAGGTAAAGTATAAAATCAACATGTAAAACTGTTGTCTATTGTGAGAATTTTAAGCAACGGTTTTAAAAATATTGTCATACTAAAAACCTTTGTTTATTATCTATAGCTACACTCACCTATACCACGCCTAAAAAATTGTGGTCTAATCTTTAGACCACGGTTTTTATAATTTATATCATAATTTTATGTCGTTGTCTAAAGTGATTTTTGTTGTAGTGATCATTGGTTCCTTCATGTGTGACTTCAAGCACATCCCACATCATTGATTGACGCTAAATAGGTTCCTTTTTGCTCAAATGCTTTTTGACATGAATGAGAGGGATCAAAAACCCTAGCCGTCATAAGGAGCAGTTGGAAGGGCTAAAAAACCACCTTGTAATGGCACTTGAATGGCCATTAACCCATTTTTATTAATTTTCGTTTTCTTGCCATTAATCCTAGTTAAGTCATAGTTTAAGAAGCAATTTGAGAAAGGAGAATGGGATTTTGAGCATATCATTTTGTGAGGACTGCTAGGGGAGTATTCAGAGCACAAAAACATGCGCCAAGGGGACATTGAGGGAAGTTTTGCAAAGGTTAGTGAAGGGCTTGGTGTAACACCCTAGGTGGATATTACTAGATAAAACTCATTTTTCACAAAATATACTTTCAAAAAATCCAGACATTATAATAAGTTCCCAAGCGCGAAAAATTTAAAACTTATCTCGCCATAATCCATTCATACTGTCTCGTCTTTATTACATATTCATAATGGATAAAACATCATAAAGTCTATTACAAAATGTAGGAAAGCATAGTATAATGAAAATCCCCCCCCGTAGGTAGTCTCGCTCTGTCGCTAAGCATCAGCATGATCACCTGAGTTCACATCTGCTCCCACGTGACAAGTCATGTTATCATCGCCAAACACAAACACACAAACAAGAAAGGGTGAGCTGAGCAGAAAATAATATAATCACAAGATAATAAAAACTGTCCCTTACCCAATATAACTTAGTTAATTTTAGTTTGGTAGTCTTGTTATCATAATATACTTCCAATCTCATAACCTATATGAGAAAGATCCATCCACAACCTTGGTCCTTAGGGATTATCATGCTCCTACGAACCTACCCGCTCGTGGTCCAACTCTACGGACCTCCCCGCCCGTAGTCCAACTCTACGAACCTGCCCGCTCGTAGTCCAACATGCGTGAACACCTACTATGAACCTCCCCGCTCATAGTAGCCTCAAGTGTGAGCACGGAACATATGAACCTCCCCGCTCGTATCCCCACACAAGAGTACAAAAGATATGAACCTCCCCGCTCGCATCAATCACGCATCTCAATCTCCGTTACGAACCTCCCCGCTCGTAACTAATCCAGCATGTCACTGACCAAACCCTCAAGACCATCGATGTAAAACGCTACAAAAATAATATATTGTCCGCACGCTATTGCCTGGCGTTGCCTAGGCACCGCCATACGAAGCTGCGTTGCAGACCGCTTGGCAAAAACCTCTCGCCGTCAGGCGCCCAGGATTTCCAAAAATCATAGCACATATCTCATAAATCAATTATTCATACATAGAGGTATACATTCACAATTGAGACTATGCTAACACTTGAGTTTATTCAAGAGTTAATCATACTCGATAGGTTAAATAAAGTCGCAATCCTCACCCAATAAGGCATAATCTTTAACTTTTAGGAATTACACATTTTAATACTCACTACATCTAACCCAATGTAATCCACCTAGTAATATTTAAATACTTTAAGTTTCCACCACTACATATACATTATATACCTTGGTTACTTTTATAATTATTAAAATCTTATACCTCCTTCCAATTAAATAATAAATAAATAAAAACTATAATGATATATTCCTTATGCACTGTCCTGATCTATAGAACTACTGAACCCGAATTTTTCTTTGCCCTCTACACGTAATTAAACTATCAAACATCACAAAATAAAAATCTGCACTTTTATTACAAATCCAAAACAAGCCATACTTATAAATTAAAGATAAACTTTAACTTTTATATACTTTATACATTGTTCCAAAATTAAGTCAACTTAATTGACGCGAATTAACAACACTCAATATACTAAAAGCCTATGAATTATATACATCCTATTAATTATTGATAACTAGGCAACCCTGACTACTAATATACTAAAATAATATTTATATAATTGTACCCATTGCCTTGCACTTTCACATACAAAGAAAATTTACCTGTCACATGATAACATATTCACTACCTGTTATCTCACCTAAGATTTACATCCAATAATTAATTAATATATATATATATATATATATATATATAATTTTCATTATCCACACCTGACACTAAAAAAAATATAACTAAATTTTCTTTTCACTCCCAAACCCGACAACCCCAACTTTTCACCATTACCATAAACTAATAGATTATACAATTTAAAATCCATGAGAAATCATTACAATCAAAACCCTATACGAATTCATGAAGTTTTAACTTTGATATACTTAATATATATAATAATACTGCAAACTTTGATCAAATGAACAATCCCCCAAAACTCCAAATTCTTATAGCATAGAAAAGTATTTTTCCCGTCCTTCACATGAAATTCATGATTGATTTTTTATTTTTAACAAAATCCTTGTCCAGATTGAGGGAACGTAACAAGAAAGAAAAAAAAAGGAATGAACATTACTTTTGCGAGGAGAGGAAAAATAAGTCAGCATTTGAATTTATGGAATCGTATAGATTCAAAAGCATATCAATTGTTGCCGAATAAAATAGTATGTGCAATCAAATACCCAAAATTAAAGAAAACATATATTTCTGGTAAATTGGTTCATGTTTGACAGATAGAGACAGAAGATGAGTCCAACACATCATGGCATGCGATTTCTATTCAACAGAGATGAAGGATTTCTACAATTTCTAGATTTTTCCATCACTTAGAAAAAATATATAAAAAATAAAAGGTACTTTAACCAAGACTCAAACCCACAACCTTTTAACCCATTAAACATATGCACACCAACAAACCATCACATTATTCATGTCAATTTACCCAGAACCTAAATCATGCTGTCACATTCACAATATAATTGCAAAATAAAACAGAATTAAATAAATCTACTAATGACATGCTTTAGACTTGAACCCAAGTCCCTTCAACCTAATTAAGTGCTCTAAACCGCTTAGGTTCACATTGTTTCTTGTTTAAGATTTATCAAGGAATTCTCCTAAGGTAGTCTCAACTCCTCATTTCTTATATTCTATTAATTATTAATTTTCATAAATTTCCTGGATCTCACATTACTCCCAACTCAAAAGAATTTTCGTCCTCGAAAATTTCACTTACCAGGAAATAAATATGGATATGATTCCTTCATGAGGTCCTCCATTTCGCACGTTGCTTCTTGTGTTGCCTCATCCCAAAGGACCTTTACTGTCCGGATCTCCTTCCCTCTCAGCTTCTTGACTTGAGAATCCACTATCCTTACCGGTCTCACGTCCAATGTTAGATCATCCCTGAACTGGACATCATCTGTCTCTAGCACATGGGTGGGATCTGTAATGTATTTACGTAACTGGGACACGTGAAACACATTGTGCAAGTTGGCTAGATGTGGTGGCAACGCAATTTCATATGCTACCGGCCCGATTCTCCTATTGATCTGATATGGCCCTATGAACTTCGGCTTTAATTTCCTGGATTTGATTGCTCTCCCAATGCTTGTAGTCGGGGTGACCCGTAGGAACACATGATCCCCCGCTTGAAATTCTAGCGGCCTCCTCCTTTTATTTGCATACGACTTTTGTCTACTCTGAGTCGCACGCATCCTGTCCTGAATCAGTTTGACTTTTTCCATCGTCTGTTGCAACAACTCCGGCCCAATAGTCATTGACTCTCCATCCTTATACCAACATAGTGGGGTTCTGCATCTTCTTCCATATAATGCCTCGTAAGGCGCCATTCCAATGCTTGAGTGGTAACTGTTATTGTAAGTGAATTCCACTAAGGGAAGTACTTCACTCCAACCACCCAAATGGTCCAATACACACGCCCAAAGCAAATCTTCTAGTGACTGAATTGTTCTTTCTGATTGACCATCCGTTTGAGGATGATATGCAGAACTCATTCTCAGTTGAGTTCCTAGCGCTGCTTGTAAACATTGCCAGAACCGTGAGGTAAATCTCGGGTCACGATCTGACACTATACTTGCTAGAACCCCATGTAATCTTACGATCTCCCGAATGTATAAATCTGCGAGTTTATCCATCGACATCCTCAGATTGATTGGTAAGAAGTGCGCACACTTGGTGAGTTTGTCAACTATTACCCAAATGGCATCATGTCCTTTTACAGATTGAGGTAGGTGAGTCATAAAATCCATAGAGATACCATCCCACTTCCACTGGGGTATCTCCAACGGTTCTAGGGTACCTCCTGGCCTTTGGTGTTCAATTTTAGCCTTCTGACACACTAGACAGGCTGCCACAAAGTCTGCCACATCTGTTTTCATCCCAGGCCACTAGAATGACTCCTTAAGATCCTTGTACATTTTTGTCATACCCGAATGGATACTGAGGCGGCTCTTATGTCCCTCATCCAGAACCTTCCTTCTCATTCTCCAATTTCCAAGCACGCAAACCCGATCACGGAATCGTAAGATACCATCAGCCCCCATCTTGAATTCCTTCCCCTTCTTTGTACCCAACCATCCAACAATCTGTTGTAACTCAGCATCATGCACCTGCCCTTCTCGAATCTCCTCTAGAAAGGTGTTTGTAATCGTTAACATACTGCACCGGATATGATCAGAATCCAGTTGTAATCCAAAATTCATATCGCGTAATTTCTCTATCAGTTCCAATTCTTTCACCATCAACGAAGACATATGTACCCGCTTCCTGCTCAAGGCATCGGCTTCCACATTAGCCTTGCCTGGATGATAGAGGAGCTCGAAATCGTAATCTTTAAGGTACTCCATCCATCTCCTTTGTCTCATGTTAAGTTCTTTCTGATCAAATAAATACCTTAAGCTCTTATGATCACTAAAGACTCGGAATTGGGAGCCATATAAGTAATGTCTCCAAGTCTTAAGAGCAAAAACTACCGCAGCCAGTTCCAGATCATGGTTGGGATAATTCTTCTCGTGGATCTTCAACTGCCGAGAAGCATACACTACTGCCCTTTCTCCTTGCATTAATACACATCTCAACCCCTGGTATGACGCATCACAGTACACTTCAAATGCTTGAGTTGTATCGGGAATAGCCAATACCGGAGCTGTGGTCAGTCTCTTCTTCATCTCTTCAAAGCATGCCTCACACAGTTCTGTCCATGAGAAGGATTTGTCCTTTTGCGTGAGTTGCGTTAAAGGACTTACCATTTTGGAGAACCCTTCTATAAATCGCCGGTAGTACCCAGCCAACCCCAGAAAACTTCTCACTTCCGTCACTGTTTGCGGTCGTTCCCATTTCAACACAACTTCTATCTTTGTAGGGTCGACTACGATACCATGAGCCGAGATTACATGCCCAAGAAATTGGACTTCACTCAGCCAGAACTCACATTTGGATAATTTTCCATACAACTGATGTTCCCTGAGTATTTCCAACACCACCCTCAAGTGCACAGCGTGTGCACAACTACAGCACAACTGGTAGCATCTTGGTGTGATGCCAAGGTGTTAAAGGTCAAGGGTTCGATACCCGCTGGCAACAACCTACCTAGTATGAATGGACGGAGAAGGGTGATGGGTTGGGGTGTATTGGGCTGCTGACCTAACATGCTCGGTGGGATGCCAGGGTGTTACACTTGGAATTTGATCGATTGTGGTGCAAAAAGGACTCTAGGATTTATAACTGGAGCAAGGAATACCAAGTTAGGGGAGTTGTGTAAGACCCATGAAATTTAAATAAGTAAATAATTAATTATTTAATAAATACGGGTAGTGGAGCCTTATGGCATTTAACTCTGATTTTGTTATGACGTGGAAAAGTACTAACTCAAATGGTTGAGAGTACTTAATTGTGTGAGAGGTCTTGGGTTCGAGTCCTAGTTAAGACATTTATGTGTTATTTAAGTTATTATTAATTTTAATAAATGTATGATTATGTGAGTGGTAATATAATCTTTGAATTTTAGGAATTATCACGAAACATGCTTTGGTTGAATGGTTGTGCATTGGGCATTGGCATGGTTATGGGTTTGACACTTGGTAGACACCAATTAAGCTTCGTTTTGCTAAATTTATTTTGGCAAGGATGAGAGGGGCTGGGAACCCTAGCAGCCATGTGAAGGCAATCCAAGGGGCTGGAAAATAACTAAAGATGGACCTTGAATGGCAATTACATACTTTAATGTCATTTTCGTTTTAGCACATTAAACTACCATTAAGGCACCAATAAAAGGCAAATTTTGAGTGTGGATGAGGGTTTTTTTGTGCTGCCATTACTGGGCATTGGGAAAGGTACGAATTCAGAGAATGTGTGGTGAGAATTGAGTGCATTTGGGAGCTAAATTGAAGGGAAGCTAGGCGACCTAGTGATCAAAGAGGAAGAACTCTAAAACTCAAGTTTTAAGCATGAAATATATGATTATTGGGTGTTAGTAATTCGTCCAAATTGTATAAAAATTCACGTTTCTGGGATTTTTCCAGAAACCGCCTGACAAGTGAAGAAATACCGCCAGGCGACTCATTTGCATTGTATTTGGATGAACTGCCTGGCGGTGATGAACACCCGCCAAGCGACACGAACCAAGTTTGGTTCGATTTTGATGTTCTTGATGTTTTGGGATGACTCTAATCGGAGGGAAAGCCAATTTTTAATTGTTAAAGGATGATTTGATGTCAAACCACATTTAAATTCATGTAATTGGAGGTGTAAATGAATGGAATAGTGGGAAGATGATGTTAGGGTTGGAAATTGGGTTCTTGATGTCCTAAGGAAATTGGTGGTTCAAGTGTATTGGAAAGAGTGAATGAATGGGTTTGGGATGGGAATCCCTATGTGAATTCGAGTGAAGATTTGGTGAAATTTTCAATGGAGGAAGACCAAGGAGTGTTAGGGCTTCGCAGGTGCAAAGGAAGGATTTCTGGGTTCCTGGACAATAGGAACCGCTTGGCAGCACCCAATTGGCCGCCAGGCGCCACATCAAAGGTGCATGGTGTTCTGTTCACGAAACACGTTGTTTTTCGTACTTTTCGCGCAACAGGAATCGTCGGGCGGTAGTTCAGTCCTGTCAAGCGCCACCTTCTTCATTTCTGGGCGCTAGGCGCCACCATTTTTTCTAGTTTGCATAGTTTTTGTAAAATTACATTTTCGGGTTTGTTAACCGTCCGATTTAGGTGAAATTTGGACAGGTGGTCTATAACATGTAGTTCTTCACTTTGAACGGTGGAGATTTGATTTAGAGAATAGTAGCTAGAGATATACGTTACTCAATATTGCTGATTTTGGAGTCTTTGAAATACATGATTAAACTCTTGATAATTTCAAGTAACTTCTAATGAAGCATGATTGGATTATGTGGTAAGTCTCTAACAATTTGAATGTTCCTTTGGGTTAGTCACATGTGGAGAATTGGTTATTGGTGAATGCATGTGTGTTAATATTAATTTACATTGGTGCATAGGATCATGTGCTGAAATTGTTAGAGTGTTGCTGCTTATATTTGTTTAAGCATGCGTTATTCATAAGTTAGAATGGAATGCTAGCATGGATTTAAAGGGGGAATATATATATATATATATATATATATATATATGAAATGTGAATGGATTGATTTTACTTTGTTCTGGGTGCTTAAAACCAGTATTGTGAAAGTACTGGTGTAGCGCCTAGCGGTGGTGTTTGCCCGCTAGGTGATAGCTACAAAACCAGTAGAGAATTGAAGCGTGTAGCGCTTGGTGATAAGGGTTGTCCCGCTAGGAGATACTCGTAGAAATAGTAGCATTGGAGGTGTTTGGCGCCTGGCGGCACGTGTTCCCCGCCAGGCGATCTGGTAGACTTTTTCGCTTGGCAACTCGTGTGGAGCGCTAGGTGATTTTTGATGAAGCAAACATTGGGTTTTTCTTGCTTTGGATGTGCGTGGTCTACGAGGCTTTGGACGATATCTCAAGGGTCAGATGTTGGAGTATTCCTGGAGTTGTGGCTCAAGATGGAGGTTATATGAGCATTCTTTGAGTTGTAGCTCGGAATAGCGAGTGTTTCCGCTTGTGTTCTATAAGTGGTGGCTTGTAGGTTGGACACCAACGATAGCTTGAGATTATCAACCAAAGGCATAGAACATGGATTACATGGTGGTGGCCATGTGATATGAGATCAAAGGATGAGGATCCTTTGATGTGTGTGTTTTGTTATATAAATTGATGCATAGGTTTTATTCTGTTAGCTCACCCTATCTGCTTGTGTTTGGCGATGATCGTGTATGTGGTACGCGGGAGCAGTCGATGTTGTAGGTGGATCTGGTGAGACATAGAGCTGGAGCGGGGCTAGTTGGGAGAGGACTTTCTCAGAGCTTTATATTTTATGAGTTTTTAAAGAATTTGTAACATTTCATATTACTACCCGTTGACATTATAGTTGAGCTTTAAATTTTATGGACTTGAGTTAACTTTTGATGTAATAAAAGTTTTATATTCCCCATGTTTTTTTAAATGGAGCTTAATAAATGAGTATTTGATATTAATATCTTATTTTATTAAGTATATTCGTAATATCCGGACGGGATGTTACAAGTTGTACCATGTACTTAAATTTTAATTACATAAATGTGGATTGTATGAGAAGCATGGATGTTTGTTTATGCATTTTTTTTCTGGATTGTATTGTGTTTTTGAAAATTTTCCAAAAACCGCCTAGCGGTGATGAATTGCCGCCAGGTGACATGTGCGAGTTTGGTGTGTTTTCTGGAATTGGTTGGGTTCTGGGAAAGTGCATATGTGGGGTTCTTGTGATCTTAATGGATGTTATTGGGATTGTTTCTGATATGGATTGTCTCTCTAGAGATTTCAAATTGATGGAAACAATGTATGAGTTCAAAGGAGGGTTCATGTGGGGATTGGGAATAAGTGAATGATGATTTCAGATTATGGGTTGGTGTGATATGCTATGAAATTGAAACTAATTTGAGTATATAAAGATGGTGGAAGCATGATTCAAACGCGAATTACATGAGATTGTAGGAAATGGATTAAGATTAGGGAAATTAGGGTTTATATGTGTGCGAAAAGTTTTGGGAACTGCCCAGAAATTGAAGCACCACCCGACCACATGGTGTAAGACCTGTGAAATTTAATTAATTAATTAATAAATGCGGGTAGTAGGAGCCTTATGGCATTCAATTCTAACATGTATGATGTGAAAAAGTACTAGTTCAAGTGGTTGAAAGTACTTGGTTGTGTTGAGAGGACTTGGGTTCAAGTGGTTGTGTTTTTTATTTATATTACTTTAATAATGTGATGGATCATGATGAGTGATCACATAATCTTAGGATTATATGAATTAGTAAGAAATACGAATTGGCATAATGGTTGTGCATTGGCTTGATGAATGGATGACTATGCGTTCAAACCTTGATAGACATGAATTAAACTTTATTTTTGCTAAATTTAGCTTTGGCATGAATGTGAAAGGGCAAAGGAAAACCTAGCGTAAGGAGCAGTCAAGGGGGCTGGAAAACTATTATAAACCACAAATTCAATGACCATTAAGTAGGTATAAAAGTAATTTTCGTTTTAGCCCTTAAACCTATTAAAAGTGGAATTAAAATTAAGGATTAAATGCAAAAACAAGGGAGAGAGTCTCTGAGGTAGAACAACAAAGTGGGCTGAAATTGGTGTGTGAGAAGGAGATTGAAGGCTTATTGAAGTGGATTAAAGCTGACCAAAAAAAGTGGAGTCAAGTGCCACCATCATAAGTGAATTCTAGCATTGCCTACTTTTGCAAGAAATCCATGTTAGGGGGGCTGTCCTTATGTGTTTAAATTAAATGAGATGTGTTATGATTCTGAGTCTTGCTCTTATCATTTGATTCCTGTGTGCTATGAATTTTCGTGCTATATGTGATGTGATTGAGAAGTTGGTTTATTTGATGTTGTTGCAAAGTCTTTTATGCATTTGTATGAATAAGATGAGGGTTTTTGGTACTGTATGGTTGTTTATGGTTAAATCTCAAGTTTTGATGGTTCAAATGGATTTAAAACATGTTCATGTGATTTGCTTGTTGATATAGATTGCTTGGTACCGAGTAAATCGTAGTTTGGCATGGTTTTCTAGTTTTCGCGTGCATGAACAGGGAAGGCATATGCTAATTTAGCTCAAGCGAGCAAGCCTCGCCTAGACGAAAGTAGCAAAGACTTGGCCCTGATTCTGCTCGAGCATCTCGCTCAAACGAAGAGCCCACATTTTGGGCGACTGATTATCTTGCTCAGGCGAGCGTGTTTTGCCTAAGCGAGAAATTGTGGAAAATAGATGTGTTTCTGCTTGAATCGTAGCCCTGGCAAGAGACCGTTGTTTTGGGCGAAAGATTATCTCGCTCAAGCGAGAAGGTCTCGCCTAAGCAAGAGCTCGTGGAGAGCCACTGTAACTCACTCGCTCAGGCGAGGGAGTCTAGCTTGAGCGAGACAGATATACTCGCTTGAGCGAAAGCTCCTAGCCTAAGCGAGAACAGTGAAGATTTGTGCTTTCGATTCCCGATTAAGCTGGCTTGCTATTTTATTTCCGAAATTACGGGAATTATGGGAATGTGTTTGTGATGTTGAACATGAAAGACTAAGTCCATAGGATATGGGATGTGCTGGGTTTGAGTCGTGAGCGAGGAATTCGTGATGGGTGGACCGCATGCGGAACGTGAATGGTTTAGTTCACTGGAGGTACTCTTGTTTGGGATGAATGAGCGAGGGAGTTCAGTTCATGCTCAAACTTGAGAATGCAATTAGCGAGGGAGTTCATAGTAGGAAAGGCGGGTATGCGTGTCCAGGTCCGAGCGAGGAGTTTGGATGACAAGCGAGGGAGTCCGTGAAGTAGGACTACGAGCGAGATAGACTTCTAGGTTTGACCACGAGCGAGGAGGTTCGTGGAAGCACGGGAAAGTCCCACGATCAAGAATACATGCATAAACTCATAATAGTTATGAGTGTGGGAAAGTGAGTTTTTATTTTAAAAGATAAATATTTATGAGATTTTTGGGTGGGTTTATTTCATATTTATTTTATTTATGTGCATAGCTCACCCTATTTTTTTGTGTGTGGCGATGATCGGGTAACTTGTTATCCTGGAGTAAATGATATTACAGGTGAGCAAGAAGATGCTTAGTGGCGAAGAGCGGGAGCAGATTACATGGGGATTTATAAAGATTTATTTTATAAAATTTTCATGTAATTTATGTATTAGTTTTTACTGCTTTTGACTTTTGAATTGTAAAGACTGATTATGAATGGTTGACTTTATATCGCGTTTTTTTTGCTTTAAAGTTTTACATTTCCCATGTTTTGGGAAATGATTTGATAATAAATGAGTAATTTATTTGTTGATAAATTATTTGTTTTATTTAATTAAGTAATATCCTACTAGGACGTTACACATGGAAGTTGTCGCCAGGTGACAAGTGTTGACCAGCAGATTTGGGGTTGACTTGGTAGGGGCAGTTTAGGGGTTTTGTTAGAAAGTTGTACTTTAGCATGAACTTGGTAATAATGGGAAAAATGGTCAATTGTGGTATTGTGAGAGTATTATATGGCTTATAGAGGTGAGACTGAGTAATCTTTGGAGAGGGCAAACTATTGATATAAATGGAAAACGAGGTAGTGCTTAATAGGCGTCAGTTGTGGTTTTATTTGATTTGTAGGCAGTGTCCATATCAAGTATAGGAAGCCTATTATGAACTTAAGGATAAATGTTGTCAAAGGTTACTTCTAGCATGGTATGAATGGTGATTACTCTGTTGATAATTATGTTAGAGGTGAGGTGCTAGAAAATGGGTATAGAAAATGGTAATTAAACTGGGTGAGTTTTAATGCTTTGTGTTCATTATAAGCGGGTCACATAGTGGAAGTTGAATGAGAGTATGACTTTAAGTTGGGAATTATAGTTGAATATATAGAGGAATGGATGGGTGATTGTGTAAGTTGTGACATGTTAAAGGATATTGATGGACAAATTGGTGTTGATGGGTTCCTTGATGATAGGAAGGGTGTTAGAATTGTCCTTGGATGCATAAAAACCACAAAGTCAGGTTACTGGTAGAGTGCCTAGCGGTGAGGTTTGAACCGCCAGGTGATAGCTACAAAAACATAGAGGTTCTAGAGCGCGTAGCGCATGGTAGTGAGGATGATCCCGTCAGGCGACAGCTGTATGGGTAATGGCCACTGGAACGCGTGACACTTGGCGATGAGGGTGGTCTCGCCAGGCGATACCTGCAAAACCAGAAACCTCTAGGGCGCATGGCACTTGGTAACATGTGGTTTCTGCTAAGCGATCTGCAACGTAATTTCGCCTAGCAGTGCTTAGGCAATGCCAAACAATAGTGCAAGGGACATGGGTTGTTCCATTTGAATTGAGCGTGGTCTACATTGCTTGGGATGATACCTTGAGTAGGGAACTTGCTGAGGCATTCCTTGAGTTGTGGCTCGAAATGTAGGGTAAACACGTGGCGATCTTGGGTATTGGCTTGGTGATACTGGAAAATCGGTGAGAGTATGCGAGTTGTGGCTCGTATGGGTTGGCTCTACTTGATAGGAAATCATGGGAAATGGCCAGTGATGTATGAATCTTGTGTTGATAATACAAATTGTGATTCGTATTGGAGAACTCCACCTAGTGTTACGGATGGTGGTTCGTAACATAATAGTTCTGCACGTGTATCTACATTGAGAAAAATTCCAGTTTCTCGCTACATTGCACAACTACATTGAAAGAAAAATTCCACTTTGCACAACTACATTGAGAAAAATTCGAGTTTCTAATATCCGGCCACATAGATAAAAATTAAGGATAGAAATTTCAAGCGTTGGAAATTACTTTGAAAAAAAACTCATTAAGGTCTAACTAGTTTTTATCATTCATGTCCTAGATGTTGGGTATCAGAGTACTAGCACAAGTACTCACAACTAAAATAAAATATGAAAATAAAGGAACAAAAATAGATAATAGGAAAGGAAAAATTACATATCATTCTCTCTAATCCCAAGGAGAAAACAATGACAACCCCTCTCTTGGAAATAGGAAAAACTAAGACAAGGAGAACCTTAAAGGAGAAACTAACCTTCTCTCTTAGAGGAGAAATTAATATTCTCTCTTAATTCTTCTCTCAAGCAAATAAAGCAAAAAGGAATAGAAAGGGAGAGACTTTGGGATGATTTCCTAAGGAAACACTGGGCTCCTTTTATAACATTAAAAGTAAGCTCCAAAGTAAGTTCCCATCGATGTGGGACTTCTTTTCTCACAATCTCCCACTTGAAGATTTTGATGAAATTAATCAAATCTTCACACCATGCTTTATTCTCTGCCTTCATGCTACTTGTTCTTCTGATAAACTTCAGTAGGATCGAATCCACGTAGACTTCATTGACACATAATTCTGATCCTCCGAAACACAATGCAACACCTGAGGTTCCTCTTAAGGACCTCTTGTTAATATTTCACTGCTCTCCACCAAACCCGCCATGAACCTATTAACCATCCCACTACTTGTGCAATGTCTGGTCTTATACACATCATAGCATTCATAAGTTTGTCCACCATCGATGCACTCGGTACTCGAGACTTCTCCATCCTCTTCGCTTCATTGCTAGGATTCATAGTGAGGAACAATTGATAGAAAATGGGGTAGAAATTGGCTTGCAATCTTGCATGTTGAAGCGCCGCAAGATTATCAGTAAGTATTTCTTCTGAGAAAGCCAAACCTTCCTATCTTTTTTGTCTCGGTGAATTTGCATCCCTGAAATCGTTGTTTGCTGGTTCTAAGTCCTTCTTCTCATACTCCTTAGCCAATTTTGCCTTCAATTCCTGGATTTGAACTTTCTTGGGGTCTACCTCCAACATGTCATCCACATACAACATCAATGGTCTAAACACTCATTCTGTTGTAACCGAGGCTTATGAAGGAATCAAATCTCTAGTACGAACACCTGAGCGCTCTCTTTAAACCGTACTGAGATTTGTTCAACCATGCAAACCAAGTTTTCTTGTTCTTTTAACGCCTTCTGGTTGGAGCATCATTTCATTTCTGCTTAACAATAACCTTGTGGGTAGTGGGACCCACAAGTGGTACCTCTTCACATTGTTAGCATAGCCTAAGCACTTAATTTTCCCCAGTTTCAAGCTCTACTCGTGCTTTGGATTCCTTGAACTGGTAACAACACATATGACTTTCTCTTGATGTAGTACACCCACAATCTCCTGGAATAAACTTTGATTCTCCTAGTGATAACCCTGGTGATTCCCTTACATCAGAATAAATCAAGTCTTCTTATGTTTTCTTTTTTCCTGGTAGTCAAACTAGCAATCTGCGATCTATGACTATGTTTGTTGGCTTACCACACAGTGCTCGTGTAGAGATAAAACAACCTTCTTGAGCCCGAGTAAGAGATTACGTTCTGCATGGATTTGCAAACTTCGCTCTGACTTATACCCAAGTTTACGATGTTACGTCAACATCGCTTCTTCTTGACTTGTCGATGCAACCATTGCATTAGCTTCCTGCAACATATCTCCCAAAAGCACATACACATTTGCCATGATCTTTTGCGTTTTCATGACTTACAATTTCTCTCCTCTTCTTCATAGAATATCTTCGTCCTCCGAGGTATTTGCCATACAACCTTGTGAGGTTGATGCCTCAGAGTTCTTTCCTCCACTATTCAAATGCTAACAATCTTTCTTCACATGCCCTCTTTTGCCACAATGGTAGCATTTGAGATGCTTCTTACTTTGACATCTATCATGAGACTGACTCCCACTAGATCCATGTTCTGTTGATCTACCTCTTGTCATCACCAAAGCTTCTATTTGCCTTGCACTTTCCACCATATCCTCTTTGTTCTTTTGCCTGGATTCTTCTTCAAGAACAGCTTCGACAACATCCTCAAAGTGTAGGAGGTCAACAACGTTGTAATTTGTAATGTTGATAACAAGTTGATCATACGAATCAGGTAAACTCTGTAGTAGAAGCTCCGCACGTTCATTTTCAATTATGTTGAAATCTGCCACTGAAAGTTGGGCAAACAATGTATTTAGATTGTTGATGTGGTCTGTCACCGATGTGGACTCACTCATTCGAAGAGTATAGAGTTTTCTCTTCAAGAATATTCTTGTGTGAAGTGACTTAACCTCGTACAAGCTTGTGAGAGTATCCCAAATCTCCTTCGTTGTAGTCTTCTCTGCAATGTTGGATAAGACCACATCTGCCAATGCTAAGTGCAAATTTGATATAGCATTGTTATCTATTTCCTTCCACTTTTTATCTGTAATGCCCTCAGGTTTTTCTTTAATTGCTTCTAGACAATTGTCGTTTCTCAAAATTGCCTTCATCTTCAGTTTCCACAATGAGAAATTTTTCCCATTGAACCTCTCTATCTCGTATCTTGTTGCCATGGCTTTAAAACCGACTTATGCACTTCTCACTATGAATAGTACTGTCTACTGGAACAATTGAGGCAGACCGTGAACCAGTGCACCAGGTAATTCTCAGGAAAGAGAGGTGGGTCACTAATGGACACACTTAAGTACCAAGTCTTTCCTAGCCAGAATTTTCCTAGACAAGCACTTTCACACTACCACGCTTTATCCACTATCACAACTAAAATAAAAGATGAAAATAAAAGTACTAGCACATAGAACCAATAGCTCTGATAATAGCAGCGAAATATAATCATAAGCTCTGATACCACTGTTAGGTATCAGAGTACTAGCACAAGTACTCACAACTAAAATAAATGATGAAAATAAAGGAACAAAAATAGATAATAGGCAATGAATATAATTTATTCAAGGAAAGGAAAAATTACATATCATTCTCTCTAATCCCAAGGAGAAAACAATGACAACCCCTCTCTTGGAAATAGGAAAAACTAATAAAAGGAGAACCTTAAAGGAGAAACTAACTTTCTCTCTTAAAGGAGAAACTAATATTCTCTCTTAATTCTTCTCTCAAGCAAAAGTAAAAAGAAATAGAAAGGGAGAGACTTTGGGATGATTTCCTAAGGAAACACTGGGCTCCTTTTATAACATTAAAAGTAAGCTCCAAAGTAAGTTCCCATCGATGTGGAACTTCTTTTCTCACACTAGATAGTATAATTAACCTACTTTAGCATAGGAATTGGAGATAGATCGAGATATAGTGAGTATATTAGACGGTAGTAGTACCAAGCACCCTAAGAACAATGCAATGTCATTCCAAATGTAAATTTTGGAACTCTAAAGGCCAACAATATCCAAGTACCTAGATATAAAACTAATCTTATAAGTAATGTTGATAAAAAGTACATAAAGGCAAATGAAATTTTGAACAAGAGATTTACCATCTATGATTTACAAAAGGAGTAGTGCTCTCAAAGAAAAGATTAGTATGCAGATATGAACTTGACCACTTAACAGGGATATGTAATGGAACCTATGGATAGCCCGTGGTGTAGAACCTAAATTTGTCAAGTGGTATAATTGAAAAACTAGTACATAAAAGTATACTTAATAATTTACTAAATATAAAGGTTAACAAAATTGTCACACTGCCTATACAACACATTAATAAAGTCATTGATATAAGAAAATTCAAAAGTCATGGAACCTCTTTTTAGTGCAGCTACTACATAGGCAAACTAAAAGATTGGCAGATAAGTTCGCTACCAATACTTATATACCCCACTATCAAGATCAATGACGCAAAGCAAAATCAACTAAAAGCAAATTGAAACTATAACAAATTTTTATCACACCACATTGATTTTATCCTAGCCTTGCTATTTGTTAAAATCATTGATTCCTTACCACACTACTAAAAATTCTCATATTACATGAGATTTTTCTTGCAAAATTATTAAAAAAGTTTGCAAGAAAAGACTTTTTTCTGTCATTTTTTCTGAGAATTTTAATTGGCAGGTAATTCCTTCGTGGGTAATCATTTCTTACAAAATTATTAAATTTGAAAGTATTTCCTACAAAATTTGTTGCGAAAAGTGTTTTATACAAAATATTTTGCAAGAAAATTGGTAGCAATTTCTTGCAATTTTTTTTCACAAGTTTTTCCTACGAAACAAATTTCAAAACAAAATTGACAAAAAAAATATGAGTTTTTTTAGTAGTGTCAAAAGTGCTCCAACAACAAATTTGCTAATTTGTGAGAAAAATTGAGGAAAAATATTTTTCATAAATTTGTTGCTAAATTGTCAGATATAATTAAATTGTAACCAATTAATGAGGGATTAGTGAAAAATAATATCGTAAATAAGTTGTAGCTAATTAGCTATGATTTAAGAAAAAAATATACTATTAGGTTGTTATTCCCTCTCAAAATTAAACATTTAGTTACGAAATAATTTTGTCGCTAATCCGTAACTAACAAAGAAAATACTAATTAAAAATAAACAATATCCTAACTATTTAAAAAAAATAAAAAACTATCAACATATTAACAAATTTATGCTTTATTATTATTATTATTATATAAATTAATATTTTATTTATAAATTATATTTATTATATATGCTTTTTTAAATGATAACAACCATTTAACTATTACAATATTTTTTTTATTTTCCATTTAAGTGTTATTAAAAAAGTATTAAAACAATTCTTATTAATTATATTTTGACTATTTATTATCTTTTACGATGTTTTTATTTCATATTTCATATGTTAATTTATTTGAATTAAAAAGATTATTAATTAATTTATATTCTTATATATTTATTATATTTATGGTACAATTTATTTTATATGTTTATTTATTTTAAATTTTTTAAATATTAAATAAATTATCAATGATACATTTTAAATAAAAATAAATTATATGTATTATGTTATTTATAAAATGAATATTTAACTTAATTTAATTTATAATAATGTAATATTTAATTATTTATTAAAAGAACTAATTTTTTTATAAATAATTATTGATATTAGTATGGAATCTATGCCTTAAAAGAAAAATTGAAAAGGCTTAAATGGCATCTAAAAGTATGAGATAAAAAAGTATTTGGACATCTAAATTTAAAGAGGTAGAAAATAATAAAGAATATAAGTGATTTGGATAGGATGGGTGATGAAAGTAATCTGAATGATGAGAAGAAAAAGGAGAGAAAGAACTTGTTCAGTGAGTTACAAGTAGTGAGCCATAGACAAGAAGCACTCTGGAGACAAAAGTCAAGAGCTTAGGGAATGGACAAAGGGTATTCTAACTATAAATATTTCCACTCAGTGGTTAATTGCAGAAGGAACAAAAATAGGATCAAAGGAGTTCAAACCTTAGGGAAATGGTGTGAGAAACTAGACATTGTAAAAGAGGTTCTGAAGGATTATTTCAAAGAGAGATTAACGGACTCAACTACTACTGAAATTAGACTAGGGAAAGTAGAATTCCAAACCATATCATGAATAGATAATGAGATGTTAACCCAAACCATTACAAAGGCAAAAGTTAGAGATGCGGTATGGATGTGTGAGGACACTAAGAGCCATGAACCAGATGGTTTTAATTTTGGGTTCATCAAGAAACATTGGGATGGTTTTAAAACAAGATGTGCTACAAGTAGTAAATGATTTTCAATCAAATAGCTCAATCCCAAAGGGATGTAATTCTTCCTTCATATCTCTCATACCAAAGAAGGATAATCGCATTGGCTTGAATTAATACATACCTATATCCTTGGTAGGCTGCATGTATAAGATACTGGCTCAAATATTGGCTAATAGACTTAAGCTTGTGTTGCCAAAAATAATAGATTGTACTCAATTAGCTTTCAATGATAAAGGTCTACTTGATGGTGTCTTAGTGGATAATGAAGTGATTGAGGAGGTAAGACGAGAAAGAAAGCAATGTGTAATAGTAAAATTGGATTTTGAAAAGGCTTATGAATCTATCAAGTGGGAATTCCCATTTTATATAATGGGTAAATTGGGCTTTTGTTCTAAGTGGATAAATTGGATTAAGGTCTATCTTGAATCATCTACAATTTCAATCCTTGTTAATGGTTGCCTAACTCAAGAATTTACACCATCAAGAGGACTTAGACAAGGTGACCCTTTAACACCTTTACTGTTTTAATAGTGACAAAAGGACTGACATGTATTGTTAGACAGGCTAATAAGAAGCAAGTGCTGGAAGGAATATCGATAAGGACAAAAGAGGTAAAAGTGAATATGCTGCAATTCGTAGATGACACATTATTCCTTTGTAAAATAGGTGTCAAGAACATTGTGGCCATTAAGAGTATTTTAAGGTGCTTTGGACTTGGATAAGGTCTAAAGGTAAATTTCTATAAGAGTATGGTAGGTGAAGTAGAGATAGCAAAAGATGAGTTAAAAAGAAGCTCCATTGGAAAGGTATATGGATCCAGTGAAGAGAAAACTTGGTTTGAGGAGAGTGTGACTCAGAGGGTGATAAGGTATACACAATCACATTGGCATATGCAAAGATGCAAGTAGTCCAATATTGGAGAACAATCAGTAGTCTTTAATAGTCTATGACGGGTTAAAGGTATTCCATTTGCACTTCATTTAGCATGGCATGTCATGTCAAATGGTGTACATACAAAGGTCAATCTCAGGCTTAGAGGAGTTTTACTGAACAATTATGATTGTGCCCTGTGTGGGGATCAAGAAGAAAGCATAAGTCATTTGTTCTTTAGTTGTAAAGTTGCCAACAAAGTGTGGAACTTGTGCAATAGATGGGTAGGGGTTTTGAGTGTACAACACAACCAGGCTCAAGAAAACTTTCAACAATTTCACTTATTGAGCTTAACTGCAAAGGGAATATAATATGGAAAAAGGGGTGTAAATGGCTATCATGTCAAGTATATGGAAACACATGAACAATTTAGTGTTTAGGAATGCCAAACCCGATGAAGAAGAAATATTTAGCATAGTTCAATTAAGAGCGTGGGCATTGTTGAAGCATAAAAGTACAAAAGTAAGCTTTTCCTTTTCGGATTGGTGTTTATGCCACTACAAAAAAAAAACTGATATTAAAGACGGTCAAAATTCATCGGTAATGTTTAAAACCTGTTGGGAAATCAAAATTATCAATGGATTACCAATGGTAAAACATTTATCGATAAAACTCTTGTCGGTAAATTTTTACCGATAGAAATCCTATTTCGTCGATAATTATCGACGGAAAAGGCTATCGATAAAACAACAGAAAAATCTGTTTATAATATCGACGAAAAAATCCGTTGGTATAAAATCCATTAGTAAATAGTGTGAACATGTTCATCTTCTTCCTTCTCCTTCCTCTTCCTTCTTCTCTTTAGGGTTTATGTTTCCATTTTTTTTTTGCTTCCAAAACCTCCTCCACTCCATCTCGTTAAATTTGTCATTGTCACCACCGTCGTTGTCAGTTCCTCCTCTTTCTTCTCCTTCCCCACTTTTTTCTCTCACTCTTTCTTCTTTCTCCCACCTTTTCTTTTTCTCCTTAATCGATCTCGTCGTGCCACTACTGTGTCTCCATTGCTCCACTACCGCACAACCATTATGCTACCGCCGTGCCATCGTTTGGTCACCGTTGTCGTCGTGCCACCATCGCACGTCCTCCTTATTTTCCTTTTCATCTCCTCTCTTTGTCTTCTTTTTCTTCTTCTTCTTCTCTTCTTATTTTACTATTCTCTACCAATATTCTGACATGCACCCTCTTAAGGTAAGTATTAGGCGGGAAATTTCTCGCCCTTTTTTTATCGGCAGATCAATTCGTTGGTAAATGTGTTGGTAAAAAAAATTAAATTACCAGCGAATTTTAAGTTTTATAATTATCAACGAATTTTATCGATGGATATTTTCGCCAGGAATTGAAATTTGCATTATTGAAAGATTTACTTGACGAATTTTCTATCGATAACTAAAATATGGATTACCAGCGAATTTTTCGTTGGTAATTAAAATATTAAAATTCATCGATAATTTGTATTTACTGACGAAAATATATTTCCGCATAATTTCAAAATTTTTTTGTAGTGCGCCCTTTACATTGTATCAAATTTATATCATAGTCATGCACAACTATACATGATTACATAGACTAGAAAGTACTTGTCTACCTTGAAGCATGTAAGGAATGTGTGCAGGAGAGACTGATTTTAATATCTATAGTCCAGGTTTCTGTACTGTTTGCAAGTGTGGTTACATATGAAGGATGAATTGGAAGATAGAGGAAAAAAGGTTGTTCACTATTACAATAAAACCATGGAGACACCATGTACAGACTGATGTAAATACAAAAGGCAAAAGTAGTCATATAAGTTAAAAAAATAAACTAAAGATAATATCTGAAAGATAATGTTTACTATCCTCTGTTGAATGAGTATTTGAATGTATAAAACCTAGATTTGATGATTTTAGATAAGGATATTTGAATCTTTTATGTAAAGGTACAATCAATAAATTATATGAAGAGCCTATAACATAAAACTTTGTACTTCAAAAAAAAAAGAATATATATATATATAATAAAAACAAATGTTAAATTATAATTACTTTTTCGTATGATGGGTCAGCTGCATACCCAGCGGCGGATTATCATGGGTGCAGGGAGGGGCCTTGGCTCCCCCCAAAAATTTTTTGAAATTTTTTATACAGTAGATATTTTTATTTTTTTTATTATAGATATTAAGTATTTTGATTTTATTTTGTTATAAATATTAAATTAAATATTTTATTTTTTTTATAAATATAATAATTAATACTAATAAATAATAAAATATAAAATCAAATATAATAAAGAATAATGATTAAAAAGATTTATCAAGATACTTTTTATTATTTGTTTTCATTATAAATTGTGTTTTTCATAAATTGTTCTCATATTTCATTCTTATTTGTTTTCTTTTGTTTCTGAACAAAAAAAGATCTATTATTTTTTCTCTTACTTCTCCTTTATTCTCTTCCATCCTCCAAGAAGAAAAGAAGAAGGTCTCACTTGATAGTAAAATATTAATTCAATAATTTATTTAATGAGCCTCTTTTATATGTCTATGTCTTGAATTTCTTACAGATTGTTCTCATCTTCCATTCTTACCTATTTTCTTTTCTTTCGGAAGAGAAAAAGATCAATTATTTTTGCTTTCATCTCCTAATTGTTCTCTTCCATTCGAAGAAATAAAAAAGAAGGTAATTCTCATTTGTCTCACTTGATAGTGAAATATTAGTTTAATAATTTATTTAATGAGTTTCTTTTATATTAATTTTTTATTTTATCAACATAGAAGAAAAAATGATTGTACTGTGTGTTTTTTATAATTGAGTTTTAACTGTGGTTTGATTATCATCGAATTTTCTTTTGGTATTTATGTCTCTCAATTTTTTATTAGATTATGATAAATCATTTTTTAGTATTATTTTTTTTTAAATAGGTATATTGATGAAGAATAAAAGAATAGATTATTTAAATAGGTATATTGATAAATCATTTTTGGTATTTATGTCTCTCAATTTTCTTCGTATACTTCATTTTTTATTATGTTAGTGACAATAATGAAATGTATAAATTTTGGATGTATTATTTGAGCACCCCCAATAATATTGGTCAAGATCCGCCACTCAGCATACCTACTTTTCGTATGGTTGATGAGTTCGTATCACATTATAACTAACAGCATGCATACCAACTTTTCGTGTTTTTTTTACCATTCTAGTGTAATTTTGTATAAAAGTTTCAGAATGGACATATTTAATAAATGTTATCAATATAGAAGTCATTAATCACGGTTAATCAAACGAAAAAGGAGAAAAAAACGACTATCACTCTCTTTATTTTAAAAGAAATCTCCTCTAACAGACTTTCGAAAAGAGTTTTTCATTTCCTATAAAAGTTCAAATTATAGCCCTTTACATTTCTGATTTTCACTTGATGTTAATCCTTACACGTACGCAAAAACAAAAGTTGCACATGTAACCTTATAAGTTTAATCAAAACCTGATTGCATGTGATGTGATACTACCTTTTCTGATTTTCACGAAATTTAACAAACATACGATACAAACCAATGCAGGTTAATCATAAATCAATTGGATAAGAATTGATTTTGAGGTAATAATAATAGCACAACACTTTAATGAATATAAAAGAAAATCGCATACTTTTTAAATAAAAAAATAAGAAGTTATTACTAAAAAATAAACATTTTCTGACAATTTTTTTTGAAAATATTGTAAATTTTGTTATGAATAAAAATTGTAAAAATTTGTTATTAATTTTTTTTTGTAAATTATGTTGTACAAAATTATTTTACGTTGAAAATTTTGTAAAAAATATCTGTAATTTTGTAAAAAAATAATTATTAAAAAAAAGTATTATCTATCAGTTAAAACTCTTAAAAAATAATAAAAAAATTATTACAAAATTTAATAACAAGAAAAATATCATAAAATATAAAACATTCTAATAATAAGTCGTGTACAGAAGATACCATTTATTTTTTTAAAAAGAGTGCAAGTCATTTTCTCAATCACCACTACATCTAATTATCGAAATCAAAGTCGTTTTTTCAAACAAACTTCTTTATTTAACAATTTCGATCTTAAGTCGTTTTTCTATCATGACTTCTGTGTTATATGAAGTTAAAATTGAAGTTATGTTAAACGAATATAAATTTTTTCATACGAAGGCATACTAAATAAAGAAGACACTATTAACAAAATTTATATTTTTTTGTCAATTTTGTTTTAATTTTTCTTTTAAAAAATATTTATAAATTTTGTTATAAAAAGAAAATTGCAGGAAATTGTTGCAAATTTCTTTATAAAATATTTTGTATAAAACATTTTTTCAACAAATTTTTAAAAAATATTTACGAATTTTATAATTTTGTAAAAAATAATGATCCATAAAAGAATTACCTAACAATTAAGATTATTAAAAAAATAGTTAAAAAAATATTTTCTTACAAATATATTTAATAAATTTATAAGAAAAGTCTTATATAATATAAAAAATTTTAATAATGAGACTTGTCCATTTTATCTTTTTTAATCTATCCATCTTGATAATTTTTGTGCCAAATTGCGTTGAAATCCCCATAACTACGATAAGATAAAATAGTTGGATTAAATAAGAAAAAACTATAAAAATTATCATAGGTATAATAAATGTATAATTTAATATATTTTCTCTCTCTATATATTATATATATATATATATATATATATATATATATATATATATATATATTCCACATAAAAAGTTATTGAGATTAGTTTCTTCTTAGTTCATCAGGAAAAAAAGATATTTTAAACCTTGGAACACATTTCTACTATCCTTTATTATTGTTCTAGAAATGAAAAGGTGGTTCAATGGTGTGGTAATTTTTTATTCGACGTACTTGTTAAATTCTAAATCACAAAAGTATCTCACATGATTGTTTTTCCTCTATTTTGTTTATAAATTTCAAAAATACTTATGAAGTGATTCTATTATTTCGAATTTGATAGAAATTAAAAATTAACTGGTAGACTAAGAAATGATTTAATTTTACCTCATTCAATAATAATATTATTGATAAAGGTATCATAATTTTTTTTCCCATGATTATGATTCGATGATAACTCATAATTTATAAAATTTATATTACTAGAAAAGATTGCATTGATGCAACATTTGTTGTTTAAGGAATAGAAGACGGTTCTTTTACCATGGTGTAATTTAAACTTGATAATTCCTGAAATGGGTAATTTGAAAAAAAAAAGGGTTAAATATGTTTTTAGTCCCTTAACTTTTAGTAAATTTTGGAATTAGTCCATTTCGAAACTTTGGACCAATTTAGTCCTTCATCTTTCGAAATATGTAGATTTAGTCCTTTTAATCAAATTTTGTTAGATTTATTTTATGTTTCGTACGCATTTCACGATTGTATTTGAGTTGTTTATACTGTTTAACACATTTTTTCTTTAATGTAAAGTCAAATACTATTATGAAATGCGCTTGAAATGTCAAATAAATTTACCAAAATTTGATTAAAAGGACTAAATCCACGTATTTTGAAAGATGAAGGACTAAATTGGTCCAAAGTTTCGAAATGAACTAATTCCAAAATTCACTAAAAGTCAAAGGACCAAAAACATATTTAACCCGAAAAAAAATTACCAATATGGGCAAGTCGAATGAGACTTATACGATTTCAAAAGAATAAGTCATATGTCATGAGTAGGACTTTACTAAGTTGTTCACACCAAATACGACTTTAGTGAAATATTAATATTAATAGAACGGAGTATTTTATATTTTATTAAATAAACGAAGTTATATGTGAGTTGTACAACTTGGGACAAGAAGTCGTAATTCACATTGACGACTTCTTATATAAATCGTGGTTGTGGTATACGATTCTTTTGGAATGAAGTCTACTAATTCAATGTTTTCTATTTTATATTTTTTAGGGAAAATAATGAATTTAGTTTCTTTATGACTAATGTCTAATTTTTTTTATCCTAAATAAGTTGTATTAAAATAATATAAAATAAAATAATGAAAGATATATTATTAAAAAAATTAAAGAAAGAAGGACAAAATATTATTAGAGAAAAAAGAAAAGTATATTGTAACGTCTTATTTAATAAACAAACTTAATTAAACAAAACATCACACAATATAATATAAAGAGAAAAGTGGCGGAGTATCGACGTCACTCCTTGCAATTGTCCGGAATAAACAAGGGAAGAAACCAAGGCACACTATGATGCCAACAAAAATGCAAGTAAGGAGTTTAACAATAGTACAGAAAGTGCCCAAAGGGCAAAGAAATACATGGGCTACAACCCTAAAGTAAATTCAGAAAAAGGTTGGGTCCGACCCAAGATGAGCTATGTAGCGGAATCTCCATTATCCTGTTGACCACGAGGAGTTCTCCAATATATATCATCAACCATCCAACCACATTTCATACGTATATCACGCCAAACTCATATATTCTAGCTCATACCATCAGATCTTACATGTATATTCATGTACTTCATACTTTAAATAGGGTAATCCAAACCAAACTTACAATTAACAACCAAAAGCATGAAAAAGAACAGCCATGGATCAAATTCCCGCACCAGTCTTACTCAAGCCAAGGACCCTCGCTCATGCGAGAGAGATCTTTCGCTCAAGCTATAGGTCCTCGCTTAGGCGAGACTACCAACAGAGAGCCCTGCAAAACTCGTGAATTATCGCTTAGGCGAGCCCTCCTCGCTTGAGCGAGACCACCCCTCGCCCAAAGGTGAGGTTCCTCGTCTAGGCTACAACTTTAGTGATGTGCCTCAAGTTCCCACGAGTTCTCGCTTAGGCGAGTCCCTCTCGCTTGAGCAAGATAGTACCTTGCTCAAAACGAGAGCTCTTCGCTTGAGCGAGAGCTCGAGTATGAACCTGGGCCTGTTCTGCTAGTCTCGCCTAGGCGAGACAGACTCGCTTGGGCGAAAACATCAAATCTCGCCACTATTCTCCCTGCATCAGCCATACATACATACCCAAACAACATAACTAGGCATTCCATACATTCACAGTAGCACACCAGCCCAAGAATCGTGAAACAGTAGCAAGGCAAGAAAAAAATCGAATTAAATAAGTAAGCTTTAGCTTCTCTTACCTGGAAAGAGCTAGCAGAACACTTCAACACTTAAGCGAACAAACCCAACAACTCCAGGAGCATACTTGAGGGCTGAGAACAACGACACAGAAAGAATAATAGGGTTTCTACTGTGAACCCTAACAGTGACCACGAAAACTAAACCAAAGTGGAAGAGTATGGTTTGACAAACAACTTACATGAGCAGAAATGAGGTCAAGCTAACTTGAACTTGAATGAACTTCAAATCCTAGCAGAGAAACGTTGTTGTTCTAAGAGAGGGAGACTGCTTTTCTGAAAGTGGAATGAATGCGGGTGTTAGGACAGTTTAGGGTCTTTGACTCCCTATTGGTCAGTCCTAAGCCTACTGATTTAAGACAAACTCTTAAATATTGAGACAAAAATAATTGGGCCTTACATATATTATTACTCAAAGTTTTTATGTGTACTAGTTTTAAATCTAATCAATTAGGTATAACTTTAAAATTAATATGATAATTTATAATATATTTTATCATTTTCTCTAATAATATTTCTTTTCTTTTTCTTTAATAATATTTTTTCCTTTTTTCTTTAATTTTTTAATAATATGTTCCATTGTTCATTTTATATAATTTAATACAATTTATTAAATATAAAAAAATAGGCATCAGTCATAACAAAAACTAAATCTATCATTTAAAGTAAAAAGATAAAAATAGAAAACATTTAATTTGTAAACTTCATTTCAAATTAGTCATATACAATAACCACGATTTATATAATAAATGATGAATAAAAATTACAACCTCTTATCCCAAATCCAATTCACGTAGGACTTCGTTTTTATAATAAAAATTAAAATATTCCGTTCTATTAATTTTATTATCAGGCTGAAGTCGTACGACTGACTTAATAAAGTCCTAAAGTCGTAGTCATAACATACTACTTGTTCTTATGATATCCTACAAATCTAATACGTCTGGTTCATATTGATAATGTTTCTAAATATGTTTAATTACTCGGATTATACTTATTTTGGTTTGAAAATTTTAAAATGGTATCCACTTTGAACTTTGTCTCAATTTAATATCCAATTTTGATTATTGCATCAATGTAGTACCCTCCGTTAAGTTTTCACAAACGGAGTTAACTACCTTGCCACGTGTTAGCCTCTGGATTTTTTAATTTTTTTTAATTTTTTTTTTCGAATTTAAAAAAAAAAGTTGCCACGTGTCAAATCTTTGATGTGACACGTGGCATTGTTAGTGACACGTGGCAAGGTATCGCCACGTGTCAAGGTACTTGGCAAGTGTCATTGTCTTCATCTCAACTTAGTCCCCACATGTGTCTATTTGTTACAATTTAGTACCCATATATGTTTATTTGTTTCAATTTAGTATCCAATTTATTTGTTTGAATTTTATTCAAATATTTTTTTTTAAATGGAGAAATATTATATCTCTTTTAAAACAAAATTTATTATTTATATAAATGTTATATTGATATTTGTTACTAAAAATGAGTTATAAAATTAAGGGATTATTGAAATTTATATTAAAGTTAATGGTAAAAGTCATGAATAACATATTTGTAAGTCATTTTTAATAACAAATATAAATATAACATTTATATAAATAATAAATTTGGTCTTAAGGAAGGCATAATATTTCTCTATTTTGTAAAAACATATTCAGACAAAATTAAAATAAATAAATTGGGTACTAAATTGAAACCAATAAATATATATAGGTACTAAATTGAAACAAATAGACACATGTGGGACTAAGTTAAAAGGAAGATAAGGACACTTGTCAGGTACCTTGACACGTGGCGATACCTTGACACGTGGCGATACCTTGCCACATGTCACATCAAGGATTTGACACGTGGCAAATTTTATTTTTTTTTTAAATTAAAAAAATTTAAAAAAATTTAAAAAAATTTTAAAAAAAATTTTAAAAAATTAAAAAAATTTAAAAATCCAGAAGCTGACACGTGGCAAGGTAGTTAACATCGTTTGTGAAGACTTAACGGAGGGTACTACATTGATGCAATAATCAAAATTGGGTACTAAATTGAGACAAAGTTCAAAGTAGGTACCATTTTGAAATTTTCGAATTAAAATGGGTATGATTCGAGTAATTAAGCCTAAAAATTAATATCAATTATATTTATACCATAATGGTCAAATGACCATAGAAGACTAGTATCTTATCAGAAAAATACTACTGTTCCTACAGTGAACAAATAAGACGAGTTAGGTACAAACGTCACCTTACCATGTAGTCCGCTGTCTCCTCAGTTGGCCTATTCCTTGTTGGTATATGTCGGTTTGGACCCAGAAGGGGTTACCTGCAAAAGGGACTCCGAAGCTCAAGTGAGTCAAAACTCTCAAAAAGGTCAAATCTGTGATTAATGAATACGTACCTTTAATTACTGGGGTCCACACGTATTTATAGAGCATTAATAATGTTTGATTATCCCATGGGCCGGGCCTTGACTTGGGCTCTAGCTTGGGCTGTGAGTGGGCCTGGGTCCTAACCCAGGCCCTTAAGACCTATTGAACGCGGGAGCTTCCATTTTTACTAAGTCTTTAAGAGCGATCTAATCCGTTTACTTCTCAACTTGTCGGATGTCGTTCTTGGCCGTACACTGTCCTAGGTTGGCCGTTTTGTTGTTACTTTTGCTTTCGTTCAATTATGAGTTTGAGTCCATACCGACCCAAGTCGTGTACTTGGGTTGTAGAATAAAGAAAACTAAGCTTTGAACACCTCTTAATTTGATTCCTTCTACCTGCAATCAACTTTATCTTGTATAAAAAGCTCGATCCTACATATCAACAGCTATTAAAAAATATTTCTTTAGCCGAGTTTTTCTTCGTAATATGAAATAATAAAATAATATATAATAAATTTTCATTATTTTTCTATTCCTATATATATTATTCTTAAAACAGAAAAAAGGCCACAAAAAAAAAATCAACAATTTCAGTACCAGTCCAGCAAATGATCTCTAAATTTAATAATGGATTATTTGAAAGTAATAAAATTTTAATCATTTCCATTTTTTATATAATTCTTTCACACTCTTAAGGCAATGATGGAGTATTAGAAAAGTAATGATATTTTAATCATTTCCATTTTTATATAATTATTTCGCAATCTTTTAACATAATAAAACATGGAAAATTATTCCTTAACGATTGTTGACAAATGACAATACACCTCAATGTAAAACAAAAATTTGATGTGATTTAAAGAAAGAAAAAAAAAATGGTATATGTTAAAAAGGTGAAACTTTTTTAAAAAAGATGTTAAAAGATCATAAAATTTGACGCGATTTAAAGAAAGAAGAAAAAAAAATCGATATATGTTAAAAAGGTAAAACTTTTTTTTTAAAAATTGTTAAAATATCATAGTCCTAATAAAATATAAGAAAAGAATAAAATATAAGAAAAGTATGAAAACTACATGCTGCTATAAATTAGAGACTCCGCAATCCTCTTTCTCAAATTGCATTTCTCATATCAAGAACAAACCATCCACAAAAATGAAGCATTTAAGCTCGTATTTTACTCTCGCTACTGCCATTACTCTGTTATTTTCATTTGAACCTCCTTCACTTGATACTCGTGAAAAATTTGTTCAATGTCTTTACAACTATCCCCATATCTCCGACTCAATCTCCAATGCTGTCTACACACAAACCAACTCTTCATACTCCTCTATACTAGACATGTCCATTCGAAATTCTAGGTTCTTCAACTTAAGTGAAAAACCCCAAGTCATTGTCACGCCACTCGACGTTTCCCACATTCAAGCCACCATAATGTGCTCCCAACGTCATGGCCTGCAGATTCGAACCCGAAGTGGAGGCCATGATTATGAGGGTCTCTCCTACGTTGCTGAGGTTCCATTTGTCGTCCTTGACCTCATAAACCTTCGACAAATCAAAGTTGACGTAGAAAACCGAACTGCATGGGTTCAAGCTGGAGCAACTCTTGGTGAACTTTACTACACGATTAGCCAGAAAAGCAAAACACTAGGGTTCCCAGGGTGTGTGTGCCACTGTAGGCACTGGTGGCCATTTCAGTGGAGGTGGTTATGGATTCTTGATGCGTAAGTACGGTCTTGACG
>Ga0214542_1002259_pt1 | contig 39948 bp, 29 predicted proteins | sample CNSS1metaG_FD_160096 | JGI IMG/M metagenome (GOLD analysis project Ga0214542, IMG submission 160096) | Root nodule microbial communities from cowpea collected in UCLA plant growth center, Los Angeles, California, USA - CNSS1 | ecosystem: Host-associated > Plants > Roots > Nodule | place: USA... | reverse complement strand
AAAAAATACAAACTCAATATTAGAGGATAACAAATATCTTAATTATAGAGAACATGGTGCAAAACCTCCAACAAAGCCTTAAAGCAGAAAATAAAATTGCGAGTGAAACCTGAACATTTGCGAAAGAGGCTTAGGGATTAGGGTTTAAGATTTAAGAAAGAGGAACTATTAAGAATCTCTTCTCAATAATAAAATTTGAAAAAAAATTTAGGACTAAAGAGAAAGAAACGGTAAAAAAACAAAAAAATATATAAAAAAAAGAATTATGTAAAATTAACCGTATATAATATATTAAAAAAAATATAAATATATATATATATATATATATATATATATATATATATATATATATAAAAGTCACAAATAAATAGACCTAAAACATAGATCTAATGCTCATTACCTTCATCAATAAATATGAATTTGTCCTTATCTTTCCTTAAACCATTTGTAAGATTTAAATGGAAAGTTTATACGGGGGATATCATTTTTAAGAAGTATTTCTCGAGCAAGACCCCACAAATTAAGTATGAAACCCTAATCATAACGAGAAAACACTGTAGGGTAGGGTGAATCTCGAATGTTCTATCAGTCTATTAAATAGGGTACGGTGGAGAGGATAAGATATAATCTGCTATTACACCCCCTTCATGCAAAAGCATGTCTTCCCATTCTTCTATGTGATCCTCTCCATTGAAATTTATTATGAAACTGTACACTAAATTTATCCCACCCATCCATTACTCTCAAGCATTTATGGAACAAATCAAATCATTTTAATGGATAAAATTTCATCTAATGAGTATTTCACAGAAGAAAATTTGAACCCATGAAATTAGGCAGATATTGTGAAGTGATAATTTTTAAACAAATATTGTTTTATTTATTTTGTGGATAATTTTTTATTAAAGATACATTTATTTTAAAAATGATTAGTTTAAAAGAAAAGTTAAATGAATGAAAGAGTTAAATATAACAAAGTGATTATATTTAAAAGGTAAAAACGATAAACAATTATTTTAATTTTAAAAAAATATTATTTATTAAAGAATAAAATTAGAAATATAAATGTGGACACCAAAATAAAATATCACCTTTATATATAAGTATATATTAAGAGGTTGAATAGTCGCATAAAAAGATAAAGGACTACTAGGGGAAATCATTCATATTCTCATGGTAGGAAATAGTGATGCATTTTAGTAGGAATCAAAGGTAACTCTAGTGAACATTAAAGATTACTTAATGAGAATTTATGTGAAATTTAGAGAGTTTAATATAATTTTGAATGTAAAATGATGTAATTGTAAAACAATAAAAGATATATGAATTTTGAAAAAAATTGAGTTTTTTCTTTGTAAGAGGTTTATGGAGTTTTAAGAATCTCAATTTTATCTCATCTTGGTAACTGATATTATCTTGGTAACCTATTACCATGTGTACGGTCCTCAGTAACTCTCAAGGCCGACCACTCCAGACTGAGGGTTACCCTATACGGCACGCGGCCCTCAACACCCTTTTAGAGCCGCCCACTCTAGAGTGAGGCTACCCTAAACGGCAAGCAATCATCAACATTCCCAAGAGCCGTCCACTCCAAGATGGAAGCTCCCCCATACGGCCTGCGACTAGTAACAACCTTCAGAACCACGTGTTGGCACTATGCCCCATTATGAAGAACGCGACCTCCAGCATCTCTCTTAGGCCGCTTACTCCTTAGAGCCCCAGTGAAGTAGGCCGCACCCAGTCACGATCACTCGAGAGTTAGGCAAACAAGAAGGACCCAACCATTCAAATCCACATGGCCGCATACCGAATACCGAACACTCACCATGGCCCGCTTGCAATTACTAGTAACTTCCAATGGACCTCTTGGTAATTTACTCCTTAGCACTAGACCCAGAGGTAACTGAAAAGGGAATTTAGGCCTAGAAGCCCATGTCAGGTAGGACTCACAGGCAAAAAAAGGTATAAATAGCACACTATTCTATGCATCGATTACACATTAAATATTGTCTGAATCCCTGACAGAGCCAGTGCTGACTTAGGCATCAAAGTATCTTTTGCAGGCACCCCTGCGCTGGTTCGAGACGACCACTAGAGCAAGAAAGGATCAATCAGAAGCCGGGTACTAAGACAACTAGGTGAACCCAAGGAGTACACTTTGGTCCTATAAGAACAATTGGCGCTCACCGTAGGGCCCGATAGTACTTTGCAAGTTCACTACCCAACTCTTTGTTAGACAACATGGTATCCACGAGAAGCAGAGCAGCGGAAGTTCCTACTAGGGTCCCAACAGTCGAAGTTGGAGACGCATGGTCTTCATCAAATATTTCCCGTATCTTGGAGGCCCAGGCCAGGATGCAGCAGGAATTCGCTGAATACAAGAAGAGAAATGTGGATGAGATGGAGGCATTGAGAGAGGAAAACTCCCGTCTCAAGAGAAAGATTAAAACAGACAAAGGGGAGGGAGGACCCTGCCCCATGCCTTCAAGAGCAGACGCTCTCCCCGTCACGGAAGAAGAGAGCGAATATAGAACAATGGGCCACACCACGGGTGGTAACTTCAACTCCTTCGCGTCGTGGAGAAACCGCAGGCACCCTTTTGTGGATGGGATCACATAAAACCCCCTCCCTCACAAGTGGAAAGCGCCAACCGTCACATATGACGACACCATTGACCCAGACGAATTCATTTCAATATACACCAACCAGGTCGGACTATACTCTACCGACAACATCGTCTTATGCAAATCATTCTCTGTTGCGTTAAGGGGGATGACTTTGGAATGGTTCATGAGCCTGCCCCCTTACACTATAGACTCCTTCAACACCTTAACCACCGCATTAACAACCCAGTTCAATAGCAGCCGGCACCACGACCTCACATCAATAGCTTTCCTCAACCTCAGGCAGGATGAAGGGGAACCTCTCCACATGTTCATAGATAGATTCAAAGCCATAGCAATGAAAGTCAAAGACCTCACTCCAAACCTAATACTGAATTACATGATAACTGCCCTCAGGCCTGGGCACTTCGCGGATGAGCTGGCCATGCGCCCCTCCCTCGGAATGCAAGAACTGCAGAAGAGAGCTGCCATGTTCATTAGAGTAGAAGATATGCGACGCTATCAAGACAACATCTAACCCGCACCAGTTTAAGCAGAGGCGCGAAAGACCGCCAAAGAGCCAATAGGGCGCAAATAGAGTCGCCCAAGAGAACGGAAGCAAGCTAGGTTCTCCAACTATGCCCCTCTGAACGCAACCAAATCCCGTATCCTGGATGAGGTCCTGCAAGCAGCGCTGATTCCACCACCCAAGAAATTCCAGAATCCACTAAACGCAGACATGAGCAAGTACTATCGATATCACCGCAACAATAGGCATACAACTGAGGAATGTGAAACCTTGCGCGACAAAATAGAGGAACTGATACGCGTCGGCCACCTCAAGCACTATGTCAGAGGTACAGAAGAGGGAGGGTCCCGCCCCCATTATGATAGAGTAGATAATAGGCGATTCGAGCGAAGAAAGGAAAGAAGACCCGAGCATTGAGAAGCAAGAAAGGAGCCCGAGAGAAATCAGAACGTAAAACAAATGGCAACACAACAAGAGAGGAGGTCCGATGATAGACCCCCTCTAAGGGGAACTATCAACACCATCTCCAGGGGATTCGCAAGGGGAAGGCGTTCATCCTCCTCAAGGAAAATACATTTGAGAGCCATTCAGTCAGTACACAGCATGATCGGTAGATCACAAAGGAGGATGCCCCCCATAACGTTTATTGACTCAGACTTCACAGGCTCTGACCCTAACCAAGATGACCCTATGGTGATAACAGTGGAACTCCAAAGCTTCGCAGTTAAAAAGGTGTTGGTCGACCAAGGCAGCTCGGTTGACATCTTATATTGGAAGACCCTACAAAAACTTCATATATCCCAGGATGATCTGGCCCCAAACGATGAACCAATATACAGTTTCGTTGGCAAAAGGGTTCCAACCAGGGGTTACATCGACTTACATACAACCTTTGGAGAAGGAAAGGGGGGGTCCGAACCATATTAATACGATACCTGGTCGTAGATGCCCATACTTCCTACAACGTACTATTAGGGCGCCCCTCACTAAATGCCCTAGGCTCGATAGTCTCCACCCCCCACTTGGCCATGAAATTTCCATCACCATTCAGAGACATCCTCACGATACATGGAGATCAAAGAACGACAAGGGAATGTTATATGGCTAGCCTAAAGCTATCACACCTCCCATGACGACGCACAACATAGAAATCACCACCGAAGGTGCGAACTTAGCTAAAGAAAAGCTAGACCCCAGGATTAACTCTAAGTCCAGAGTGGAACCAGTAGGAGAGAATCGGCAATTCCCCTCGCGCAACCGGACCATTTCTTACAAATAGGAACATCCTTCCAAGCTGAAGAGGAGCGACAGTTAGAGAAACTACTTTCCGATAATGCAGACTTATTCACATGGACAGCAATAGACCTCCCTAGGGTCCACCCAAGAGTCACATCACACAAGCTCTCCGTCTTTAAGGAAGCCAAGCTAATTTCCCAGAAGAAATAGAAACTCGGGGAAGAACGCCGGCAAGCAGCCAAGGCGGAGGCAAAAAAGTTAAAAAAAGCCAGCTTCGTGGACGAGGCGCGATACACAACATGGCTGGCCAATGTTGTCCTAGTTAAAAAACCAAACGGGAAATGGCGCATGTGCGTTGACTACACTAACCTCAACAAGGCCTGCCTTCGGGATGCTTACCCTTGCCTAGTATTGAGCGACTTATTGATGGCGCAGCAGGCCACATAATCCTAAGTTTCCTAGATGCATATTCTGGGTACAACCAGAAACCCATGGCTCAAGAAGACAAGCTGAAAACCGCATTCATCACAGAGGAGGCTAACCTATATTACAAGGTCATGCCCTTCGGCCTGAAAAACGCTGGAGCCACGTGCCAAAGGCTAGTGGACAGGGTTTTCGAACCCCTGTTGGGAAAAAGCGTCGAATGTAACATCCCTAAGGAATATTACGGGTATTAAATAAATAAAATTCGAATTTAAAATAAATACTGCATTGAATATAAACTAATTCCCAAAATCGCAGGAAAATTTAAAAAAAAACCATAACTGGTACCATACATAATCCGAATGTACAATATCGTTGTGTATAAAAATATTTACATAAAAATCCAAAACAATAAAGTTTCTCTCAAAATCCCAAGTAGCCCATGCTCTCCGTCTCTAAGCATCTCCTGGCTCACCTGTCAAATCATCTGCTCCCAGATAACAAATTATCCAATCATCGCCATACACACACAGATAGGGTGAGCTATGCACAATAAAATATAAACAGATATATGAAATAAACATGTTTCCCAACCCAAAATAACATAAGTACAAATCTCATAATTTTCAAACCACCTGACCATGACCTCATAGTCCTTCATGAGTCATATGCATGAACTAAGTCTTGGGACTTCCCTGTGATCCCACGAAACTAACTCATTCGTGGTCCAACCCTATGAGCCTATCCCGCTCATAGTCATGCCCTACAGACTCCTTGCCTATAGTATAAACATCCAAGTCTCATAACTTGGACCCTGACACGCACGCAATCACCATACTATGGACTCCTCGCCCAATAGTAGTCGACGAAAATATCATAGTTCCTTGCCCATCGTGCGCTCGACACATGCAATCACCATACTAAGGACTCCTTGCCCATTAATAGCCGACGGGAACTCAACCAGTTCCATGCCCATCATGTGTCCAACCACCGAGCACATCCCAGACCCCTATTGGACTTAGTCCTTCAAGCCCAAACACCACACCACATGCATATACAACATATACTTAGGATAACCAGCCAAAACACACTCAAAAGCACATAGAAACATAGTAACTCGCATAAACTCGCTTAAGCTAGGGACCTCTCGCCTAAGCTAAGCCCTCAGCCTCGCCTAGGCTAACCCACCTCGCCTGAGCGAGCTTAAAATAGTGACCACACCATGTTATCTTGCTTAGGCGAGATCCTCTCGCTTGGGCGAGTCACACCTTCGCCCAAAACAACACACAGACCTCGCCTAGACGAGGTTTCAACAAAAACATCACAACTGATCCCGATATCTCACTTAGGCGAGACCTTCTCGCCTGAGCGAGACCCTAGTTCGCTCAAACCTCCAAACCCCCTCGCTTGGGCAGAAAATCGCGCTCAACATACCTGATCTCGTCACCATCTCGCTTAAGCGAATCACTCTCGCCTAAGCGAGAGTATCACTCGCTCAACACTAAAACAACTCGCCTAGACAAGCTACAAGACCTCTGAACCAGAAACGTAGCTCTACAATTATCGCTTAGGCAAGATGGACTCGCTTGGGCGAGACTTGCAGGGTGTTGCCTCTGTACATGCTCCCAATTCACCAAAACCAATACCAAAACACTTCTAAAACACGATCGTTACAATGAAATGGCACATCAAATCCAGAAGCATGTTTTATACTTATACAATCCACACAAAATACAGAACCTAATTATCCACCTCCATTCATTACCAAAAACCCTCATTACCAACAATATCATGCTTTACAAAATTATTGGCACAACATCAATCAATTACACATCCAATTCCCAACATTATACACGAATTTTGTGCCAACCAGTAATGTATTAAACAGCACAGCCCCAAAAACCATAACACATGTGAAGCAATTAATCGCATAAGGACAGCTCCCCTAACCTGAATTCTTGATTGAATTTGCGAAGAGACTAGGGATTCCTTGGTGCACCAAATTCTTTGCTTCCACCTCTCTCTCTCTCACTCAGCCCCTTGCACTCTCAATTCTGCCTCTCACTCTCCCAATCTCTGCCCTCCCTCCTCTCACCCAAAACGAAAATAGTTGCAAAAACCCCTTTCCACCTCAATCTTTGCCTTTTATATGTGTCTTATTATTGGGTTAAAGGGCTGGAACGAATTTAGGCCTTTTTGATGTGGTTAAGTCCGATTTAATTACCTTTAAAAAAATGATTTCCAGCCCCCTCCTTGGCTGCCCCTTCTAGGTTTACTGTTGCCCTCTCATATTCCCTCCAAAACTATACTAAAAAATAAAATTCCAATTCCAATTTCATTCCCAACCAAGTTTGAACCCATGACCATTTAGTTACTCCTCAAGTGTATAACCAATTCAACCAATTCATGTTAGTGATACATTCCAACCATGATAAGATCACAATGTCAATTCCATACCCATACATATGATTAAAAATCAATAATAAAACAATCAACACATAATTGGCATACATAGGACTCGAACCCAAGTCCTCTCACACAAACCAAGTACTCTAAACCATTTGAGCTAGTACTTTTCCACGTCACATAAACCAATAAATAATGCCATAAAGGCGCTTTCTACCCGCATTTATGAATTAATTAATTATTTAGTTAATTAATTTTCCCGGGTCTTACATTGAAGTATATGTAGACGACATTGTGGTAAAGTCCTCAAACCCGTCATAACACTCGTTAGATTTGGCAGCAGTCTTCAATGCCATCCGGGCTTACAACTTGAGGCTGAACCCAGAGAAATGTACTTTTGGCATTAATGGCAGCAAATTCCTGGGCTTCATGCTCACTCACCAGGGAATTGAAGCCAACCGGAGAAATACCACACAATTATCAACATGAGGAGCCCAACCAACCTCAAGGAAGTCCAGTGCCTGGTAGGGGGACTGACAACCATATCACGTTTCCTTCCCAAGCTCGCAGAAAAAACAGGACCTATGATTAAACTGCTCAAAAAATCGGCCAAGTTCGCTTGGAGTGACACATGCTAGCAAAAATTCGATTAGCTGAAACAACTACTTACCACCCCACCCATCTTGAGCAAGCCAGACCCAAACCGCCCTTTAATAATCTACATCTCGGCCTCCGTCACAGTCGTTAGTGCCGCAATAGTCTAGGAGGCCAACGGTCAGCAGTAGCCAATCTATTTTGTCAATCGCATATTGCAAGATCCAGAAACGCGATACCAGGTAGTAGAAAAAGTAGCCTTGTCACTCATAACAACAGCTAAACGGCTTCGCCCTTATTTCTAGAGTCATGCGATGATTGTTCGCACAGACTGCCCCATCCAGATAATCCTGCAAAAACCAGATTTGGCTGGTAGACTTTTCGCATGGTTAATCAAGTTGTCAGAATTTAGCATTTGCTACGAACTGCGCGGCGCAATTAAAGCACAGTGTTTGGCATATTTTGCCAATGATTTACAAGACTACGCAACCCTAGAGGAAACCTGGTGGACCATGCACGTCGATGGTTCGTCCAACCCACAGGGGGCAAGAGCAGGTGTAGTACTCGAGGGACCAGGCAACGTGCTAATCGAATAGTCCCTGCACTTTAAGTTCAACACCTCGAACAACCAGGCCGAGTATGAAGCAATAATTGCAGGCCTTAACCTGTCTAAAGAGGTCGGCGCTAAGAAGCTCCTATGCAAAACAAACTCTCGATTGACAGTTGGGCACCTAACGGGGGAGTATCAAGTGAAAGACCCTATGCTTATGCAGTACTACCACATAGTTACCATCATGATTGCCCAGTTCAATGATTTCAAAATTGAGCATGTACCCCACACAATCATCACCGACAACGGCAGACAATTTATTAATCATGGGTTGGCAGAATTCTACCGCAACTTCAAGATTAAGCACATCACTAATGGTCAAGCGGAGGCCGCAAAAAAGTCATCCTCAAACAGCTCAAGAAAAGATTAGATGGGGCCAAAGGAAAGTGGTCGGAGGAGTTACTCGAGGTCCTCTGGGCGTACAGATGCACACCTCAATCGTCAACCCGCGATGCGCCTTGCAATCCAGTAAGCCAGTACCCAACACCTGGAACATTTCGCACTTAAAGTTTGATTTCAGCTAGCTGGTCATTTTGTTTTTCTTCACCATGTAATCGGATGTACTCTTTCCTACCTTGGCATTTTTTCCCTAAGGATGGTTTTGGCCAGGAAGGTTTTAACGAGGCATCCCATTCCAATCAAAGAAATACAATGAGGTTACACCCACATTTTTTGCTTCTGCAATAAGCACAATCCTGAACACTAATCTAAGTGCCTCCGGTCGAGCACAAGGCCAAACACCCCAGCCACTTAGCCTAAGTGCCGCTGGTCGAACATACCAATTCCCGCTAATCCCGGCCACTGTTCTTATAGGACCAAAGTGTACTCCTTGGGTTCACCTAGCTGTCTTGGTACTTGGCTTCTAATGGATCCTTCCTTGCTTCAGTGGTCATCTCGAATCAGCGTAGGAGTGCCTACAAAAGATACTCGGATGCCTAAGTCAGCATTGGTTCTGTCAGGGATTCAAAGAATATTTAATGCGTAATCAATGCATAGAATAGTGTGCTATTTATACCCTTTTTTACTTGTGGGTCCTACCTGACATGGGCTTCTAGGCCTAAATTCTCTTTTTAGTTACCTCTGGATCAAGTGCTAAGGAGTAAATTACCAAGAGGTCCTTTGGAAGTTACTAGTAATTGCAAGTAGGCTATGGTGAGTGTTCGGTATTCGGTATGCGGCCATGTGGATCTGAGTGGCTAGGTCCTTCTTGTCTGCCTAACTCTTGAGTGATCGTGACTGGGTGTGGCCTACTTCACTGGGGCTCTAAGGAGTAAGCGGCCTAAGAGAGACGCTGGAGGTCGCGTTCTTGATAAGGGGGCATAGTGTCGGCACGTGGTTTGGAGGGTTGTTACTAGTCGCAAGCCGTATGGTGGAGCTTCCATCTTGGAGTGGGCGGCTTTGGGGAATGCTGATGACTGCCTGCCGTTTAGGGTAACCTCACTCTGGAGTGGGTGGCTCTTAGGGGTGTTGAGGGTCGCGTGCCATATACGGTAACCCTCAGTCTAGAGTGCTTGAGGGTTGCTGAAGATCGTATATTCGTGGTGTGGTTGGGACATCAGCCCCCCAGTCTTGAGGAGCGGAGTGACGTATAGACTAACTGTGAGTGTCTAGCCTCCAAGTTTGTTGCTTGCTTGCATGTTTTGCAATTTTCATTTATTGACCGTGTTCTGTGGACGTATAGACTAACTATGAGTATCCGACCTCTAAGTTTGTTGCTTGCTTGCATGTTTTGCAATTTTCATTTATTGGCCGTGTTTTGTGGACACCATGAATCCCATGACTTATTACTTATCATCTTTTTTTAGTATAACGTCAAAATCTTTTTTCAACGTGAATATCAAAACTTGTTCTTCGTACTTTCTCATCATATTACTCTCAATTATACTTCCTCACCAATTCATATATTCTCTAAGACATTCTATCTTGTTTCCAAGCTTGAAATGTTAAACATACACATTTCAGCTTGAGGGAGGCTATTAGAATATGTATTGAAACATTTGATGGAAGCCTAGCACCTGCTGCTGTTGGAGGGTCTAATGGAAACCTTGTGTCTATCGTTGTTGGTGTGTTTAATAGAGGCCTTGGGTGTTTGCGTTTGTCAGAAGAACGTCTATTAGGATCTTTCTAATTTGGGTCGTTAGTGCTTGATGACACCCTTTTCATATATATTGGATTTATTTGTTCATATGGTGTGTGTAAAATTATTTTTTTCCATGCAAGTTCCTTTTCTTTTCTCTTGATGGTTTCCTTATTTTAGTCTTGATTTTTGCGTTTCCCCCTTGAGCTATGTTTTCATTTTCGCAATAGCAACAGAACATAATGAATAATTGAAACACCAGTGAGTATTTGAATCTATAATTACATATAAAGATTTTTAGGAAAGAGTTTCTTAATAAACAAATTAAATAACTTACGAATTACAATTTCTTATGCTTAATAGTTACGATGTCCTCAGTGATTCGCTACAAATTGAATAGACCTGTATTGATTGCCTGACTCATCATTAATAATTCTGTGGTTCGTGCAGAATCAGCCTGATAACGATGCATACGCTTCACAAACTAGTCATATTTCCATTTCTAAATCACATCATAGCGAATGAAACCTTTTACGTCATAAATTAAACATGAAAGTCAAATCATTAAAAAAGAGCCAAACAGCGAGGAAACAAGATGACATAAACATCTCGAAAAAACGTAGATAAACGACCAACCTCTAATAGTATTTTGCCTTTTCACCACAGATTGAAGCTCAGAATATCTTTTCTTTCTCTGTTTTTTCTTAAGAAGCTACAACGTACAGATGTTATTGACATTAGCCACATTAATAATTAACTGAACATAATTGTTTTACCAAAAGGGAACGAGGGAATTCATACACATATATATTTACCCATTTGATGAAGTAAATCTCATTCCACTGCAACGAAAATTCTTGCTCTCTCTCTAATCGTTCATGGACCATGACATGTTACCATTTGTTCTTTTAGCTTTCCCCATCTTGCTATTATTCGTGTTACGAATACGAAAAACATCTAAGAAACCACCCTTTCCACCAGGCCCTAGAGGTCTTCCTTTCATTGGCAATCTTTATCTACTCGATAGTTCTACTCTTTGTTTGAAGCTCTATGAACTCTCCAAAAAATATGGTCCCATCTTTTCTCTTCAACTGGGTTCAAGGCCAGCCATTGTTATCTCCTCACCAAAATTAGCCAAGGAGGTAATGAAAACCCACGACCTTGCCTTCTGTGGTCGACCCTCTCTCCTATGCTCAATGAAACTTTCCTACAATGGGTTAGACATGGCATTTTCACCCTACAGAGATTATTGGAGACACACCAGAAAAATTTCCATCATCCACTTCCTTAGCCTGAAGCGTGTTCTAATGTTTTCCCCGTTCAGAAAATGTGAGGTTTCCCATTTGGTGAAAAAGATATCGGAGCACGCTTCTTCTTCCAAGGAGACGAACTTGCATGAGCTCCTCACTTGTCTCACAAGCGCTGTAGTGTTGAGAACTGCTCTGGGAAGAAGGTATGAAGAGGAAGGAATCGAGAAAAGCATGTTCCATGATCTTCTTAGAGAAGCGCAGGAATTGGTAGCTTCAACTTTCTACACAGATTACATTCCTTTTGTTGGTGGTGTGGTTGATAAACTCACTGGGTTGATGGGTCGTCTCGAGAAAATGTTTAAACTGTTGGATGGGTTTTATCAGAACGCCATCGATGAACACCTTGATCCTGAAAGGAAGAAACTTACCAATGAAGGCGATTTCATCGATGCATTGCTTCAACTGAAGAATGACCGTTCCTTCTCCATGCATCTCACTCCTTCTCACATCAAACCCTTGATCATGGTTATTATTCTAACCTTCTTGTTTTTTTCTAAGCACCTTCTATAACTTTTCTATTTTTATTCTAGTTCACATACACAACTATTTGTTGGAGTTTTCTAACAGTGAATTTTTGCTTATTTTTTGTGAATCAGAATATGATTTTAGCCGGGACAGACACAATTGCAGCCGCAGTAGTTTGGGCTATGACGGCACTGATGCAGAACCCGAGAGTGATGAAGAAAGCCCAAGAAGAGATCGAAAATGGGTTTGGTGGGAAAGATTTTATAGAGGAAAATGATATTGAAAAGCTTCCTTATCTTAAGGCAGTTATAAAAGAAACGATGAGATTATACCCACCTCTGCCTCTGCTTGTAGAAAGGGAAACGATTAAAAAGTGTAGCATCAGAGAGTACGAAATTCCGGAGAAGACATTGGTGTATGTGAATGCTTGGGCAGTGCATAGAGACCCAGAAACATGGAAGGAGCCAGAAGAGTTTTATCCTGAGAGGTTCTTGAACAGCAAAATAGATTTTAGGGGATATGATTATGAGCTGATTCCATTTGGCGTTGGGCGAAGGATTTGCCCAGGCATACACATGGGAGTTATCACAATGGAGCTTGTGCTTGCTAATCTTCTGCATTCATTTGATTGGGAAATGCCTCAAGGGATGGAAAGGGACGACATAGATACTGATATGCTTCCTGGACTTGTCCAACATAAGAAAAACCCTCTCATCCTAGTTGCAAAAAAGCGAGAATGATATGGAATTTGCATGACAAACACATGAAAAATTCTCTCACCCTTGTCCTACGAGGATTCGCAATTTGCATCACAGTGCTAATGGTTACAAACAAGTTATGCACATGTAGCTACTTTGTCTTGCTATATAAATCGTTTCTGTCGTCTCAGTGTAATATAGTTTAATCTGGTGTCTCCAGTTTTTAAATTAATATTCTGTGCAGTACGTTTCTTAACTATATCTTACAATAAATATCAATCAATGCAACAACAAAAAGTTATGGCCTAAGGAGAATGCTGACTTTTAAGGGCTCTCGTTTAAGGTATAATTAATATGACAATGATATTAATCTAAATTTTGAGGATGATTTTTTTAACAGAAAGTTATCGAGATTTAGTTGTTAAAAAATTATTTTAATATTATTAATTTTATTATTTTTATATTAAAAGTTAGAATAACTAATTCTATAAATTAAAATAACATAAATTTATAAAATAAATTTTATAAAGATAAAAATACCTTTTAAAATATCTAAGTAGTATATCTTTTTTAGTGAAGTCTCACATTCATATTTAATTTATTTGATTGTAAATTTTTTAAATGTGTAACACTATTTTATGTTATTTTTTATATTAGTTTAAACTTTTTACATTTGATTATATTTTAATTTTTAACAACATTAAGATATAGTTATTTAATTATTTTTTAACTTTTTATTTATGTGTATTAAATAAAATATTAAAGGTTAAATATATAACATCTCTAAGGAATATTACTTAATTAAACAAATAAATATAGAAAATGAAATTAAAATGTCTCAATATTATTATCCCAAACACAGGAAAATTTAAATTAATATCCAGTGCGACAAAATTCAAATGGAATTAAACTAAAAGTTATTACAATTTTCAAACAAAAAGGGTGAGCTGATAAAATTAGAAATAAAGTATAAATAAACAGAATATATAAATAAGACACCTATCTTATTCATTCTACTTAGTTCTTGGCCAAGACCTTACTCCCCAAGGCTTTTCATCATTTAATCACACAAATAGTTAGCCTTGGACTCAGTAATATGATGCTCACACGAACCTGCCCGTTCGTGGTCCTGCCTCTACGAACCTCCCCACTCGTAGTCCTACTCTACGAACCTCCTCGCTCATAATTCTGCTCTACAGACCTACCCGCCTGTAGTCTAACACATGTTATCCACCAGCCACGTACCTCCCCGCACACAGCATCTCTCAAGTGTGAGCACAGAACATACGAACCTCTCCGCTCATATCATCACATGTTCACCACTATCCATGAACCTACACGCTCATGGCACAACATCTTCTGATCTAAGTATAGCATCATTGCGTAAAACAACACACAAACAAGCCATGGACAACAGCATTATCGCCTGGCGCAGCCTAAGCGTTGCCAGGCAAAATTTGCCCAGACCGCCTGGCGGAACGCCTCTGCTGCCAGGCACCAAGTCATTGCGAACCCTCTGTTGGAAGTCTATCGTCTAGCAGGCCACACCCTGCCGCCAGGCGCACGCGTGACAGTAACCCCTTGGTACTCTTATCGCTTGACGCACACACCCGTGCCGCCAAGCGTCATACCAGTAGCAGAAATCTACTAGTTTTAGCACCTCACATAGTCTGACTTGCAGTATAATCCACTACCAAAGATTCAAATAGACACTCCTCTATCAAGGTTCCATTAGGGGTAGTTTGCAACTCTCATATTTTCATGCACCTATACTTTACAATTGTCAATCCATCTATTCAAGGTTTCTAAGTTGTGAATGGCTTTATCATAATATAGTAATTATATCCATGCCTATGGTAATGACCAACAATCCAATATCTTAAGTTAGACATTCCAAGTATACTGCACTGTAATGAATAAAACATTCCTTCCCATAGTCTTAGATACCTTTCATATAATTCCACACGGATGGCCATATGTATTGACATTTTTCATCCACTTAGTACAAATCAAATTCTAGAAATTGACATTATTAACTTATTTCTATTTACCACACCCAAAATATGTCCATCCTTAGCTTATGCCTATTGATTCATCCATTTTCATATCAACCAACACTTAGTCACTTTTCAATTCACATATCACTGCCTCACTAAGCACTCACGATTCATACGTCCGTACCCTGCAGTATTTTAACTCTCAACAGTTTCCTAATGTCTCCCCCTTTGAATTCTCACCTCCCACTAATTGGACCATTTAACCACCATGTTGCTAAACCTCGCCCTAATTTTCCTTATGTGATTTCTTCCTCTCATTCTCATCCTTTATTTTAGATGGTAAATACCCCCTATTTCATTTGGAGCCCCATACTTACAATTCTTAATACACCCTTTTAATCTCATCTTTATTTCTCTCACTGCCCAACACTCCAAGAAAATGCCCATAATGGTAATCCCGCACCCTCATCGCCTGACAGCCAATAAGATGCCGCCAGGCGGCACATTAGCGCTAGGTTAAGCAACCCCAAGGTTTTCCAGCACCTGTAATTCTATGTTTTGACATTCTCTCCCATCATCTTCAGGCACGACAGTATCTCAAAAATTTCTCAATTTCCTCATACGTACACAATCAATGTCATCAAAAATCCCTAACCCGTCATAGATTACACTTATTCCCAATGATTCAAGTTCATTCAATCATAATAGCATGAATCTTCTCATATCTGTAAGTCCCAAATTCATACATAATCAGCATAGTAGTAGCAAAATATCATTCTCAAGTAAATACATGAATATAGCCATCCAATAGAGAATCTTTCACACACAATTTCACCAAAAACGAAAAGACTGCAACCAGCCATTGCATATCGCCTGGCGGTTTCTCCCTCACCGCCAGGTGGTTCATACCAGAACCCATAAAATTAGGCCAGACAAGATGTGTAGCCGGGCGGCACATGCACTTACCTGGATTCAATCATGTTATACCACAAATCATACAAAACAACTCCCCTTACCTGGTTTCCTTGCTCCAAATTCGAATTTGATGTGTGTCTCTAACCCAAAATTCTCTCAACCTTTGCTTCCACTCCAATATTAGTTTTCAACCTTAATTCTTCTCTCCAAAGCAGCACAATTCTTTTGAAAAACCTCTACCGAATGCCAAAAAAGAGAGTTTAATTTTGTTCTTAGCTAGGTTTTAACTCATAACCACTCAATCACAAAGCAAGTGCATAACCAATTCAACAAATCTTGTTTCATGATAATTTCTATAATTTTAGGATTACATTATCACGACTCACATTCAAATATATCATAAAAATAATGCACAAGTCAAAATAACATACAATTGACATACATAAGACTTGAACCTAAGTCCTCTCACATAATTAAATACTCTTAACCACTTAAGCTAGTACATTTCCACATTATAGCACACCGCATTAAATGCCTTAAAGGCTCCTATTACCCGCATTTATTAATTAATTATTTAAATTTCTCGGGTCTTACAAAAATATATTTTTGGTCCTTCAACTTTTAGTGAAAATTGGAATTAGTCCTTTTGGAAATTTTGAACCAATTTAGTCCCTTATCTTTAGAAATGCGTGAATTCAGTCTTTTAAACCAAATTTTTTTAAGTTTATTTAATGTTTCAAATACATTTCTCAACCAACATTAAAATAAAAATATGTCAAGCGGTGTAAACAAACTAAAATACTATAATAAAATGTGTTTACAACGTTAAATCAACTTAATAAAATTTGGTTAAAAGGACTAAATTCATGTATTTACAAAGTTGAAAGACTAGATTGGTTCAAGATTTTCAAAACAAGATGGACTAATTCCAATTTTTACAAGTTAAAAGATAAAAAACATATTCAACCCAAATATTAAATACAGTTGTATAACATTTATGAACATTTTTGTCTTGTAAATAAAATAAAAGTGCACTAATGATTATTAAGTCATAATTATTTTAATATTATAGGTGACTATAATTTTTTGTAAAATTCAATGCATACTAGTTATTCTTAACTAATGTCCACCAGTTAACATGACCCAAAATATAAAACCTAAATTTTTTTGACAATAGTTTTTCGGTAAAAACATAAAAATGGTACAATTTTATCTTCAAAATTATCGAAATAGTATAATTTTAAAATTATGTCAGCCTTGTCTAGATGTGTAATCTGATGTCTCGAGTTTTTGTTTTGAATATGAGTAAAAGAGATAAATTAATATTTTTTTGCATTAGGTTTCTCAATTAAATCTTAAGATAAATATCACTTAACTTAATGAACAAAAAAATCACGGTCTAAAATAGAAAACCCATGAGGTTTAGAAAATAGTTTTTCAGCCATAGTCTAAGCATCATCATTACTTGTAATAGGCAACGGATTTGAGTAAAAGAACAAATTTAAAATAGTTTATTAAAGTCATGACAACAACACGCATGTTTTTCCTTCCACCTTCTTTTTGAAGTGATTTATATTTCTACCGTATATTTATTGCCTTTAAATTTAAGTCACGTTTATAAAACTATTGTTTGATGTGAAATATTGTTTTAATTTTGCATATATTACTCATACAGAAATTCAATATGAAAACAATATAATTATTATTTATGTCTTCCAAACCACAACATTCCACAACTTTAAGTGTGGACAACCACTTTAAAAATATATTAATAGACAAAATAAATATAATCGAATAAGAACAAATAACTTTCACACATATATATTTGAATGATAGTGTTCAAACTACACATTTAAAAAAAATGTTTTTTTACTATATAACACAAGTTTTATTCTTGCAAGATTCTCTTCACTATTTTCAAGCTGCAAATAATACAAAATATATTGTGTCAAAATTTTGTAAACATGTGAATTTTGAAAAAAGTTAATTAAATCTAATTGAAAGCAAAGAAAATTTAGCAATGTCAACCTCTAACTATATAAATCAAAGTGTTTTAATTAATCAAAATCAAATCCCTCACTTTCATTTAATGCTAGACAACCACATCTAGACAAATGACATCTCCCTTCGCAACATAACACCACCCAATCCATATCGTCAAACTTACTAAGGGACATAATGAGTACCACATGATTGAGTCTCTGCTGATCAGTGGTCATAATGATATATCCTTATCATTCTTGTGATGTTTCTATGTGTAGATAGAGCATCTTATGGAGTTAGAGGCGTTTGACATTTATAGAGCGACCTAAGCAAGATAACAAGTAAAGGAAACTAATAGCTTTTAGATTAGTGAGTCATATCTCGTATGATTGTGAAGTATTTGATATACTATGATGAATTATTAATGCTTGTGATTGTGGTATGTTGATCTTTTAAATGATTGAATTGAAATTGATTATATTGTTTGAATTGGGGGTATCTGAGAAAGATGGAGTTGTTGGATCATGAATCTAATTGGTGGACCTACTATAATTTAAAACTCTTTTTGACCACTGTCAGTAGTAGAAGTACCAAGTGGAGTAATGAAACAAATCCATATTGCTCAAAAACCTTAATTTGATGTTGTTGATATCTGATACAACGCTAAGCCTCACGTGGCAATGCTAAGCGCTTGTTTTTGTGAATCGATTGGCGCTGAGCGTTGGCCAGGTGGCACTAAGCGCTGGTTTTGAAAATTGATCAGCGTTGGGCGTCACTTTCTAGTGTTGAGCGCTACCCAGTTTTCAACATTGCGTCTTATTGGTAAAATGAAGATTCTCGCTTCATTAACCGTCGGATTAAGCTGAAATTTTGACAGCTGATCTTAGACATGTTGATCTTCATTTTGAACGGTGGGATCTTTGTTTTTAAGTCTGTGATTAGAGAAATGGTTTTCATCATTTGGATGTATTTCATGTATAGTGCCAATTGCTCTATTTTCCTGTTTTTGCTAGTTTGGTTACTTTGGATATTTTGTGTATACTTGAACTTGATTCTATAGTCCTTATTGCTATAAATTGAGATAAAAATGTTATTATGGGTATATAAAATGATAATTGGTATGAAATGTTGTGTGAGCATGCCAAGTTATGATGTTTAAAGAATTTCATGGAGAAATTCTGTGTGGAGGCTTTAGTGTATGCATCAGCATAAGGATTCATTATTGGATTAGTATCCTTTCTATAATAACTACTAAAGCTCAAGTAGAGCAAAGTAGATTATGTGGTGAAGATATGAAGGAGATCCTAGCCACTGGACTGGATCAAGTCCTAGGCGTGAAGGGGATTTACCTTGTTGATGGTTAGGTGATAACCCCTTGAGGCCAAACTCTGCAGAGTTTGGGAACCATCAGTAGGTGCAGGCTGCTAGGAGATCCGATGCCAGATGCATGTATCCGAATAATTGAGTTTAGTGTCAACTTCTTGTGTGATTATATATCAGAGTTATGTTTTATAACATGTTTGTAAGTATTTGGCATGATTTAAATATAAATATGTATTATTATATCTTTTGCACATTAGCTTACCCTTCTTTTGTGTTTCTATGTTGTTTTTTCTTCTTTTGCGATGATCACCTATTCGGTGGAAGCAAATGTGGTTGTAGTGTCAAAGGCACCTCTAGAGGATGAGGAGCCATCTTTTAAGGTGGTGGAAGGTTTTTGTGGGAGTTGTTGTAAGTGAGTGGTTCATGCTTAGAATTAGAATTGCTTTTTAGTTGGTTTGTATAAACGTTATACCTTTATGGTCATATCTGTTCTAGGATTGTATTAATATACTTTATACATTGGATCTTTTGTTTTGATTACTATAATGAAACAATCCTATTTTATTAGTTTTTTTCGAAATTACTAAAATTGGGATGTTACAATTATATTATGATTGATTATTTTTTTCCAATTTTTTCATGAGATATTTTTATTTTAAATTTTATTATTTGATTAATAACAATAAATAATAATATAATAATATATTGTAATTAATTAAATTATTTAGTTTCACAATTTGAAATTCGCGTCCTTCCTTTTATTCTTCTATTTCCATTCCTTCTTCCACTCATTCACGATACAAACGATCCATTCTTTAGCGATCCACTCATTCTCCACTTGCAGCAATGATATGTTGAGAGAGCTCTAGAGGCTTACCACCTTCTCCTCCTCTAGAGTCTTGCCTAGGTTTTCTCCAATGGAAGAGTTTCTCCATGAAGGTGCAAGGAGGATCTTCTTCAGCCGCGAGGATAGTGAAGTCGCTAGTGGCACTAATGGTGGAGAAAGGAAGAGGATGCCAGACAAGGCGATGGTGGTACTGAACAACTTGGCGGGGATTAAAAAGGCAAAAGAGGCGGTGGTGGAAGAAGGTGGTATTGTTGTGCTGAAGCAATCAAAGATGGGTTGGTGAAAGGGAAGGAGTTCGCTATTGACTCTTGTTCAACTTGTGAGAGAGGGTGGGATTCCTCGTCTAGTAGCTCTTTCTCACAACAACTCTGTTTGAGCTAAGAACAAGGTACGGTTGTTTGTTGCTTCGTATACCCTTCACTCCCATCGTATTGTTGTTTAGGGTTTATACTAATGTCCACTCATTCACGGTATGTGACATCTAGGAATTTAGGAAGACCTTTATCTTGTGTTTGAATGAAGCTTTTTAATAATTCTAAAATATTAAAAGGCAAAGTATTTGAAATTCTTGCAATTGAATTTTCTTTATTTTTTAAATAATTTGTTTGGACAGAGTAATTGGAATACCTTACATTTCAATTTTCTTTTTGGATAAAATTATTGAATTTCTCTTATGAAATAAAATTTTATTTTAACAATATTTATTTTTATATATAAAATTTTGAAATTAAATTTAAAAAATATAGTAGTCAACTTAAAGTATTTAAATCCAGTCAAATTTTGATCAACCGACTAGACCGAATTTTGGCCGGCATAAACTCAATCCAAATTCTTCAAATTTATGTCAGGGTTGAGTTGGCCAAATTCGGCCATGGTCGATTTGGCCAAATTTGGTCGAATTGCGGCCAGGCCAACTCTACTACATGCAGTTAATTTTGGCTGGGGACGACTCGGTGGAATTTGGACAGGTCGACTCAATTGAATTTCAGTTAGGTTTACTTGGCTGAATTTTGCCAACTTTCGACTGGGGTGAATTCAGTCGAATTTTGGATGGTGTAGTTTCGACCGAATTATGCCAACTTTAGGGCGAGGGCGACTCGACCAAATTTGGCCAAGGCTAACTCAGTCACATTCGGCTCAATTTCTATCGGTGTTGACTCAACCAAATTTTCCTAAATTTCAATCAAGATCAACACGACTAAATTTGTCCAAATTTTAGATAGAGCCATCTCATTCAAATTTATCTCAGGCTGGACTAGGTCATGTTTCGCTAAATTTTTTGTCGAGTTCTATTCGGTCAAATTCGGCTAAGGTTGACTTTGCCTAATTCGACCACATTTCAGCCAGGATTAACCTAGCCAAATTTGGCCAAACTTCTGATATGTGTGACTCGGTAGAATTCGGCTAAATTTCGGCCAATTCAAACTTTGGGCGCATTCAGCCAAATTTTGTTAGGGACGACTTGGTCGAATTTGGCTGAATTTCATCCAAGGTCCACTTAGCCGAATATAGCCGAATTTTGGACGAGGACGACTCATCCTAATCCGGTTGACTTTTGTTCAGATCAACTCGGTAAAATTTGACCAAATTCGGTTGAGTCAATGTTGGTCGAATTTCGGCTGAGCTTGCTCTTGTCGAATTAGGTCAAGTTGGCCTTACCCAAAATTTGGTTGTACTCAGCCAAGACTGCCTGACTGAATTTATTCTAGTTAGTTCTAACCAAATTTTGATCGAGTCGAACTTGGACGAATTGGGTTGAGTTGGCCCTAGCCAAATATTTGGCCAAACTCGATTGAATTTGGTTGAATAAGCTCAATCAAAATTTGGTTGAATTCGACCGAGTCAATCCTGACCGAATTTCGACCAAGTTTATATCAACGGAAAGTTGACCGAAATCGGCTGAGTCAATCCTAGTCGATTGTTGATCAATTCGACACCGACCTTTTTTCATCTTGAACAATGAGGAATTCCACAAATTGTGGAATTTCAATTTCCTTGTTTGTTGAGTGAATTTCAAATTATACTATTTTAGTTATTTGAAATACCTTCTTAAAATTTCTCAATTTCAATTTTCTCTTAATTTCCTCATCCAAACACGTCATTTTACTTCAAAGAAATTCAAATTATCTAAATAAATGAACTACTCTCTTAAATTATCTCATCCAAACACACCATTAAGGTCGAGCATCCTAATGTGGAGGTTGTATCCGTGCATGTTGAATGGCTTCACCTTCAATTAAGATGTACCTTTTTTTAATAAACATGTAAATTGTTTGATATTCCACCTGTCAACATATATTACATCTTTTCTACGCCCACTTTATTCTTTTGTTTCTATTTTTATCTTACCTACCTTTGTAACTATTTGATTTTGGGGATAATAAGTTAGGATCCAAGATTTATAGGTTTTATTCTTGCAATTTTACAAGGGTTTGCAAGATTGATAGGTACATACATAGCTATAACATAATAATCCATGAAGATATACACATGCAACTTAATTTTCATTTGGGTTTGTTTTCTCTATTTGATTTTCATTTTTCTTTGTTTTTAGCAATTTTTAAGGTTTGTTTGGGTCACTTAGTTGGGTAATAGATAAGTGGGAAACTGTTATGTGAAATGTCTCTTTGGTTGATTCAAAGTCTGATAAGATTAATTACAATGGTCTCTATTCTTGTTTCAGGTACAATAAGTTATTCAATTGGGTTGATCCTGCTTTTAGAATTGAATGGAACAGTTGAAATTGGGTGCATAATTTACTGCTTTAGAGGTTGGTGTTTATTAAAAGGATCATCGAAATTTTCAACACATTTTTGGTAGTAGTGTAGTTGTTTGAGCAATATAATAAATGTGTTTGAAAATCTCATATACTACATACTGTATTGAGGGAAGGAAGGTATTAAATTTGATGTTAAGGATGGAACTATATTGTTATCTGACTGATAATATTTAGCTATTTAGTGGTACTACGATAATTTTGTTGTTAGAATGTATGGGTAGATATGGCTTTAAAGTTGAAATTACCAACTAGATGGCACGATAAATCATAGAAATATAGAAAATAATTTAGATTCAAATACATATTTCTGTTTCATTATTTGTGGTAGAATGTAAAAGCCCATGCCTTTAAACTAAATTACAATTTAGCTGTAAATGGTGTTTGTAGTATGTTGGACCTTTAAGCTGCATTCAACCACAAAATTCTGTTGTAGAGGGATGTGGACATTTAATCATGTGTCTTAGATTTCATTATAGATGCACAAATACTTATTTCATTTTTTTATTGTTGTCTCGATTTGGAAATATAAGATTGTCTTTGTTCCTTAAAATAGTTTGAATATGATAATGTTTCAAGCTAAAGCTTGACTCATTATTTATATGGCAAGCTTAAACTAGATCCAAGCTTAGAAAGGAGAACTCCAACTAGGGTTTGTTCAGCTCATAATGTGATTGCAATAAAATGTGCCAAGCTAAATAATCTAACGTCCTAGCCGAAAATTACTTATTTAAAATAAAATCAACTAAATATAATAATAACAACCTCATTTATTCTCAAATTCTTTCCCAAAACGTGGGAAAATTTAAAACATTTATTTCAACGCAACAAACCAAATAAAACCGTGATGTTCAAATATTACAATAAAAAAATAGTTATGAAGCCAATACAAATAATCCATAAACTTCCAAATAGAAAAACCAGTGAAATTCCCATAGTGTTCCCCACTCCATCTCCACACATCCACACGCTCACCTGCATCAACCTCTACTCCCATGTAAAGTTACATGATCATCGCCAAACACACACAGATAGGGTGAGCTCATTTAAATAAACAAATAAAACATGACAGTAATTAAAGTGTCTCAAAACTATAACCCAAGTTAGCTTTTCCCATTCCTCAGGTCATCAACTTTCAACCATTATGTTAAAAGTCTATTGATTCTACACACTTTAGTGAGTACACTGATCGACCTTTGCTGCACGAGTGTCTACTCTCCTTCCGACTACAAGCCACCACCTAATAGTCCACACGTGGGAATAAATTGCCACGACCACAATCTGCGACACCAAGTGACGTTCCCCAAAACGAATCGAAGTCCGTAGTTGTCTCCAGACTACCAAACTCTATCATATGCTCTGAAACCTCACCGTGTGAGCCACGATCTCACACACTCCACTGGACTTCCTAAACCACCAGACTACAACATCACCATATGATTATACTTCAAGTCTTATAATCATATAGTCTAATATCTATGTAAACTCATGCCACCACAATTTGGTCAATGTTACACATATACTTTAATAATAAGACCACCACCACAACGCCTAACTACTAAGAAAATGCACCGTCCATACCATATCCCATAAACCAATCTCACTCTTATTACCAATTTAGCATGCATTCTGGATTATAACTTAGCACATACACCAAACATAAAAAAATAGCCATTATACTATATCACACCTCACAATTTTCTCTTATTTTAACCTCCTTTAGTCCCTAGTATGCCAAATCCATCTACATGCTTAATTTTAATCATATATGTATTAATTTACCAATTAAACACCCAGTAACATGAAACCCAGACAAAAATCAAAATAGCAAGTTGTTCTAACATGTTGTCGGGCGGCAATTCATGCGCCGCCAGGCGATGCATGCAGTTTTGGGTTCTGCCCAGACTATTCTTGCACCAGTCGTGACCCCAAACACCCCAATTGCAGTACCCACCATCATACTTACATAATTTCAAGTGCACACATCATACAAGGATCATACTGTATTTATATGAACATTATTTCCATAACACCAGCTCCTCAATCAATTATATACTTCATGCTTATTCATCACCAACCCCAACATAAACCCAAATCCCCAAAATACATTCACAAATTCATGCAGTTGCCAACAATCAATTAATTTCCAATCATAATTCATCATGTCAATCGTATACATTCAATAGGAATCCCATTCAAGCATTCCAATACCACGGACAAACCAAACAAAGCAGCGAAAATATCAACATATTATACGTTGCCTGGCGGGTCACCATCAGCCGCCAGGCGGTTCATAGGGAAACCCAGAAAACTGGGCTGCAACCACATGCGTCGCCTGGCGGCAATTCATGCGCCGCCAGGAGGTTTCTAGAAAAATCCAAAAACGTGAGAAATATTCGAGAATGGCAAAGATCATGCATTTCAATCATTCCATATAATACATTTTCATATGAGAAAGGTTAAAACACCGAATAGGAACTTCCCTAATTTGGAATTCCTTGCTTAAACTTGAGAATTTAAAGCTTCCTCTTATCAAACAATGTATTCCTTTGCCTCTCCCAACAACAACCCTATGCTTATTGTCAGTTAGGGTTTTCTCTACCCTTTCATCTTCATGCCAAAACTAAAATTAACAAAAAAGAAAGCCTAATTTGGTTCTATCAAGGTTCAAACACACAACCATGCCAATGTTAAATCCATGCACAACCATTAAACCAATTCATGTTTCGTGATGACTAATATAATTCTCTAATTATATTGTCACTCAACATGATCAAACATATTGTCAAAATAATAATCAATTAAATAACACACAAATAGCATACAAAGGACTCAAACCCAAGTCCTCTCATACAATAAAGTACTCTCAACCATTTGAACTAGTACTACTCCACATCATCTCAATCAATATTTAAACCCATAAAAGCTTTCACTACCCACATTTATTAAATAATTATTTAATTAATTATTTCAATTCTCCGGGTCTTACAAATAAGCCTTAGGATAGGGGATTTTTAAACATGTACAATTTTTATTCATGATTACAATCAACTTATATAGTGCAATGTATATGAAACGTAATATATATATATATATATATATATATATATATATATATATATATATATATATATATATATATATTTATATTGCACGTTTGAGTTAAACTAACATCTCATTTGTTTACAACCAATTGGATTATAACTTACTAAAAAATCAAATTTCTTCTTGGCAAGTAATCTTTAATTGAGAATATCCATCAAATACTAAGTTTCATTGTTAACTCAATTTTTCAGTTGCGCTTAGAGCAAACAAAACCAAAATCCCCCTTATGAAGTATAGCTCAGAGAAAACAAAACCAAAATCCCCTTTATGAAGTATAGGGAAATCCTGGGTATCAAATCCAAGAATATGCACTAGTGCAGGGAAGGGAAATGACAGCGGTTATTTTCACCTTTTGGCTTCGGGTGCGCACCCGAGGCATATACTAACAAGGTAAAAAGGTAGTACTTTATGCCTCGGTTACAAACCCGAGGCATATTTAATAGTTATTGCCTCGGTTTCTGCCTAACCGAGGCCTAATGTGTATCAGAAATTCAAAAAAAAAAAAAGAAAATTGAGCACATAGTGGAGGCGCGTCTGTCTTGTTCGTGGCTGCACAATGGAGAAGTTTCGCATTCCTTGAGCGTGTCCCCTTCGTAAGGTTCGCAACGACAACCTAGGCGTGACGCCAGAACTTCTTCCTCGTCGCGATGACTTTGGTGGCTTGCTTCGTCCAGACCTTGCGGTGGTGTCTCTCTGTTGCCATGGTGTTTGGATCTGGCCTTCGCAAGTGCAGCTCGAAGTGGTGGTTTGCTCACGAGAGTGCGTTGATGGTTTCATGATGGCCACCATTGAGATTGGTGGTTTGGTTGTTATTGCTTGCAGATCTGCAAGCTGGGTGGCTCGCAAAAGACTTATGGTGCCGCGGTGGTTTCGAGGTATCACGTGGTGTCTGGTGGTGTGGGTTTCAACAACATACCAAAAAAACGCAAAAAAAGTGATAGGGCTGAATAAAAAACGAAACAAAAACGTAAAAATGAACCGTACAAAGGGGCGTGATTCACGCCGGAAATGGAGGACCAACAAGAACGACCAATTTGATGGCCAACCGGTGCGGTGGAGGGCGAAAATCAGTGGTGGCGCGGCCTGAGAATCTCTGAACTAGTGGCTGCATTTTTTTTGCGAATGGAGAAGACGCAGGAACAGTGCTGCGATTTGGGGTTTTTTAACCTAATAAGCTATACTGCCTCGGTTGATTCGAAACCGAGGCATAAACGTGAATAGGCCTCGGTTCAAAGCATAACCGAGGCATATTCTCACGCAAAATAACAAAAAAAAAACACGTTGATAAATTTGGCTAATTATAGGCCTCGGGTGAAAAGGCCTGCTGCAGTAACACTTATATGCCTCGGTTCATTGGGACCCGAGGCATAAAATTGCCTCATTATTTTTGAATTTTAAAAAAGCGGGAATGTTTGAATTTTTCACACTATTACTGCCTCGGTTGGAAATATAACTGAGGCATAAACGCTCATAGGCCTCAGTTGTTTGGTAACCGAGGCACAAAAGTTGTTTTAAATCACAAAAATGCCACCGTGTCTCTATCTATCTCGTTTGTGAGAGAACCGAGGCATATAAGGCGCTGTCTAAACACGAATTTGCACTAGTGATGGTGTGTGTTAAGTCTAGCTTGCGTAATTTGATTCGCTAATATTAAAATAAAAGAAAGAAAAAGGGGGAAAATAAAATTAAGAAAAGTTAAGAAAAAATGTAGAATTTATTCAATTAAAAGTTAATCTATATGCATGGATGAAAACTAAACTTGGTATGCAAGAGTGATGCATGATGTCTTATGCATGGAACCTAATGGGATGATGAATTGAGTCTAAACTGGAATGAAGATGATTCTCGATGAGTGATTTTATATGCAATTGTAGCACCTAATTCAACATGTAACTAATGCAACAAAGAAAAAGAACCACACACATAACTTAAATCCATTGCTGAAAATGTGGCACAGTGTTATTTAGAATAATTCTAGTATGCACCTAAAATTTAATCAATATATGTAGATGTACGATGCAAATGGAATTGAACTATTGGATATTCAACACTATAACAACAACATTTAATGCAATAAAGTATGCATGCAAAGATGATCTAGAGTGGTCATGAACAAAGATGAAATTCTGATGCACAATTATGCAGTGAAAACATGGAAGAAAAATAGAACCATGTTCTAGTATCATAGTATGCATGAAACCCTATATTAATCCAATTCAAGATGCACAACAGACTTCACGTATTACTCAAACCACAATAATTGTAACAAGCTTAAATTGATGTCATGATATGGCCAATGCAAATAAATCACGTGCTTGCTTTGGAAATCATGTGTATCAATCTCTTTCTCACAAGCTTTTTTGATTACCTGTTACCCAAAATTTAGAATGGTGTGAATATGAAATTCACCAACTAAGGACAAAAATGATATCTAAATAACAACATTGACACATAAAATTTAACTCACTCGATATGCATAATAAGATACAAATAGCATAATTAGATATCAGCTCACAGTGGCAAAATCATCATAGGAAGTCAACCTCTCTAATAGATAATTTCATCAATATGCAAACATACTTTATGTAGAAGAAACCAACGAGATTGATGCTAATAAAGGCATAAAATATAAGAAGCTAATAAAAACTGTTGTAGAAAAGTGAATTGATGCAGATGTAGGTATAAAAATTAAACATGCATGGAGATGAAATGCTCAATCATAAACACTAATAGCAAGTAGGAATCCAAACTATCTACTGTAAAAAACTTAAAAACAAAGACAGAAAAAGTAAATTGGTGCAGAAACTTAAAGGCAAACAAAATGATAATAGAAAGCAATTAAGGAAACTTAAAGCAATAAAAAATTAAAGGCTGAAAAACATAGAGTTGCAAGAGAGATTAAATGATCACACAATCGTAACAGAATGAAACAAAATCAAAACTAAAGTAATGTATTTCATTGAAAAATCAGAACAGAATACATAAGATCAAGGAGGTGCTGGAAATTTAAGTGGTGAAAGGAAGGTCTCTTACTCCAATCCCAATATATGTTTCTAAGTGGGTGAACTAAGGTAAGTCAGCTGGTTCAACCCTCGTGCCTCAATTGAGTTGTGGCATTTAATGAAACTTTTCGTTTTGACCCAACAATTAAGTTGGCCGAGGGCACCTCTACAATAAAGGAGAAGTTAGATCATGGGGTTTAAAATGTGAATCAGCCAATAAAGATGGACTTCCTCGCAAACTTATTTTTATTAAAAAGGTAGTTTAAAGCAAAACAAACAAAATGAAACAAAATACTGTTAAAACTAACCCTTTTATCACATTTTTACAAGAACTTTATTTTTTTAGACAAACAACAAAAACTAATTAATTTATTCATCTAGATATTATTTTTTGTATTTGTTTTTACCATCACTCTTTCGCTTCCAAAAAGGAAGGATACTTTGATACTATTTTTCTACTTATTTTTCTATTTCTCACTTGGGTTGGGACCACCTGGTGTCAACCCATTTATTTATCACATACCCCAAGAATTATGGGATCAAGAACTTACTAATGCTTTTCAACCATTCGGTAGTCTTGAGTACTAAAGTTTTTGTTGATAAAGCAACTAGTGTTAGAAAATGCTGTGGTAAGTGTATGCTCCACTTATTAAATAAATTTGATGGGTTTTTGTGTGGAGCTTGTGTTTGATGAACTCGAATTTGCAGGGTTTTAAGTTATGATTCTCTAAAGGGTACTTAATCTGCCATCAGTATGACGAATGGATTCCAATTAGGAGGTAAGAAGTTGAAAAGGTCCAGCTCAAGAGGGATAACAAAGAGGGTTAAAACCTTACTCATGAAGTTGAACGATTGAATTTTGTACAATTCACATTGTAATTCATCACCCATCTAATGTTAATATAATTTGAAATTTATGTAACATGAAATTAGGTTAGAAAATTGTTTACAAGCAAGTGAAAATATTGTATATAGGTAAAATTATGTACATAAAATTAGCTATCAAAATATATTGGCCGCTATTTTTTTTTATTTTGTTACTTATTTAACCATTGAAAAATATATATTTTTTTTACCTATTAATGACCAAAAACTAAGTGTCTCTATATTATCACATCTGTGATTGAATTAGTGACATTTTTTTAATTTAACTTTTTTTTTTCATGCAACCGAAAAATGAGTCACTATTTTTTTTTTATTTTGCGACTGAATTAATTCAGTCACTTGAATTTTAATGGCTAAATTGGCCCATTTACTAGAAAGAGACCAATCCTTTTAGCGACGAATTAGTGACCAAAATTTCGATTACTAAATAGTGGCCAACTTTCTATTAGGTCGCTAAATAGTGATAAAATAGTAAATACAAGATAATGGAAGCATCCTCCAAGCTCTCCAAGGCAGCAGAAGAACAAAAAAAAGATAAACTTTTTCCAAGTTTCTTATGAGAAACTTGACACTAATGGCTCTCGCTTCCAAAGAAGCTTCTTTGGTGGTAAGGCTAGAAGGAACACTTCCATTTGTGTTGACATTCAAAGAATAAGAAGATTACCACAAAATTTGGGTTAAATTTGATTCAACTAAAAAAGTGAAGATTACAAGGTAGCAAAGGCTTATATATAGATGAGGGGGCCTTTTGCACTTAATAAAATAAGGGTATATGAAAGGTGTAAATAAGTGTGGTAGACGATAAGGGGTAGACGACTAGAAAGAACCTAAAAATAAACCAAGTATATGATCACAAAAAGAGAGCATAGGATTGTAGTAGACAAGACCTAATTAGACAAGTGGAGTAGACAATATGTGCAATTACACTGGGTAGACACTATGATAATGCATAGATCATATTGTACTTAGAATTACATAGAGTAGATGTTAGGTCAATTTCATGTAATAGTAGATGTGGTGAGGATACACTATAGGTGATGTCATCCCAACAAGGCTTATAGCTTGGGCCAACGTCTAGGCCCAAATCATGCTCAAGGCCCAATCCATGGCCCACATGCACCTTCAAGCCCAAGCCTATCAAGAGGCCCAATAATAAGGGGCATGCTAAAAAATATCCAATTGGGCTTCATCAAAGATGACCCAAACCCACATAGGCTTCTCACACTCTTCACATGGGCCAAAGAAGATGTGAAGATTTAAAGAGGTGTATGGAAGAGCAATAGAATAGCAATAAGATTGGCCCATTGTTTAGGCCTTGTTTTCTAGAATAATAAGTCAAACAATGTGTAGTTAAATTGATAAAATTGGGCTTAACTAAGTCCAATAGGAGATTTGGCCATGAGCTACCAAAGGTCCAAGGTGAACTAAGTGGAAGTCAACATTCCTTCCTACACCTCATAGACCCAATGCATACAAGGGCTAGGAATGCTTCCTCCTTTTCCAAAGCATCATCCAATGGCCATGAACCTTGCTCCTTCTCCTAGCCACCATCCAAGGGTGATGATTAAATCTTCTCCTCCAAGCTTGATCTAAGGGCCAAGAATTAGTCTAGCTTTTAGGCTCACATATAAAAGCCAAAAGTAGACCATTTGTACATTTTTACTCTTGAATTTTGCAATAGAAGCATAGTATTGAGAGTACTCCACCCTATTTCATTTGAGAGTCTCCTTTGCTAGAGGATTGCATCATCTCCTCTTTGCTAGAGGATTGCATCATCTCCTCTAGCCAACTTCCCCTAGCTTTCTCTTAAGATAAACCTTCAAACACCTTAGTCCGAACCAATGCTTAGCAAGAGCCTTAAACACTTGCTTCCACTCCCTTCCATGGATCACGTCTACTTCATGGAGCTTTCATCCATTTCGCACCAAGAGCTCCACCAATAGGTGAATGCAAAGTTCAATTCAAAAAAAAAAGAAAAACAAGAAAATTAGCATCAGAAACGTATGCATTAGAATCATGAGCAACAATAGTTAAATCCTTAAAACTAGTATCAATAGCCACTAAATCAGAATCACATGGAACAACAAAATCAGAGTCAAATTTTACAATATTACTCAAATTAGAATGAACAATAGCACCAAACCACCAAAATTAGTGATGACACTCTCAGTTGGAGGAAAATGTGCACCTTTTGGGTGTTAGAATCATGATAAATTGCAGAGTTAATTTCAACACTTATAGAGCATAAACCATGATCACAGTTGTATGTAATAAAATTTTCTAAAATTTGAGATAAAGCCAAATCTAAATCTATGTTTTTTTCATTTTTTTCTTGTTTTTCTTCTTCCTCTTCTTCTTTAATCACATGTTGTACATCAAAATAAGAATGCACAAAATTTGCTTGTTGTTATGGCTCATTAAACTCTGAAGACAACTTCATGCCATGCAATATAATGTGTAGTTGATTCATTTGCTTTTTCAAATCCTAAATGTTTGCATCAAACTGTTGTTGAAACTTTTTCATCAATTCCTTTAAAGATGTTTTAGAAATTTTTGAACTTATGGCTAAAATGGCTAGTCTGAAAATTGTGGAAACTACTCATAATGTGACTTATAAGCATTGGTTGTTGACAATGTGGTTCAAAAGAATGGTTATAATATGGCTTAGAAAATTATAGCAATGGTTGAGATGACTATTCAAAATATGGGTGTGGCTTCTACTCATATTGTGATTCATAAGAATGATTAATAACTCAAAAAGTTGTGGAGTTCCTGGAAAAAGTGTGAATTGCAAGATTGCTCAAAATATGGCTAGAATGACTATTGATAATATGGCTCTAAAAACTACAACTTATTTTGATCACAATTCATGTTAAAAGTATGTTATCGAGAATGACTATATCAAAATAACTTCCATATGAAAACTGATTATTCAAAGGGGGGACTGACATTGTATACAAACAAGAGAAAGAAAAAAAACAATGAGACTCAATGGCATGTGTTCCCCGACAACAATGTCATTTTGATGATAGCCTTTGTGTCACACAAGCTCATCAAACAAAAAACAAAGTTTCCTCCTAATGTATAGTAAAGGGTTCAACCTAGGCCGGTCCAAGGAACACATATCCAATGAGTCTATTAATTGACTTTAAAAAGAAGATTTTGGGGTTGTAAAACCAAATTAAAAATAGAAAATAGTAATTGAGATAGTTGTAAAACAAGAGTAATGAAAAGAAAACTGCTAAATGAAAACTCTCAATGTCGTTTGTTAGAGATGATGTTTTACATTACTTTCAAAGTGTAAGAACCAAATACTTTATAATTTATTTTATGAAAAATACTTAATTTTTATAAAAATTTTAGGAAAAAAACATATTTAACTCTAAAATAATTATATTTAATTAATATAGTAGTTTTTTTATAACAACAAACATTCTAATAGTCAAAATTTTCATAATATTAGAATTATCTTATTTAATAATTTGTTAAACGAATTATTTGAATTGAAAAATTATGTTAATATTAAAATTTAGATTAAAACCCTCGGATTGTCCCCATTTTTGTTTAAAAATATCAATTGAGTCCTATTTTTGAAAATGTATTGCATTTTGGTCCTAAAATCACTTTATAAAATGTTTTCCATTTATATCACAATTCATTAAGTGTTGCCTTTAAAATGTGTGTCCAATCAAATAAAAAAGTTGCCTTATATTTACTCATAATATTACAAAAAAAATGTGACCTTGTACTAACATAGGCTAATCCATACTCAAATTTTAAAATTTTCATAAACCTAAAATTTCTATGCGTACGAAAAAAAAAATACATCTTTCCAATTTACATAATTCTAAATTAGTAAAATATTTAAATTTTATAAAATAAAAATATAACTACTATTAAATAATCCTTATAATTTTTATTAGCAATCATTTTCCATATTTTGTAACATTTCAGTGGTTACATACTTAACATATTACATATTCTAATTAAATTATAGTATTTTCTAATTTAAAGTATAAAATGTTGTCAAATAAGATAAAATTTATACTTTAAATTAGAAAATACTATAATTTAATTAGAATATGAAATATGTTAAGTATGTAACCACTAAACTATTACAAGAGATAAATACAGTACTGATTGTTAATAAAAATTATATAATATTTTAGTTAATTTAGGTAGGATTATTTAATAATTATTAAATTTTTATTTTATAAAATTTAAATATTTTACTAACTCACTGATTGCTAATAAAAATTATATAATATTTTAGTTAATTTACGTAGGATTATTTAATAATTATTAAATTTTTATTTTATAAAATTTAAATATTTTACTAATTCAGAATTATGTAAAATAGAAAGATGTATTTTTTTGTACTTATAGAAATTTTAGGTTTATGATAGTTTTAAAAAATTTTCAATACTTCTAAAAAATAATGTATTTAATTATAATGGTTATAATATATATATATATATATATATATATATATATATATATATATATATTATATATATGCTTATAGTTATTATTAAAACAATAAAAATAAAAAAATCAAAAGTGCTTAATATAAGATCACATTTTTGTGTATAATTTTATGAGTAAATATAAGGTTACATTTTGACATATGTTTTAAAGACAACATTTTAAAAAGTATGGTATAAATAGACAACATTTCATAAAGTGTGGTCTTTGATGATTTGTAAACCATATTTGTGAAAGTGTAGTCTTTGATAATTTTTAAGTCACACCCATTAAAAAAAAGTGGCAATTGATGTGTTTTAAACCACATGTATAAATTGTTGTTGTTTATGTGTTTAGACAATTTTTTTTGTGTTGGTAAGTTCACTGTTGCTCGAAAAATGGTATAATGTAAACAAATGAGAAAAACAACAAGATAAACAAGATAAACTTTCCATTAACGGCACAAAGTGCATACAAAAGGGCATTAATATATCGAAAGTTATATTCGAACATAATATTCGAACTCATTTTTTACACAGGTGATGTGGCACCTTTTTTTTCTTTTATTTTTACTTTTTTTAAATGAAATTGAATCCATGGTTACGTGTTTGGAAGTTTATGCTGTAATTTTTTTTTGGCAAAACTAAAGCAGACGTGGAGAGAGAAAGTAAGATAAAATGGAAAACTTGGTAGTGTTGGTGAGAGAGAGAGAGAAAGGCGACCGGAAGCCCTTGCAGGGTGGAGTTAGCGTGAGATAGAAAGTCGGAGTAGAGGCAGAGGAAGGTGTCGCTGGAGAACAGGTGTCTGACCAGAACTCATCGACGGCGTAGTTTTCAGGGTTAGTGCTATTTTCAAAAGACGGCCACTAGGGCTTCCAAAAATTGAAGACTTCCGGCACACAACAACGAGCACGATGGGGAATTATATTTTGGAGGCCAGGAATTATGAACCATATGAAGTTGACTTTGAGCAGTTTGTGGTTGGCATGTATTTGTCAATGCTTGCGCAGGATGGGGTTGTGAACCACAATGTTGAACGTAAGTCCCCCGGAAATTGTTTTGTAGTCCCCGGTTTTGACCCATTTATGAAATTTTGTAATTTCAATTCCATGAAGTTGAGTTTGTGGTTGGCACGTATTTGTCATTGCTTAAGCAGATTGGGGTTGTTCACCAAAATGTTGAAACTTAAGATGGTTATAAAAACTGGTACCGTGAACTAGAATATATAACAGCACTCCCCAATTGAGGTAGTTGTACTCCCCACTTGATAACGTAATTGATACTTTAAAGAACATTTTATTTCCTAAAAAAAATAAAAGTTGTTATTAAAACTGTTTTTTGAATTTTGGATTGGTCATAATAAAATAAAAAATTTAATTGCTTAACAAAATTTAGAAATTTAAGATGGTTATTAAAACTGGTACTGTGAACCCCCATTTGGAGTACTTTTACTCCCCACTTTGTAACGTAATTGAAAGTTGAAAGAACATTTTATTTCCCTCCAAAAATTAAATGTTATTAAAACTGTTATTCTAAATTTGAATTGGTCATAATAAAAAAAAATTAATAGCTTATGAAAACTTTCAAATTTAAGGTGGTTATTAAAACTGGTACTGTGAACCACAATATGTAACAGCACTTCCCGTTCGGGGTACTTCTACTCCCCACTTTGTAACATAATTGAAAGTTTAAAGAACATTTTATTTCCTTCCAAAAATAAAATGTTATTAAAATTCTTATTCTAAATTTGAATTGGTCCTAATTAAAAATAAAATTTAATTGCTTAACAAAATTCAGAAATTTAACATGGTTATTAAACTGGGTACTGTGAACCAAAATATATAACAGCACTCCCCAGTTGGGGTACTTTTACTCCCCACTTTGTAACGTAATTCAAAGTTTAAAGAACATTTTATTTCCTTCTAAAAATAAAATGACATTAAAACTGTTATTCTAAATTTGAATTGGTCCTAATTAAAAATAAACTTTAATTTCTTACCAAAATTTAGAAATTTAAGGTGGTTATTAAAACTGGTACTGTGAACCAGAATATATAACAACACTTCCCATTTGGGATACTCTTACTCCCCACTTTGTAACGTAATTGAAATTTTAAAGAACATTTTATTTCCTTCCAAAAATAAAATGTTATTAAAACTGTTATTCTAAATTTGAATTGGTCCTAATTAAAAATAAAATTTAATTGCTTAACAAAATTCAGAATTTTAAGATGGTCATTAAACGTGGTACTGTGAACCAGAATATATAACACCACTCCCCGTTTGGGGTACTTTTACTCCCGACCTTGTAACGTAATTGAAAGTTTAAAGAACATTTTATTTCCTTCCAAAAATAAAATGACATTAAAACTGTTATTCTAAATTTGAATTGGTCCTAATTAAAAATAAACTTTAAATTCTTAACAAAATTTAGAAATTTAAGGTGGTTATTAAAACTGGTACTGTGAACCAAAATATATAACAACACTCCCCATTTGGGATACTTTTACTCCCCACTTTGTAACGTAATTAAAAGTTTAAAGAACATTTTATTTCCTTCCAAAAATAAAATGTTATTAAAACTGTTATTCTAAATTTGAATTGGTCCTAATTAAAAATAAAATTTAATTGCTTAACAAAATTCAGAAATTTAAGATGGTCATTAAACGTGGTACTGTGAACCAGAATATATAACATCACTCCCCATTTGGGGTACTTTTACTCCCCACTTTGTAATTTGTAACGTAATTGAAAGTTTAAAGAACATTTTATTTCCTTCCAAAAATAAAATGATATTAAAACTGTTATTCTAAATTTGAATTGGTCCTAATTAAAAATAAACTTTAATTGCTTACCAAAATTTAGAAATTTAAGGTGGTTATTAAAACTGGTACTGTGAACCAGAATATATAACAACACTCCCCATATGGGATACTTTTACTCCCCACCTTGTAACGTAATTGAAAGTTTAAAGAACATTTTATTTCCTTCCAAAAATAAAATGACATTAAAATTGTTATTATAAATTGGAATTGATCCTAATTAAAAATAAAATTTAATTGCTTAACAAAATTTAGAAATTTAAGAAGGTTATTAAAACTGGTACTATGAACCAGAATATATAACAGCACTCCCCATTAGGGGTACTTTTATTCCCCACTTTGTAACGTTATTTAAAGTTTAAAGAACATTTTATTTCCTTCCAAAAATAAAATGATATTAAAATTTTTATTTTAAATTGGAATTGGTCCTAATTAAAAATAAAATTTAATTGCTTAACAAAACTTAGAAATTTAACATGGTTATTAAAACTAGTACCGTGAACCAGAATATACAACAGCACTCCCCATTTGGGGTACTTTTATTCCCCACTTTGTAACGTAATTGATGGTTCTACTACCCCTTTAAAGATCATCTTTCTGACCAGCAAATAAAATTTCCTTATTTTCAGAGTGTTCATTGCTTGAGAACACAAACACTGGGAGACGAAAACCAAAATATTCATGACCACTCCAAAGGCACAACATTGTCAAACACCACAACACGCCACTACAAAATCAAGACTACAAAACCACACCACAATGCAAACCAGAATGTACCAACGACTCTGTCAAACAATGTTGCACCAAACTCGAAAATAAATAAAACGTTTTTCCCCCAAAGATTAAACCTTTTCGAATGGTGAACAAAAAAACACGAACCTTACACTAAAACGGTGTTGCAGAACGACTTCCGGTGGGTTGGTTGTCGTTGCCGTCGACTCGCTTCCACTGGATTCGATCCCCTCCATTGTAGTCGTTGTCGCAGGTGTGTCCTCTCATGGTGACCGCCTCCCACCTCGCTTCTGTAACACCACAACTTCTCTGTCTCGACTTCCTCCGACTATCTCAGTCTCTCTCGGCCGTTCCGCCGACTTCCTCACGCTGGCTTCACCTTTCCACACACTTGATCACGCTGTCTCCACCTTTCCTTCGAGTTGCTCATGTTGTCGCCGCCTTTCCTCCGACTTTCTCACGCTGTTTCCGCCTCTCCTCCAACTTGCTCACGCTGTCTCCACTTCCTCCACCTTTCTCTCTCCACGTCTGCTTTAGTTTTGCCAAAAAGAATTTACAGCATAAACTTCCAAGCACGTGACCATGGGTTCAGTTTCATTTAAAAAAAGTAAAAATAAAAGAAAAAAAGGGTGTCACGTCAAAAATGAGTTCGAATTTTATGTTCGAATATCATTTTCGTTAATATATTAGGTTGGGATACAAAAAACCTATTCTACGTATTAAAATATAAACATAATTTAACACACTACTCTTCCACAACATCCTCAACATTCTCCATTTCTTCATCAATAGTTTGGGGTAGTGGGAGAATGACTCATCTTGATTATCCCTTCATCAGCATGTTCATCTTCAACATCCTTGGTCGCACGCTTAGCAACCTTAGCGGCTATCTCCTCAACATCAAGAATGTGGTCATCGTATATATCCAAATTCACACTAAAATGGGCATTAGTAGTCGACACCTCTTTGTATAGAAATTCAGCTTGCCTTAGTGCTTTTTGGAAATCATTGATATGCTCAGATATAACATATTGCCGAAGAGAGCGATCTCGACCTCTCCTAGAGCCGTGACTTTTGACTTAATAGCTTTATCAATTTTCTCCTCTTTTTTCTCTTCCTTCAACTTCTTTTTAGATCCCAATCAGCACGCCTTCCAACCTCTGAATTTCTTGATTTCCTCCTCAAGGGATTTCTTCTCAGAGGCCCATTCAACTTGGTTAGTTTCCACTTTCTTCTTCAAAATAGCAAGTTCCTCCACGACCTTCTTCTTGGCCTCGTCAACCAACTACTTCTGTAGCAAATTAGCTACCCCTCAACTTATTACCATGGATCGTGCTTGGAATTCCAACAAGGCCTCTCTTTGTATTTATGGGGATCTGGAATCCAATAGAACAAAAATTTTGGTTTACCATCATCACACCATAAAAATGTGACCTCCCAACGGAGGTTATGACCACCTTGAAGAACCTGTCCTTGAACCTCTTGAAGGATTGAGAGTACCCGTAAAAAAAAAGGCAAGAGTTCGAGCTCCCCAACAAAGATAACAACTTAATCTGATCCTTAGGATGAATAACATAAAAATACGGAAAGCTTTCAAGGGTGGGAGACAAATACAAAGCTTTGCAAATGATGAGTGCGTATTTTTGCCCTCATTTAGTGTTTAACTCTGGGTATTTAATTGAATTTGTGTGCTTAAAGATTGATTTAATTAGGATTTCTTATAATTGGGTTTATTGAGCATGACATACAAAAACATGTTAAAAATAGCTTTTAGTTGCATAAATGTTCTTTGGATATTTTGAGGTGTGTTAGTTCAGTTGCAGCTAAGTTGAGCTCATGGAGGTGTGGAAATAAATTTATTATAGCTTCATGACACCTTAAAGATAAATCCAAGAATAAGAAATTATCAAAAGCACAAAAATCCAAGCCAAGCATTGCATGAAGACGACAAGAAAAGCTTGAAAAGGCGAAGAAGTTTCGCTAAACCAAGAAGAGAGGAACAAAAAAATTGGACCTTGCGGTTTTCTTTATCTTTATGATAGAAGATAATTTAGGAAAAATATATCTTTAGATATTTTATTTGATATTTTTAAATAATTATCTTATTTAATTATATCATAAAATATTAAAAGATAATAACTACCAAAT
>Ga0214542_1002258_pt1 | contig 39970 bp, 13 predicted proteins | sample CNSS1metaG_FD_160096 | JGI IMG/M metagenome (GOLD analysis project Ga0214542, IMG submission 160096) | Root nodule microbial communities from cowpea collected in UCLA plant growth center, Los Angeles, California, USA - CNSS1 | ecosystem: Host-associated > Plants > Roots > Nodule | place: USA... | reverse complement strand
ATATAATTAAAATAACAAATATATGGACCAAATTGAGATTCAAACAATGACTTGACACGTGTCACCTTACTGACTTGACACGTGGCACAATATTGATGTGACACGTGGCATGAATAATTTTCAAAAATAAAAATAAAAAATTTTAAAAAAAATTAAAAAAAAAAATTAAAAAAATTAAAAATAAAAAATTTAAAAAAATGAGGAGCTGACACGTGGCATGTCCTTAACACCGTTAACATCATACTAACGGAATGGGCCTAATTGTTACACATTTTCAAAAATATGGACCTAATTGAGACTAAAAAAAATCTTAGGACCTATTTGAGATTTTTCAACAAAAACATGGACTAAGAGAGTATTTTAACCTAAATGAAATACCGATCTACGAGTACATGTATAGATATTTTAGTACCATTATTTTAATCATTCTCTCGGGTGATATTATTATAGTGAAATTTAATATAATTTTCTAAAAAACAAAAAAAAAATATATTTTCTCATTCTCATTTCTGTAAAACTAAGAAACATGTTGCATTATAAATTTGAATTTTTTATTGAATTTTCTTATGTTATTGTGTTTTTAAAATATGTTGATGGATGACATTTTAAAATATATTAAAAAAATTAATATATCAATATCAATGCTTTTTTAGTACTCACTAAAGAACAATATAAAAAAAATTAACAAAAAATTTGAACTTCTGCATTATCTTAATTATTATCCAATACGATATAGATTAAATGACCACCAACTTAAATGTTAGAACAATTTCTATTAATTCTCCAAATAAGATTATATTATGCATCACTATAAACTTTGATATCTCAATTATGTTGACATCCCAAAGTTTATCAATTATTTGTTATCACATGAAAATTTATTAAAAAAAATAAAATAAAAGAATACAAACGCACAGGGAATCACACCAAATCCATGATAAAAATTACACTGCACAAAATATAAACAAACTATATCTATTATGAGAACAAAATCTAAATAAAATACATGGAGATAAAACATTAAACCACTTATACTGTTCTCTAAGAATCAAAACTAAATTAACTAACTTATCAGCACAATGATTTCTTTCATGAGAAAGATGAAAAACTTTGAACTACATATGCTTACAAATTTTTTAAACCAAACCACTATTAACTTGGATAGAAATATGAGCAGATTGTAAAATATGAAGAATCCATGTCAAAAATCCTTCATGAAAACCAAAACAGCGCAACACTTGAAGTAAGAAATGTGGGAAATTTGTAAAATGGGGTCTGTTTGAAGGCTTATTTGTAAAATGGGGTCAGTTTGAAAAAAAATTGCAAAAATGGGTCGTGTCGTCTGGCGTGGGACGACATTAAGGTGAAGTCGTCCTCCCAAAGGCCGGTTTCCTTTTTTTTTTTTTTTAATGAAGTCGTCCGGCCTCCGGCCGGTTTCTGTGATGAAGTCGTCCGGCAGGAGGCCGATTTTAGTTTTTGATTTTTTTTCGTTCCAGTTTTATTTTATGATTTATAATTTTTTAATTTCCAGTTTTTTCAATCATTTACATTTCTTAAATTTTTGTATAGTATATTTAATTTATTGGTATTGTTTTATTAGTATAATAAATTAATTTTAAAAAATACATCACATAATAAAAATAACATAATAAAAATTCGCAACCAATACATAATAAAAATAACCACTAACACGTCCCAACAGATCCAGAAGAAAACCAACATGTGGAACAGGAGGACGTAGATGACTGTTTCATTATTTTCAAGTTACTAAATTATTGTATTTTAATTTTTAATCATTTAAAAAATATATTAAAGTTTATTTTTATTTTTATTTCAATTTATTATCATTTACTGTTTAAAAAAAAAAAACCTAAAATGAAGTCGTCATCTGCAAAGACGACTTCACTAACGCCAAAGTGAAAACCGGCCTTTGGGAGGACGACTTCACCTTTAAAGTCGTCCTCCCCCTGACGACACGACCCAATTTTGCAATTAAAAATTCAAACGACCCTTTTTTACAAATTTGTGGTCAAACTGACCCTTTTTTACAAAATTCCCAAGAAATGTCAATTGACGGTATCAAAAGCCTTGATTATATCAATCTTAACGCCTATATTACTACGTACCCTTGACCTTTTTAGATAGAAGATTAATAGCTTCAAAAGTAACACAAATACAATATTTAACACTTCTACAATTAATGAAACCATTTTGATTGAGAGAAATAATTCTACTAGCAATTACCGTAAGTCGAAGCTAAAATTTTCATAATGAGTTTGAAACAAAAATTAGTCATTGCTATATAACGAGAGTCAATTATATGTTTTGTCCCATCAACTTTAGGAATAAATAAAACAATATTCGAATTCATACCAGGGAGGATCCAACCATGTCAAAAGAATTATTGGACAACTTTACAAACATCAATAGGAACAATATCCCAAAAAGAGTGATAAAAACATCCACCTAAGTCATCTAGACCAGGAGAACTATCAGCATTAAGTGAAAAAATTGCATGCTTCACCTCTTCCAAATCAAATAATCCCTAATTCTTTTACGCATGAGGAGGTTCGCCTTGTGGAAGAATTGAAATTAGCTTTTAATTGGGCTAATGTGATGGAAGAAAGGGAAGATTCTACTATAGAAAAAAAGATGATGAGCCGATTCAAACTACTAGGAATGCAGGCAGGGGAAGACCTCCAAATAACACCATCATTAAATCCTCAAAAGTTGGGAATTCTAAAAAACAATCATGAGTTTTATAGGCATTTTTTGGAATTTAAGGGGGTTGGCTGATGACAAAACTCTTAATATACTACGAAATTTGATTACTGAGCACCAACCCACTTTTCTTTTTTAGTTGAACCAATAACTTCTTTTAGTTCTTATCATGATATTTTTCTTATTGTTTGAACTTTAATTTGTTGGTTGTCTTTGATTCTTCTGCCAAGGTTGTTAGATTGTGGTTCTTGAGTACAAGTGACTTCACGTTTGATATTATTAATATTTCTGGTAAATTTATTTCATTTGTTGTTATGGTCAATGATGTTAAAATACAGGTTGTTGGGGTTTATAGTGTAACTACTTACAATGTTCATTGTTCTTTGTGGTCTTCTATTGTAATCTCCATGATTTTTTGTGTACTTTTAGTGATTTTAATGTTGTTCTTTATGTTAAGGATGTGAAGAGTATTGTTGTCCCAATGTGCTAAGTTTTAGGATCAAGTCAATTCTAATGAACTTGTTACGAATCCATCTTCTGGATCTTACTATACTTGGTCAAACTTTCATAGAGATGCATGTATTGATTCTCATTCTTACATTTGTTTGTTCTTTTTTAAATTTCAATGTAGAAAATCCTCTTCAGGTACTTGTTTTATAAATGATAGTTTCAAAAACTCCCCCACACAAATATTTTTCTAGATATATATTTAACCATCAATGAACAATTTAAAATTGTGATAAAATTCGCTTACAACCTATTAATTGATAATCAAACAGATATTTAACAAAAATATATAATTAATTGTAAATATCAACATTGATCTTATAATTAATGCTCATTACTATAGTCTACTTTAACCTTTGAATTGTATTCCTCTCATCTAAGAGAGTCAAATTCTTGACTCACCAATTTCATTACATTGGTCAAAGTATTGAAAATATTTAATGAAAAAAATAATCCTAACTATATTAATTTATTTTTAGACACATCTCATTTCATGTTTTTTATTTTAAGAAACTCTTAACAAATACACAAATTAAATAACAAAGTTTTTTTAAAAAATTACTAAGATACACTTAATTCTCACATTGCTCAGATATTGAGGTCAAATATAATTTAAAGACTTATTCTCTTCTCACCTTCTGAAACATCTTTTAAGAGTAAAACTGTGATGGACATACTCTAAAAGGACAATTTCTCGAATGAGGGGTGATTGACCCTAGCTATGTCACTCGACGCACTTGTGATCAGAACATTGACATCCCATCATTAGATTGATGATAATACCTCGAATGAGAAGTAATTGACACAAATGATTTTTACTCGACGAATTTGGAATCGAAACATATATAAGTAACATATATAAACTAAAAATTATTAACATTTAAAATATTTTTTTATTAATTTAAATTGGTCTCTAATTTAAAATTAGATATGTAATTAAAATCTTGACAAGTAATATTAGAATTCAATTTATATTTTAATTAACAAATCAATTATAATTTTTTATTTACAACAAAAACTATTTTAATGTTTATAAGATGATATCTAGTCAGCATAGTATCTAAAATTAGTTACTGTAATGAACATTTTACATTTTCATCCTACCACAAATCAAAGGTAATGAAACGATTAAGATAGTTTAAAAAAAAAAGAATATATTTTATATTACACCAAAAAGAATGTAACAAAATGCATGAGAAAGTTTACTACACAGGTATCAGTGGTGCATGGTGAAAAATAAACGCACGAAGGCATGAGAATAAAGAATTGAAATGGGAAATATTTTTGGGGAAAGGATTGTTCTTGTTCCCATGGGATGATAAATATACCTCTGTTGACGTAAGTAAAATTCAGGAAAACTTGGAATGGAAAGATCAAAAAGCATTAACTGTGTTATTTAATGCCTTCACCTACATTTCCACATATTCAGAAGTAGCAGTTTTGTGTCATTTAATGCACCTTCTCTCCCTCACTCTCTCTTCTCTTCTCTTCTCTTCTTCTTGCAACCTTCAAACACCTTCAATTCTTGATCTATTGTGACCGTTTCTTCATTTCATGTCAGTTTTCAAAACACAGCATGGACCTGCTTTTTCTTCTGCTAATTTTCTCTAACTCACCAGACAACAAAACCATAGCATCTTCTCTATTGTAAGCACCAAAAGTGGACAAAAGATCCAGTCAAACTCTCTTGCCATTTGTGCTGCTGATTGTTGCTTACTCATGCATACAAACCCACAATCAAGATTCTGATTTTGCTACCAGCAATGGCCTTGTTCCACTGGTTATTTTATGTCCCCACCACCCTTTTTTCATTTTTTGGGGTCTCTTCTCCTTGCATTGCATCCATGGAACTGTGAAAAACCATGAGGTAACGATGTTTTTTGATAGTTATATTGGACTTGATTCTCTCCTTTTAAACCGTGTTTCTTGCTGAGTGGTCAAAAGGGTGTTTCCAACTGACATCATTAGTGAGGATTCTACTTTTTTTTTTTTTCTGAACAATATCCAGTGTATCAGTTCTTCATTTCTGCACTTTGAACATGAACCTATGGCCAGTTCGATTTGTTGCTATATTTGAGGTTGTGGTTTTCTCATGCTTGTGGTTGCAAGTTTCAAGTCTTGGCTCCATGTCTTCCATTGCCGTCTCTTACGGCGACAAAGGGTCCGCGTTTTGTGGCTTGAAACCGGATGGATCTCACACTGTAAACTGTTACGGGATGAACTCAGCCATAATTTATGGAACACCAACACATTTTCCGTTCTTTGGTCTAGCGGCCGGTGATGGCTTTGTGTGTGGGCTCTTGATGAGTTCTAGTCAACCATATTGCTGGGGTAGCAGTGGCCATGTTGAAATGGGTGTGCCACAACCTATGCTTAAGGGAGCTCAGTACCTAGAGATCAGTGCCGGGGATTTTCACGTTTGCGGATTGAGGAAACCATTGACCGGAAGACACAGGAACACTTCTTTGGTTGATTGTTGGGGCTACAACATGACAAATAACTATGTGTTTGATGGGCAGGTTCAAGCAATCTCAGCAGGCTCTCAGTTCAATTGTGGCTTGTTTTCTCAGAACAGGAGTGTGTTCTGCTGGGGGGATGAGACCAGTAGCCAGGTTATTAACATGGTTCCTAGAGGCATGAGGTTCCAGAAGATCTCTGCTGGAGGGTACCATGTGTGTGGAATCTTGGAAGGGGTGAATTCTAGAGCTGTTTGTTGGGGGAGGAGCTTGCTGGATTTGGGTGAAGAACTTTCAATTTCATTGACAGGTTCAGGACAAGGACAAGGTAAAGTTGAATTGGCTCCCAATGATCCCATGCTTTCTGTGGTGGGAGGGAAGTTCCATGCATGTGGGATTAAGACCTATGATCATGGAGTGGTTTGTTGGGGCTATAGTTTCAAAGCAGGCACAAGAGTTCCTAGTGGGATTAAGGCCTTTGAGATTGGTGCTGGGAATTACTTTACCTGTGGAGTGCTTGTTGAGAAATCTCACATGCCTGTTTGTTGGGGTGTTGGATTCCCCACTTCTCTCCCTTTGCCTGTCTCACCAAGAATGTGTAGGTCTACTCCATGTCCTCCAGGGTACTTTGAAACCTCACAAAATGGTATCTGCAAAACACCAGATTCCCATGTTTGCATGCCATGCAGTGCTGCTTGTCCTCCTGAGATGTACAAGAGAAGTGGATGCAATTTGAAATCTGACATACTTTGTGAATATAACTGTTCTCTGTGTTCCTCACCAGAATGCCTCTCCAATTGCTCCTCTTCTTACTCCAATGCTGCAAATGGCAAGAGAAGTGAAAGATTTTGGTCTCTTCAACTGCCGGTGGTTATTGCTGAGATAGCTTTTGCTGTTTTCTTTGTTTGCATTGTGTCCATAACTGCAATGTTGTATGTTCGCTACAAGCTAAGAGATTGTCAGTGTTCTTCTTCTTCTTCAGCAAGAGGGTCAAAGGGGAAGAAACTAAGAGGGAGTTCCTCACACCAGAAGGAGAAATCCAAGGTCCGACCAGACATGGAGGAGTTCAAGATTAGGAGAGCACAGATGTTCCCGTACGAGGAACTTGAAAGAGCAACCGGTGGATTCAAAGAGGAGTCTATAGTGGGGAAGGGAAGTTTCTCTTGTGTGTTCAAAGGGGTTCTCAAAGATGGCACTGTTGTTGCTGTCAAAAGGGCCATAATGTATCCCAACGTGCAGAAGAATTCCAAGGAGTTTCACACCGAGCTTGACTTGCTCTCTAGGCTGAACCACGCACACTTGCTCAATCTACTAGGCTACTGTGAGGAGGGTGGAGAGAGACTACTTGTTTACGAGTACATGGCTCATGGCTCATTGCATCAACACCTTCATGGCAACAAAGTGATGAAAGAGCAAATGGATTGGGTGAGAAGGGTGACAATTGCAGTGCAAGCAGCACGCGGAATCGAATATCTGCATGGTTATGCTTGTCCACCAGTGATTCACAGAGATATCAAATCCTCAAACATTCTCATTGATGAAGAACACAATGCAAGAGTGGCTGATTTTGGTTTGTCACTGCTTGGTCCTGCAGATAGCAGCTCCCCACTGGCTGAACTACCAGCTGGGACTCTTGGTTATCTTGATCCTGAATACTACAGACTCCATTACCTCACCACAAAGTCTGATGTATACAGCTTTGGAGTTCTACTTTTGGAGATACTGAGTGGCAGAAAAGCTATTGACATGCAGTATGAAGAAGGGAACATTGTTCAATGGGCAGTGCCTCTGATAAAGTCAGGAGATATAGCTTCAATTCTGGATCCGGTTTTGAAAGCTCCTTCTGATGTTGATGCATTGAGAAGAATAGCTAATGTGGCTTGTAAAAGTGTGAGGATGAGAGGGAAGGATAGGCCTTCAATGGACAAAGTGACTACAGTTTTGGAGAGAGCTCTTGCACAGTTGATGGGGAGTCCTTGCATTGAGCAGCCAATTTTGCCAACTGAAGTGGTTTTGGGAAGCAACAGATTGCACAAAAAATCATCTCAGAGATCTTCAAACAGGTCTGCCTCAGAAAGCACTGATGTGGAGGATCAGAGGTTTGAGTTTAGAGCACCCTCATGGATCACTTTCCCCAGTGTGACTTCTTCTCAGAGAAGATCAGGCTCAGAGGCTGATGTTGAGGGAAAAAATGTAGAAGGGAGGAATTTGGGCAATGTTGGAGGTGGTGGTGGTGGTGGTGGTGGTGGTGGTGGTGATGCTCTGAAAAGTCTTGAGGAAGAGATTGGTCTTGCTTCTCCACGAGAGAAACTCTTCTTGCAGCACAACTTCTGACAGCAGATGATGTTATCAGTACTTACTGTTCAACAATTTTTTTGATTTGTTTTGTTTTGCTTAACTGAGTTTGGTCATGGATTATTCAGTTCCTATTTTCATGGAGTTGTGTTTCAGAATCTTAGTGGAGCTTTCATTCTTTCTGCAACTGCACTTGGATGTAAAGAGTTTCGTTTGTCTTCAATTCTGTGATACCGTTGGCTCCTTTTTATTAGATACGGAGTAATTTTAAGTCACTGTTAGAATCATTATCTAGTAAGAACCAGAAAATACAGCAAATTATGTATTGGATTATCAGAGAGAGTTTTCAAATGGCTACATTGACTTAGTTTTTTTTATTTTACTTTTTTCTACGGCTTCGTCTACTTTACTTTTTTTCATTATCACGCATTAATTTGGGTTTTAGCGAGTGTAAACTCTTGCAAGAGAATTTTTTTAAGAACTAAAATTAATTTATACATGAGATAATGATAATTTTTTTAAAAGTTAATGCATAAGTATTTTTAAAATTAACTTGTACGTTCTGTGTGTTTCTTAAGTAACATTAGGGATTGTCTGTTTCGAAATATATATATAACACCCCTTATTTTAAACTTCATACCTGTGATTTAGTCATATGCACTTATGACACCTCTTATTACAGAAAAATTGCGGTGTTCGATGGTAACTCAATGCGGGCAATAAAAAAGTGAATTCATTGATGGAAGTTTGACAATAACAAACTGAATTCTGATTGTTCATTCTGAATATTATTTGAATGCTATACAAAGAAGAGAACCACGGATAAAACTTTACAACATCAACAATGGAACAATTTAATTCTGTCAAGACATTTGCATGCCTGTTATGAGTTGCACATTGTTAGCTTAACTTGAGAAGAATGGATTCAAAGGACCTGTACATTGACTGAACTAGTTTCTTCTACAACTAAAATATCACAGAATTTGAAGCAATCTAATGAATTATTGAGTTCCATTGAACTTAGCAAACTGAACTACAGAACTCACCTGACACCTAAAGCTTAAAGAAGTAAATATCTAGGTCAGCAACTATATTATTGCACGACATTTCTAGCGGCACTTATGACCCTGACACTTGATTCTGCGTTACATCCAGTGAAAAATAATTAAAAAAACTGGATACTGAACTGAATCTATCTATGACTCTGTTGTTCTTTGGTTTCCATCTCCTTCACACTGTCCACTATGTGTTGTATTTTCTTTGAAAGGCTTTCATTATGCTCTTCAATGTGCTCAAATATCAATTCAAGATGCCTTTTATAGGTTGCAGACCGTTTTTTCTCAATGGCCAACTGCTGAGACAGTTCTCGAATTTTATCATGTTCATTCTGGAAATTGCATAGAACAAAAGATGTAAGAATGGGAAAAACTAAATTCAAGGAGACCATCTTCAAATTCTTCAAGCTACTCTTCACATAAGATCTCACAAGGACTAACATAAGCATATAGGCCAAACAGAAGATGCTGTCAAAACATTTTCCATGCATCTTAATAGGGAAACTCAAACATCAACTAAACTTGCAACCAATAGTCAGTAGGCATAAATATCAGGGATTTTACATTTGAGAAAGCTTGGCATAAAACAATTTTCGGTAATTTGTGTAAGGTGGAAATTCTATAAGCAAAATTCAAACTCTAAGTGAGTGACTATCTAATCTATTATCTATCAAGGATAAAGTAACTATTAACAGAACAATCATAACCACGTTTTGCAGAAAAGAACACTAACTCACCGGGTATTGCTCGTAAATGCAATCCCTTCTACCTTTTCCAGGTGTTAATGGATGAGTGTGCTCCTGTATAAACTTAGTAACAACCCATTTACCGGAACTTACTTTCCTCACCAAAATCATTGCCCTGCAACCAACCCTAGTCTCTGCCCTTTGCCTCACAATCTTTTCACGTTTGTCAGGCATTCTGTAACCTTCTCTGTTGCAAACAAGAGCCCGTCCAATAGCAGATCCATCACGCCTTGATCGTGAGAGCTTACTCACACGTATGATGAATCCAACACGGGTAGCATATGCATTATAGAATGCATGTGCTGCAGCTTCAGAATCAAACTCCTGTCCCACATAGGGCTCATCAGCTGAAACAACTGATACTGCAGGAATTCCTGATGGGATTGTGTCCCCTCCAGAAGAATCTTGAGTTATATTATCATCATGATCATGTTTATAAGCAGGATTGAAAGAGCTGCAACCTACTTTGTTTTCATCAGCTGTGCTGCAACTGTTAATCTGCCCTAGAGTAACATTTCCTACCGTCTCACCATTAATGGAGCCATCAATCCCAAACTCCACTGCAGCAACAAAATATCTTCTATCAGATTTTCAGGCCAGGTGATATGCTACACAACAGGGTATAAAATTGATAAAATCACTCTTTCATTGAAGATAAAAACGATGAAAGAAAATGAGAACTATATTGTCCTAACTAAAAAAATTCTTAAGTGATGTGTTCGTTTTAAGAAGAAAGCATAACAGCAGACACCATAAAATGAGTACAAAACGTCATATAATGTAATAAGTACAACAAAGTATCAGAGAAAGAAAACCATACAAGTCAAAGTCATTAACAGAGGACAAATACACTCCGCTACAACTACAACAGTTAAAATGGATTTACCAGTTAGGCAGTTACCAAGCTCAAATCAAAGACTTTTCAGAGTCAATGTGAAGGAAGAACGTGTCTTTCAAAAGTATGACAAACAATCATGTCATCGTATGGAAAACATCAGTCAACTTCAAACAAGTTTCTTTTTTGTTTTTAATACACAAAATTTATGCTTCCAAATAATAAAAGAGAAAAAAGACGAGAAATTTATGACTCATAACATACTAACAGAAGCATTTCAAATTATATTCTATGTTCATTTTCCACTTCTCCAGAGCTTATTGTAAATCGAACACCAATACCACCACATACAAAAAACTGCCGGAATTTTGAGTTTGATTATCAAATGGAATCAACAATTAAGAACCGCTAACTAATCCAAGAGTTAACAAGCACTGAAATTTACAAATCATTTTCTATAAAAATGTGAGAAAAAAAAAAAAAGCCAACTAACATTTTTAAGAATCCATCATTTCGTAACAGAATAAAGCTTTTGCACCCCAAAACATTCCATCATCCCAGAGGAGTGTAATGTATTAGTCTAGTCTCACGTTCCATCCAAGAGAGAAAAAAAAAAGATGGACCTTTTTACCCTCTTTCCAAATTTTCTCACTCGTGAAACAGAGTATTAAAGCGAATTTCCAGGTCTTCGGGTAAAGTTCTTACACACTACAGTTCAAACGAAACTCAGATAGTCAGCTACTTGGTTCATTCCCATTGGAAAAAAAAAAATAATTAATCACAAGGAAGAATAATTGAAGCGCTTCAATTGAATACTGGCAACGCGGTCGTTTAAGAATGCGGAAGAAGGAAAACCCTAGAACTCAATCGGAATGGAATTGAAGCAATTGAGTGGCCAAAGAGAAAAGGGAGAAGTCGTAAAAGTGGTAAAACAAAAAAAACTTACTGAGAATTGAGGCTGACGCAAATTCGATTGTCGTAGGAAGCGACCGTGATTGTGAAAATTTACTTTTATGTTTTTGTGTTCCGTGCAGAGAGAGCAGATTCATTCAGAACAGAGGAGAGGGGTTCACCTGAGGGCAACCATATCAACTCTCCTGTGTACCTCACCTTACGTGTCAATTCCTCGTTGGAATCCCATAAAAAGTCAACCCTCTCAGTTTAGTCAATTTTTCCCAAGTCCTGAAGTGGACACGGGCTGGGCCCGTGTGATTTGCACTAGGCCCATTTTTACAACCCACTCGTGTTAGCAGTTGTTTTTTGACATTGTCCAATTAAAAGATTAACCAAATTAAATTATCAAATTCTGATTATGATATAATTATATTTAAATTTTTATTATTTTATGATTAATTAATTATAAAATAAAAAATAATTCAGCGACATTATTAAAAATAATTTTAAGGAAATTATATAATTATTATTTAAAACAAAAAGTTATCTGCTTAATTTAAAATAAAAAAGTCATTCAATTATTTATTTAATTAAATATATGAAAAAAATATTTATTAAAGAATAGTTTTCTTAAACTAAAAGATGACATTAAAGATATTATCAAACGGTATATTTTCTTTATATAATGGGAAAGATGTTTATTAGAGGAAACATATATTTTCTTATATATCAGATCTTTATTGTATTAAAACTATATATAATTCTACTATTTTTATGAGTAATTAATTGTAAAATAAATAATAATTTATTAAAGAGTAAACATTTCCAATTAAAATATCACATAAAAAGAATGTATTTTAATGGTATAATTTATATATTTTTAAAATAGAAAAATTATTTTAATAAAGGTAAAATGTATAATTTAAAAAATACACCAAAAGCATCTATATAATTATTTTTTTATATTTTTAAAACCTTTTGTTAGAGAGATTAAAACTTCAAAATGAGGAGCTACAACGAAAGGTAAAAGTTATGATATAACTTGAAGGTGATGAATTATATAATATAATCAATATATTGTAAAGACACATATATTATAAAGATACAGTAAAAAAAATTACTAAAGAATCCAAAATTTTCCTAATGTTAAAGGTGCACCAGGGAAACTAACATACGCTTTTGGTGGAGAAAAAGTAAATATATAAAGTGGACAGAGAATAAGCAAGAGGAACATAAATTATTTTATTGAAAATGATAACAAATAATATATAAATACGAATAAAAAAATTGTAAAAAAATGTTTCTGGGGACTTGTGCTATATACCTAGATTCTTAAGGATAATGTTCTTACGCATTTCAATAAATTATTTTGGTGTACACATATATATTTTTTCTAAAGCATCTTTTAATACTATAAAGTACTCTTTCACTTAAATGGGTCTCTATGCTGACTCTTTCTTCACGGGTTTCTCTTCAGAATCTGATTCATTTGTTGTCCTATTTTTTATTTTATTTTTCCATGTTATATACGCATTATTCTTTGATTTCCCTTTTATAATAAGCTGTAGTTTTACATCAAATTAAACACACTAAAAAAGTGTTCAATAATAGTTTTATTTAAAAAAATAACTTTCAACAAATTTTGAAATTAGTCAATTTCAAAACTTTAGACCGATTTAGTCTTTCATCTTTCAAAATACGTGAATTTAATAATTTTAATCAGATTTTGTTAGGTTTATTTAATATTTCGCATGCATTTCAAATTTGTATTTGAGTTATTTATATTATTTGACACATTTTTACTTGAATGTTAAGTTAAATAATTGTTAGGAATTCAAGTGTGAGTCTAAGTTCCACATTGACTAGAAATGAGGAAATAGAGCATAGAGCACTATATAAGAATAAAGACTCATAAACTCAATACCTTAATGTTTTTGATTAAAAGTGGTGTCAATGACTTGTGTGGTTGGGCTCAGGTCTCATTGGTGTTGTATTTCGCTAGTGATACCCCTCTATAGACCTTTTCTTTTATAAATTAGTTTTGCAAAATTATATTTAAATTTATTTCTCAATATCTAGTTTTACATAAAAAAATAAAAAATAAAGTGGAGATAAGGGAATATTAAAAAGTAATAGAGTTTGGAAGGTAGGTCAAAAGATGCATGCATGGATGATCCGTGTAAGTGAAATTGAGTTTACCTAAAGTTACGTGCACACGAGAAGTGCTTTTATGCTTAGAAGTCCGTTTGGGATTCATCGGATTTTGTTATTTTGTTCTTTTAACTGTTGTATGGCCAAACGTAGTCCCTATACTCTATTCAGTTTATGGTATTTTGAGAAATTTAAAATGTGCATAGAGATTTTCCTCTATCATGCTTTATTGAGTTTCGTTGTCTTATTCCCTGTTTGTTTTGTCTGCGTTCTTATTTCTTAGTTATGGGTCTTTTTCTGATTACCCAAATTGTTATTTTGTTTACGCAAAGTAAGTGGAATGAGGGAATAAGTGCTTTTGGAAAATTAACAGAGCATTGCGTCCACTCTTTTTGTTTTTCTCCTTTTCACAACTTTTATTCTCTTTGTCATTTTATAAATAATATTTTAATATTTGTGATTACAATTTACAAAGACCATGACAATTTCAAGGTTTAATCATGTAATTTTGATGTCGCAAAAGTTAAATTATGTTTGTGTTAATCGAGTTCTTCGTATGTAAGAAATGAGAAGATATTAGACATCAACTAAAATCCTATATGCTAAAATCATACACATGATATTTGAAATATTGATTTGTAAATGTTAGTTTCTAGTCCAAGACAAGGGATAAAAATAGGAAAAAATGACAAAAAACTAAATAAAATGTTAGGTTAAAACAATAAGTTTAAAAAGTGATATAGTTAAAGACTATTTTATTATTAATATTTTATAATTATCTCAAGTAGGTTTTATAAAAAAAATATATATATATATATATATATATATATATATAAATATAATTTTGAAGAGATCTATTTGAAAATTATAATAACTAACAAAAAAAAAACCCACTACGAAAAAATAGCCACGGAATTAGAATTTAATCATATTTTACAAATAATATTTTTTTTAATAAAAGTTTAACAATCTTAATTTTTTTATCCAGCAACCTCAGCTTCGTTTTCATTATGAAGAAAAATAACTTTCAATATAAAATTTAAATGACTATTTTTTTTCTAACAAACTTTATTACATTGTTAATAAAAATTAATATAGAATTTTTTAAAACACAAATCATATTTAATAATGTATATTTTAGTTTATATTTATTAAATCATAAACTGAAAAACATGCACGCTTACGTTTAACGCAAACGTAAGCATGATATCACATACAGTTCAACAATAAAATGATATATATAAACGATCACATCAAATAAGTTTGACATCTTTATTTTATACTCCACAGGAAAACTAAATTCATTTTCCATTAACTAATGATTTCTTAAAAGAAATATTAGATATATATACCAAGTTTTTTTCACGTACAATAAATATATATGCTTTGTTTTTAGTGAGGAGCACCGTGAGAAGGCTGAGAAATGTATCATTATTTTGTGAAGTCGTCAATTTCTAGAAGATTACGAGGATGGTAAAATTTTGAACTATAATGGCAATGGATGACAATTTATGATGATAGTCTTTGGACCTCAGAATATTAAAGATATTAATTCTATTCTTTTAAAATAAAAACAATAAAGGAAGCACACTGATCTATTCAAGTTTTAGCAACTTATTAACTTCATCAATTTCTAATTATAATCTCGACATCGATTTAAAATCCATATCTAAATGTTATGCTTTCAAAATTGATTTATTAACTGAACATTTACATGTATTTACTGGGAAATTGTCCTGTCCGTGTACTTGCATACAAACACTTACATCACTAAATTTTTGATGGATTTGATCTTCAATAATTATCGTGATTATATGTTGTAATAATGGACGTGTGATTCGGTAAATATTGTTGGATTAATCTTTCAATAATTGAATGTATTATTTAATAATTACAAATGTTTATATGGTTGTTAGAAAGTACCGATAAACATGTTATCTAGAAAATGATTTGAACAAATAGGAATTATAATTTTAATTTTACGTTCTAGAGATCGTAAGAATGATTCTCAGGACTAGTTATTAAATTTGGATTGATGAGGTTTTTCAATTGTGTGAGTCGTGTTTTCTGTTTTTCTTTATTGTCTAATTTGTTCCGTCTTGTACGTGGACTTTTTATGTTTCGTATGCTCTTTAAATCATTAACATGAGTTTTTATTAATCAATGATCATAACAGTATATTTAGATTGTTTTTGTGATATTTTTATGTGTAAATAGAACATCATGTTTATCTAGGGATGTTTTTGAAAATCTGTAGCTGGTTGAGATGCTTTCACACGTGGGGTAGCTAAATTTGCATCCTTTATGTTGTTTTATGTTTTAATTATTTTCTATAATTTGTGTTTGCTTGAAGCATGAACTATGAATTATTATTGTTGATTGTGATGTGTTGTACTATCTGATATTTGAATTTGTCATTTATTTGCGATGTTTGCCTTTGATTTATGAGAAACATGTATGCAATTTGTTGTGTTGGTCTGGTATGATAATGAAAACTCTTGATATTTATGCATTTGTTGTCATGGCACTGAACAATACAAAGTGGGCGGTGGTTTTGTATCGCTAAGCGTCAATTTTATTTCATGACATAACGTTAAGCGGTGATTTGTACCATTGAAAAATTCTCTTGTTGTATTTTCATCAGTAACAAAATTAAAATAAAATGAATTTCACCTTTTAAAAAATTAAAATAACAATATATTAAAATAAAATTAAAATCTGTTTACTCTAAAGAAAATCTTCGAACCGTAGAGATTCAACAATCCCCAGTAAACAAAAATTTAATTTGATTAAACATATACTTTATTTTCACACGTAAAATATTGAATAATTGCATACTTTTTAATTGCCGTTGGACCTAAAAGTATTAGTAATTTAATTCCAGATGAAAAGAGAAGAAGCAAGTTTGAATATAAAAGTAGGGTACGGTCCAAATCCATCAACATTCACGCCCCAACCCAAACCAATCCCTTATTACCAAACTTCAACAAGTTGCAGAAGTTTAATGCGCATCAAATTGCATTAATTAATTAATTAGATTAATTAAATAATCCTATATACTTCCCTTAATACCATTATTTCTTAAAATCATTTCACTCTTTCAATGAATGATATACTATTTTCATATATCATAAATATTGATATAGTTTGTTATAAAAAGAATTAATTTCTTATTTCATATTATCATAATTAGAATTTTAAACCACTATCTGAACACAAACCATTACCACATGTTGAGAACATTGGTTTGGTTGAATGTAGTACGTTGAATAAAAACATATAATAAATCACAAATTTTGATAATAATTATGATTATTCTAAAAGGTTCAATATTTAATAGATTGGTTGGTTGAATGGCTAAAATATAATCCAATGGCCATTAAACTCTTACTATTATTATAATGATAATAATAATAAAAGGAAAAATTAAAATTTTCAACTCTGAATGAGCTCCTTCTATATAATCACTACCAAACCAGCGTTTTATTCTCTTTCTCTTCTTCCTTTCAAAGAACGTTTCAGAAAGTCCAAACACATTCTCTCTCTTCCAATGGCCTTCAGCAATGGCGTCCCTGCCACCGGCACCGGCCTAATCGCCAGCTTCGGCGAGATGCTCATCGACTTCGTTCCCACCGTCTCCGGCGTCTCCCTGGCGGAGGCTCCTGGCTTCCTAAAGGCACCCGGCGGCGCCCCCGCTAATGTCGCCATCGCCGTCGCGAGACTCGGCGGCAAGGCCGCCTTCGTTGGAAAACTCGGTGACGACGAGTTCGGCCACATGCTCGCCGGAATCCTGAAGGAGAACGGAGTCCGCGCCGACGGGATCACCTTCGACCAGGGCGCCCGCACTGCCCTGGCGTTCGTGACCCTACGCGCCGATGGAGAGCGTGAATTCATGTTCTACAGAAACCCCAGCGCCGACATGCTCCTCCAACCCGAAGAACTCAACCTCGAACTCATCAGATCTGTATGCATCTTTTCCCTCTCTCACACTCTCTCTATACTTTCTGGCGATTTTTTTTTTTCTTCACCTTTTCCCGGAAAACCAAGTCTTTTGTTTTATGCGTCCGTTCATGATCGAGATGTGAGACCTGTGGAGAGAGACCGTGATGTCACGCGCGTGGCGGTACACGTGGGCGTGACTTTTAAGATGTTGCCACGTCAGATTATGGGAAGTGGGGTCCATCACTAGATCTAGGATTCACGAGTAGGAGTCACCACCCTTTCGTTACGTTAAACTTTTCGAAAATCAATGATTTTCTTTAATACGAAATATTACCGAACAGCACCGATCATGAACATTGGTTGGTGGTGGTGGGTGGGGTTGGTGGATCATCGCGGCACGTGAGTCACGTGCCAGATTCATTTGGGGGATGGTTATGTTTCCTCTCGATCCAACAAAACAAAACAAATATAGTACTATTCCGCAACCAAAGTTTTGTTCTTTTTTTTTTCTTTTTCAATTTTCTAATTTTTATTTCCTGTGTGGGTTTTCTTTGTCGTTCGTGGTTGTGCACGCTTTAGGATGAGAGTGGGATTTGAGAGGATGGATTATGCGTTTTTGTGTTGTATCTGTTTGACTATTTCGTAGATCAATTTTTGATGTGTTCCTTTAGCCGCCGTGCTGTCATGACCCATGCTGTGGTGGCTTTGACCAACATCTCCACGCGATTCTAGCCTTTATTCCCTTTTCTTTTACTATATATTTTGTTTAATTTAAGTAATTAGTAGTATGGATTTTATACTCTAAGGAAAATGTTTAGAAAAATTGGAAATTGGTTCGTTTATTTTCCGCTTCAACGAATTTAGTTGTTTGTTTGAATCTCAAAATTGTATGCATTGATCGGTAGAACTGATAAAACTTTTGAGATGGGTTATGATTTTCAATGTTTTTTAAATAATTAAAAGGTATTAAAAAAAACGGTCGGTTGTATTGCACTAATTATATATATCCATAGCTTGTGAATGAAGGGCAGTGACTGTGGGTCCATAATTTATAGCCTATAGGCTATAATAGCAGGTAAGGTTTTATACTTACAATAAACGAATAGAAAAAAAGTGTATGATTCGGTGACCGTATCATCATGCCTAGTACAATGAAGCCAATTGTGTATTGATGAAGATTATTGGTGATTGTTAAATTGGTATACATTTAGTAGAGTGAAATAGGTGGGTGTCTAACTGAAACTTGAACTGGCAGGCGAAAGTTTTTCATTACGGATCAATTAGTTTGATCGTGGAGCCATGCAGATCAGCACACTTGAAGGCAATGGAAGTTGCCAAAGAAGCTGGGTGTCTGCTCTCATATGACCCCAACCTCCGTCTTCCCTTGTGGCCCTCGGCCGACGAAGCTCGTAAGCACATACTGAGCATATGGGAGAAGGCTGATTTGATCAAGGTCAGTGATGTGGAGCTTGAGTTCCTCACAAAAAGTGACAAGATTGATGATGCTTCTGCTTTGTCATTGTGGCACCCCAATTTGAAGTTGCTCCTTGTCACCCTAGGAGAACAGGGTTGCAGATACTACACCAAGGTAAAAAATAACTTCACCTCACCTATCTATCCCTTTTCTGTCTTTTACTCTTGTGTTGAATCTTGGATGCTTTAATGCTGTCAGAGTATGGTAGATCCGTAGATGTTTGTTGCGTTTGCTGTGATGTGTCATGGTCATTCTGAATGCTTTGCAAGTAAGATAGGCTTGTAAACAGGTTCTTTCTGGCAGGAACGGGGCCACCACGTGTTTTTCTGCTTCTCATCATCCTTTTCTTCCCTTTTTATCAAAATAAATCAACTTCTGTGTTTGCTTTATTCTCACTTGTTACCAGGGTAGCTCTGCACTTTCCAGCCCACTTTTGGAAAGATTATAATTTGAATATTCTGCAATAGAGAGCACGTCAAAACGGTTTGTTGTTTGCAATGAAGCCATCTCTCACCCCAAATATCATTTTGATGGCTATAGTATGCATATGCTGTGGCTACAAACTAAAATTGAACTGTCTGCGTTCAATTTTTTTTATTGTTTTTAAAATAACCTGTTTTTAATATCGTGTGGTACTTTCACCTTAAAAAAACTGAAGAATTTATTCAGGAAGGCATCTAATGCCTGCACGTGTCAGCCTGCACGTGTCAGCGGGTCTCTATTTACAATAATTTTGCTAATGTCTTCTGAACTGAAACACTAATGAATTTCTTCATTTTTTCCTAAACCAGAATTTCAAAGGATCAGTGGATGCTTTCCATGTCAAGACAATTGATACAACTGGTGCCGGTGATTCCTTTGTTGGTGCTCTGTTGTCCAAGATTGTCGATGATCAGACCATCCTTGAAGTGAGTGCTTAGCTACCACATCCCCCAAATAACTTATTTTATATTAATTTAGTAATCTTGATAAAATCAAAGTGATATTTGTACGGATCCCGTTATATTGATGATCGATCAAATTTTTACCTACTGATTGCAGGATGAATCAAGGTTAAGAGACGTACTCAAGTTTGCTAATGCATGTGGAGCAATTACAACTACCCAAAAGGGAGCAATTCCCGCCCTTCCCAAAGAGGAGGATGCACTGAAACTCATCAAAGGGGCATAGAATCTTTGGACAAAAATGCCCAATCATTTCGTTTTCTTCCCCCCCGATGTTTCAAGTTTCCTCATGTTTCTTGGATTTTCTTTGTAGTACTTTGTTTTTTTTTTCTTTTTTCCTATGCACTGGTGGCGAGATCATGGGTTATCAGGTTTTGCCAAATAACGTTTTCTATGAAGTTTTGAGAATTAGCAATTGAATGAAGTTTTGCCAAATCATTAGTTGCAACTCTAACCGCCTTATATTTTTAATAGCTGAAGTTCTTATGCCTTGTTCAGTTTGAGTTTGCACGATTGTTTTCGCAAACTATTGTTCACGTCTTTGCTATGTTCAAAAGCATTAGTAACCCACACAAAAATCATCCACTAAATAATCTATAAAAAGGAATTTAAACTTGCCAATTTATTCACTATATCACCAAGGATTTGGTGGTACAAGGCGTGTTCTTTTAACAGGAATTTAGAGTCCACGAACGGAAAATGTTGTAACAAAAATTTCGTGGACTTATGTTTCAAAACCCTTTATACGACATTTATAGGACGATTTTACAAAACCCTTTTCTGGCAGGTAGAGGAGACATTTATAGGACGATAGCTTGAGGATTACATTCACTAACCTCCATCTTTAACGACTTCCAAGCGCTTGCACATCTTTCCCATTTAGCCTGCATTTGAGCCAGAAAAGCCTCTGCCCATTCTTCATTACTCCCTCTCATGCTTAGATCATAAGGCACTGAAAAACTGTTTCAAAGTGCTTAAAGTGTCAGATATCTTCCGATTGACTTCATAGAACATTCGTATGACTTTCAATTCCATTCATTACTAACAGAAGACAACAACGCGACCATGAAGAAGGAGATTAAGACTCGTCCAACAAAAAACAAAATATTATGGTTGTGAAGGAGCTATGACCATACCGTGGAGTTGAGTGGCAATTTAAGATCACCAATTAAAGCCAACGGTCTGGCAGATGCATACTTAAAAAAGAGAGTGAAAAGTAATGTGTGCATATTGTGCAACAGTATCACATTCCTCCGTGACAAGCTCTTTGCTTGATATTGGGGGGTTGGGGGATGCAAGACAATATTAGTTTTCAAATCTAAGGCCAATAGCCATGGTGTAAATAGCAACGTATAATGCATCCCCACCTTTTTATTGTAAAAACCATTTGGCAAAAAGACGATTATTCTACATCTCAGCTTCATACATGAAACCAAAAACTCATCTTAAAAATCATGGGAATTGAATACTCGATACAATTGTCACTTTTTCTACATTTTCCTTCCAAGCTAAAGCATGTATACCTTAAAGTAGACAAGAGCCATCTAACACAAATGCCCCAGATCATTGTTATTTTTTTTTTTTTGGGGTAAAAATCAGATCTCCTCCTCACACCTTTTGAATGTGGGACAGATTCCAGCTTGGGTGTTAGCTGGGCCCGGTTCACAATATGCTTTCGGTGGGTTTCAAATCCATACAATACAACTAAAATCTACCAATATGGAGTTCAGTTTGTCACTTAAGCAATACCTCTAGTTCGATTGCGAAAGTTTCTAATTTACTAAATGATATTCACAAATCCAAATGTAGTAATTACCTTAGCAGCTCTTCAGCTCGGGTCCCTTTCTTGAGAGTACTATTCCTGCAAGATCTCAAAACGATGTATTTTAATAGTTAATCCAACATATTTGGTAACTAATTATTTCATTATCCATGTTATCTAAACCCCCCATCCCCCCTCTTGGTCTTATTTATTCTTCATCATACTCTGTTTTTTGGATAAAAAAAAATCAAAACAAATATATTCTGGGGAATTTAACACAGTTTCTACATCAAGTATATAAAGGAAGTTTCATAATCTAAGGCATGAACAAATGACTAGGAAAACAAACCTGCAGACAAACACTTGAAAAATATGGAGATACTTGGTCGAAAGATTATAAATGGCATCTGCAATGTGCTCTTTGCCAAACAAATAGACCACTGGATATCCTAGAAGCCATCTGAAGCAAGTAAATACAATAAAATGAGATACTCCCATCACGTATATGAAATAAGATGAAAATAGCTATGGCATTCTTTGAACCACTGTTGAAACAGCCTAAGTTCATACTGGTTTCTAAAATAGACCAAATTCGGTGACAATCGTATTACCGTGACAGACTAACTAATCTAGTCTCCAGTTATCCATAACAGGTGACAATATTAACTATCTAGTTTAGTTGGCATTCAGGGTAAATATACCAGTGTAGACTGTAGACAACAAGTTTACTTGAATTTGAATCATCCCACTCCTTGAATTTAAAGAATCAGGTAAGACACAGTAAAAACTGATGATTGAAATCTGTAAAGTCTTGGAAGGGCTAAGAATCTGACACAATGAACTACCCATTCAGCACAAAAAAAGTATGAGCTATAACCTATGATAACATGCAAGCTGCGAAACATTCCAGGCTAATAATGCCACAAACTCTACAATGTGCATGGAGCACTATTTACAGGACACAGCAAATAGATGGATAATCAGTAGTGTTGTGCGCAACAAGAAATTAACTTTAAGAGAGTCCTCCGTGAAGAACGGGAACAAGACTGATCAATCCTATCTCCCCCACAAATTTGCAATCATACCACACTGATAGCAATACACCAAAAAGCAAAACAAAATGCGTAACTAGAAAATTTGCAGAGACCGGTTAAAGCATAATCCTTATAATCAGAGTTAGTCAAATCTACGTGCTATAAGGGAGAAAAATCAAATGAACGACTGGATAAAATGAACATGTACATACATAGGTTGAAAGGGAATTAGAATTACCCATTCAAGGTCGGCACAGTGATGTCAGTGTTGTCCATGCAGTCACTGAGATCAATGCAGTCAGTAGTAGAACGAGAAGGTAAGCTCTGACTCCGACAAGTGGCATCGGTTTCGTCCGTACATTTGTCATCTTGCGACGGCGAGGGGTCAGTGGCTCTCTCGGGACAGAATATCGTCAAAAACAACCTCTGAATCGATACAAGCTGCATTGCTAACTGGCTTTCCTCAATTTTCGTTACCATCTGAAGACACGTAAAAATGATTGACGAAACTGAAAGCACGAAAAATCGTAGAGGCAGGAGAGGGAGAAATTGGTGAAATCGGTGGAAGTAGGAAGACCTTAGGGTTTTCCGATTGAAGGTCGACAAAGAGCAACGGTCGGTGAGAATTGAAGGTTGAATTGAGAAAGTGCGTTAGTTCGGTGAGGTGTATTAAGTAAATCATGTCTTGTATAACCATTATTCGTATATGCTCGAAAATTAGGGATTCCTGGAAGAAGAACTGAAGATGAGATAACGAACAAGAGATAAGAGAAGGAGAATAGAATACGAGAGAAGATGATTCACCCTTTGTGCGAGTTGAAGGAGAGAAGAGAGGTGGTGTTGGAGTTGAGGCATGATTCCGCCGTAGTCTACCATTACAACCGCACGCATTCTTGTAATCAGAGCAAGCATATCTGCAGCCACGCCGTGAAACGAATCAAAATCAACGATGAAAGAAACATGGAAATTGAGACGGAGAAGCTGAGAAAAAAACCCAATTGTAAGCGACGCTTGGAAGAAGGCTTGAGGCGCCAATTGATATTGGTTAAACACGCATCCAACACCTTCACCCCTTCGTCCAAATCTGAAGCTTCCATTAAGTTGTGGTTACGAATTGAATTCAATATCCTTCTTTCTGATACCCTTCTGTATCGCTGCAGTGCAGTTCAGTTGCTGCTTCCTACAGTTACTGTATCGACTTTCTGATATCCTTCTTCCCGTACCTCACAAATTTTCAAAATAATTATTTTCAGATTTAAATTTTGGAAATAGAATTTCGAGAATGTATTAAATACATTTTGGAAAAAGTTTTTTGTAAAATTTTTTTTGAAGTAATCTTTTTAGAATGCACATAATGTCTTTTGTAACAAGTTTTTCAACACCCTCCTTACATGAAATATGTTACAAAGAATTTATCAGAACACGTAAAATACGTTTTTTTCTGACATTATAGGGGTACGGTTAGTAATTATGGGGTACAGGAAGCAATTGCCTACTTAGATTTTGGGCCAGCCCAGACATGATACCCATTAGCCTGTACCAGGCCCATGATGCTCCCACCCACATTTATACTGGTTTTTTAACAATCCTGGGATTGTATTTATAACATTTTCTTGATTGTATTTAGATTCATCAATTTTATGAAAACATTTCTTTGCTATTTTCTAATTTTTTTAGTTAAGAGAATAAATTTTATATGAATTAATAAGATGAACTTATAAGGATGGAGAAGGAAGAGTAGCCAAAACTTATACTAGTTCTAAACCTCTGGCACAAGCCATTTTTCCATTGCAATCTTAGTGAATAACTGAAAATGCAAAGTTATTTATCTTGTATTGACAACAAACAAATATGGTTCAGCAAAATTTATTTTCCTATTTGCATACAAATTCTACGCTGAGCACATTGTTGATCTAAACAACCACTGCACTTGCTTATGGTTGATTGTGTTTGTTTGGACATCATTTGTCATACGTTGTGTTGGCCGACACATTCTGTAGATGGTCTCTGTCTCCCCTGGCAGAGACCAACACTTGTTGGGCACTTTAGACAGTTCTTTGCAAGGCTACCTTTAACGTTTGTGGAATGTGAAAACTCCCGAGGAAGATTTCCCGTTAGAAAGTTGTAATCTAAGTGCAGTCTTCTCCATGATGACTTCACTTTTGTGCCATATTCCAAGGGAATTGAACCAGAGAATTGATTGTTAGCCAAATTGATCGAGGTCAGGTTCACAAAGCTAACCAAATTCACTGGCAAATGACCCTTCAGATGGTTCCCTTGAGCCTCAAGCACCTGAAGACTTTGCTCTTGCAGAGAATAGTTGATAACCTCTAATGCTGTGAAACGGTTGAAAGAAACATTGAGGTGAACAACGTTTCTCAAAGAAAGAACATTCCCACTGATGGCACCTGAGAGTCTGTTGTCACTCACATCTAACCACTTCAAGTGTATGAGTCCCTTGAGGGGTGTCAAGTGCCCTGAAAGGATGTTATGGTGAAAATACATGTTTCTCAAACTCACTGGAAGGTTTGGAAGATCCCCATAAAACTGGTTGAAACTGAGGTCTAATGTGTTGAGTTGCCACAACCCTGTGAGGTTTGGAATTCTTCCAGCAAATTCATTGTTTGACAGACTCAAGTATGATAAGGTTCTCAGAGCAGTGATATCAGTGGGGATTAGACCTGAGAGCCTGTTCCCTGAAAGATCTATGTATCTAACGTTATTGAGCCCTGTGATTGTTTGTGGAATTGCCCCAGTGAAAAAGTTCTGTGACATTGCGAGTCTTGTTAGTTTCTTTAGTTTGCCAATGGTTTCTGGTAATGGACCACGGAATTTGTTGTTGTTGAGGTTGAGGACTGTTAACTGTGTGAGGTTCCCTAATGCTGGTGTTAGAAATCCTTCATAGCCAATGGCATCGAGGTCAACTTCTGTTACTCTACTAGAGGAGTTATCAAGGGGCAAGTAGCACAATATTCCTAGGAATTGTGAGCCAGTGCTTTCACATGGATCCACTGAGAAGTCCCAGGTGCTGAGATAGGAAGAGGGGGTGATTGAGTTGGGATCAATTGCATTTTTTATTGCAAGAAGGGAAAGAGTGTCGTCTTGGAGGGTTGAGCAATTGGTTTGTGATGGCACGAGACAGAGAATTATGGTTAAGATGGAATACAGAGGAAAGAGGATTTTAGTAGGTGTTCTTTTCTCCATCATATGAGAGAAATTTGGTTTTGCTCTGATGTTGTTTGTGGATAAGAATTTCCAAATGCTTTTTTATAACACCCTTGAGGGATAGGCAAGAACTTGGTCATCCCAGTACAAAGTATTATTTTCTAAGTGATATAAATACCTTCAGCCACGCCAAGAACTTGGTCTACCTAGATACATATCATAAAGATTAAGCAGCTGAACCAACTGAACTTTGGACACAACTCTTGTAATCTTGTTTCAGAGAATTTTGTAGTCTTGTTTTTGTTGTAGTTTTAGCTTTTTTAAGGAAGTTGTTTTTGCCAAATTACACTTTAAATATAGTAGTGATGATATATCCAATTTATCATTGGCTTAAAAAAAAGTAATTTTATTATAATAAGGTTCAAGTGGGCATGATATTTGAAACAGTAACAGAAAAGAATAGGAAATAAAAGAATTAAAAAAGTAACTTTATAATAAGGTTCAATTCCATTCAAGAAAAAAAAAAACATATTTACTAATTAGCTACACACTATATCAACTAGTAATAAGAAACAAAACTAAATAGCCTTATTTCTTGCATACAAATAAAATGAACTCAAATTATTGGGATCAATTAGGAAGATGTGACAGTGGGAGAATCCCTAGTGTATAAAGCATGCACAATGACTAAAGACACGAAAATTTCATTCTATGTTATCCAGCAGAAAAACATCAAAAGTACAATACTTATCAACTCCACACATGTCGCCAAAATCATTGTCCTTAGAAGTATGAATAATTGAATATACAACATATCAACGTGTCTGGTTGGAATAGTTTATTTTTGAGAAAATAATAATCTCTGTCGATATTTCACTGAAAGAGATTTTACAGAAGACCCCATAATTAGTCTTTCCAATCATGCATGTAACATCCTAAATGGAATCCGTGTTCTTATCCAAGATCAGGCACAGTAAAGTACTCATCATCATCATCATCATCATCATTTAGGACTTCAATCCTTGGTTTTTTGTGTGACATGTAGGACTTGGAGGTTCTGTATGAGGCAACACTGCTGCTATTATTAGTTACCGGAAGCTGAGGTACTTCAGCTGCAGCCAAGGCTTCCTGAGTAAATTGTTCACCAAAAATACCCACATCTGTAAGCCATTCCAGCTCTCCAAATTGTAGAGATTCCTTCTGAGCACAGTCATAAAACCAGAGTCACAAATATATATAAGGGAAGAGGCACATCACAAAATCAAGTACCAGAGTTTAGTACAATGTTATGTATAAACATATGGCTATCTTTCCTAAACAATTGAATGCTTGATTAAGTGAGTGCATGTGTCAAAATAAGTAAGAAAACAATTCAAGATAAAATTTTCAATGTAATTCTTGTCCTTATCAATCTCTTGATCAGGAAAAAATCAATGAAAACCAAACTGCATTGATCTGACACTTGCATCAGGCTATAAGGCTAAGAGGATTGTCAGTGACGGTGGGATACATCCCAGAAAAGCAATCACCTAGCTAAAGAATTTTCTATTTTCTGGGGTGTCTCAGCATAAACCAAAATTTTCACATGTACCATGATGATTGGCTACAACCATGTTATTATTCTATGTGGCAATTCAAAGGGACAACAAACGAAACATGTACATGTAATGCTACTAACTTATTTCAGCTATAATACTTTGTTGAGTTAGTTCATTATATATACATATGCAACTAAATCATTATGAAACAAAGCTGCCTCTTACTTTCTCAGGTGATTCAAAGCCTGTTAACTCCAAAAAGTCATCAACAGCCCAAGAGGATGTGAAGCTAGGCACTTGCTGAGAAGGAACTTTGGTGGGAACTTGTTGTGCATTCCTATTGGGAGGCTCCAAGTGACTGTTTTCATTGTCTTTGGTGCAATTAGAACTTGAGGCCACTCTGATACCAGTTGCTAGGAACCGCTGGTGGTTTGCAGAGAGGCTTCCAGCTGAATGAATCGGTTCATCACAGTCCTGACAGAAGAGTGCTCTGTCTTCAACACAAAATATGAATGCTGGCTTGTCCTATTGGTGGAGAGAAAAAGAACAAGACAAAATGAGCAACAAAGATTTTTCATGTTTTTACATTCCAACATCCATCAGATCTATAAGACAATTGTATTCCCATTTCACCAAAGCTGTTAACTCTCCTAAACCAGGTTCCATCAGTTAAAACAAGTGTCTGCATCTACTAAGAACATAGAAAATAGCAAGTAACATTCTCAACACACACCACCAGAAAGTTTAATCAACTCTTAACATGTCTTCAAGAAATAAAACAAGATTTGTCCAATGTTTAATAGGTTCAACTGGGGCATGTATAACATCATTAGTAAAAAAACCGAACAAGATCAGCATAGAAATAGCTCATCGAATTATTTAAGGAATCCTAAAAACTATATAGACACAGAAATATGATGTTCTTACCTGGCAAATGTCACATCTGGGAAGCTTGTTCGATAGACATTGAAGGAGAAGCCTTTGGTGCTTGCTTGCAAGCTTGTTTGCAGCATGAACTTCAACATCACATTTGGCACACAAAGCTGCCTCATCTGCGCAACAAATCACTGTTGCAGGAGCCCTCTCACACACATCACACTGAATTTTCATGTCAGTTCTTCTCCCTTAATTGTCACACAAAGAAATACTCAGAACCCTTTAGCAGACAACACTTTGCAGAGGCAAAACAAGGAGAATCATGGTGCAGAAAGATTAGGACAAGTTGTGGAGATGAGAACAAAAAAAGAACACAATTAACTATTGAAGTACTGCACAGAACAAGTATTTAATGTGGTTGAGGACAGAAAAAGAAGTGACTGGATGAGATTTGAGAGCATGTGAGGAAGATAAGGAGTTGGATGTTGCATTGCATTGCATTGTATATCAGTTTCTGCAACAACAATAAAACCAACAGGGATCAGTGGGGTTACCTTGTCAAAGGTGTGTGTGGCTGTGAATGCATCAACAAGTACAACTCATTTTTGAGTGGACACTATATTTCCTTCATATTCATTCTATCTTCTCTAAAATAATAAGACACTTAAAAACAGCTGCAATGTATCTTTTGAAAATCTGATACAACTACTTCTTTTGAATAATTGTGTGTCTCAATTTTTCAGAATTAACAGATACTCTCCTCTCTCTGATCTAATATTAAATATCTGTAGCTTAATTTTTTTGTTCACGCATTGCAAATAAAATTAATAAAGAAAATAATAATTTAACTATTAAATTTTGACAATTTTTTTTTATAATTTAATTTATCATTTTTTAAACTATTTTAAAATATTAAAAATAAAAAAATATTTAAAAAATACTATCTAAAATTATAAAAAAAAATTGTCAAAATTTAATAATAAAAAATTATTTTCTGATTAATAATGATGAATGTTATTTGTTGAAATAATGTTATTAAAGTAATTCTATTGTCTTGATAAATGCATCTTTTTTTATTTACTATGAATATGAAAATTAATGTAAACAAATTAAAAATTAATAATTTAGTGAAAATTAAGAACATCAGTCAATTAAAAGTAAAAATAAAAAACTGAAATTATAAATATTTGAAGACGTGTGATTAATTAAACTAAACGTTCAAGTTCAACCCTCGTGCATTTGATATTTTAGTCAACAAATTGACTTTTTCCAATTGGATGGAATGAATTGGTATCAAAATCAGCCATAGCATCGCCACATATAATATTTTAAAATAAGCATCTTATAATTAATAATTTGAAATTTTAAGAGGATAATAATTTAATTTATATCTTGAAATAATCCAGAATAGAATGGTAGTGCAAGATGACAACGGGTTGGATAATATATAGTTAGTGCTTAATCATTCCGTCTAACAAAATAAACCTGACATATTTGAAAAAATATACATGTAGGTATTTCTGAATATTCACATATATTTTTATATATTTTTTAATTTTAAAGTATACTTCAAATAAAATAAAATTGTACATTAAAATATTAAAGTGAATAAATTTAATTTTGATAAAAAATAAATTTAAATGAATTACACCAAAATACAAATTTTTAAAAAATAAGCTTAGTCCAAATATATATATATATATATATATATATATATATATATATATATATATATAACATTGTTTTTGATTACTTAATTTTTAACAATCATTAAAATAAAATTTAGGTATAATAATTGATTAGTCCCTCAATTTTTTGAGTTGGTTCATTTTAGTTTCTGAATTTTTGGAATGTTCTTTGGTCTTTGAGGTTTTGGAAGATGCAATTTGATACCCTTATTTTTTAAAGTTGTTCAATTTAGTACTTCCTGTTATAGTTCAATTAAGGTCGTATGTACACTGATGAGTTGTCACTATGCAATAAAAATGTGAGTGAAGTTGCTAATTAGGTTGATTTGTTTGTTGAGTGTAGTTAATATCATTTTAGTCTTTCTTTTGATGTTTCCTTTATCATGTGTATTCAGTATGATATTAAGATTAGTTGTTTAATTTATTGCACAATAACACTTCACCACTATAAAAACGATGTTAACAAACTCAAAAGTTCATGAATAAATTAAACAAAATAAAAAAAATTGAGGATCAAATCAATAATTATACCTAAAATTTATTAATAGTTACTAGAGATAGTAGTAAACAACTTATATTTACAAATCGAATATCATAATATTTATATTCATTCCAATGAAAAACAAATAATTAAATAATCATACTCATGGATCAAACATATCAACTAAAAATATCTATTAGTGAATGGCTAAACTAGTGTACAACAATTCTGGAAAGATTTATTTTAGTGGACATACAATGTAACAGATCTTGTTGGCAAAATTTCAACAAGTAGTAATACATTATCCAACGTCCACATAAAAGGTAAGTGGTTATTTATTACATATCACAAATAATACACACAAATTTTCTTTACACTATTCTTTAATTAGAAAATAAAATCCTTGTAGTAAAAATTTACATCGAAGGATAATATATGTATATTATTGAGATGAAGTATAATTTCTAATTAAGCAACATTACAAACAAGATCTTCACACAATCTCATTTTTGTTGACCCATGGAATGAAACATCTAACAGTAACAAGAGCCAAAGAGTGTGAACTCATTCTGATCCTAAAAACCCTTATTTTAACTCGTTTCTTAGACACCACCCTACGATGCATGCTCAAAACAACTCCCATGGCTGCTTCATTAACCTCCTTCACCGATTTCTTCAACTTTTCCTTGAAGCTTCCATTGTTGTTCCTCTCCAAACTCAGATGGTAACTGTTCAGAAACGCTCTTCTCGCCTCACAAAATTCACGACCACGCCTTGACCAACCTCCATGGTCAAGCTGTGGATTGTGTTCGACATGTGATTCATCAGAACCTTCATTTGGACGAACCTTGGAGTGTCGCATTACAAGAGTACGAAGAAACAGTGAGAACCACATGTGTGGATATGAAGAAAAGGTTAGTAGAAACAAAAGGGTTTATATAGTTAGTAACATATTTAAGATAAACTTGGTTTAGTGGTTAAACCGTATTGGAAATTAGTGTAAGTTGGTGGCTTGGTTACACCCAAGATGAAGAAGATTAATGTGCAAATGCTGCTCAGAGTTTGATGCGTATAAATTGTTCTTGAAATTGACATGTTATTTATTTTGGAAATGTAAATTTTGGTTGATATCTTTAACTACCGTTGAAAGGCAATGAGATTCACGAAGTTGCAGTGCGGTTTTCCTTCCTAGAACGGATAAGGTCAAAAGTTAGATACTAATTTCTTCTTCTTCTGATTCTGATTATGTTTTCAAGGTTTGAATTTGATTCAGCGTAGTGCATTGAATAAGCAAAAGGAGTCTGCAACTAAACCATTACTACTGTTGCCAAATGGCAACAAAATAGTTGAAATTTGGAAAAGAGTGATACAAACGTTACCAACTGTGATTAATTGACTACACTCAACAAAAATGACAATTATAATACAAATATATATATATATATATATATATATATATATATATATATATATATATGTATATGGTTAAGGATGAATTTATTGAATGCAAGATTGGAATTTGTTTTCATTGAAAAGTTCGTATAAAATTTATTCTCATATTTTAATAATGTGTGGAATTTGTTATTGTCATTAAATGACAGTACTGGGTAAATTAAAAGGTTTACTTACATGCATATTTAATATATGTAACTTAAAAAAACATATTTTAATTTTTTTTTTCTTTTACAGTTTTCACCATCTTTTTGTTTTCCATATATTAATATATTAATACGTGAATGTTAAGTATAATTTAATTTTGTAAAATCAAATTGTAATATAAAATTTATCTATATTTATATATTATTTATAAATTCGTCTTAATTTATAAATTTTATGCAGAATATTAAGCTTTCTAATTGATAAAATTAGAATATCTTAAGTTTTTTTTTTTTTAATTTTATTTTAAAGTTTTGGGTTTCCTTTGAAAAGACACTTCGGAAAAATAAAAAAGAAAATAAATTTAAATTATTCTTGGTCCAATGACATTGGGACTATATTAAGTGTATTTGAATATTACCTAACTAAACTTTTCCCAAAAAAATTTCACCAAACCAATGTCACGTTATTTGTATAACTCTACCCATTTACAGCAACAAGTCAAAATTCAGGTCACAAGTATCTGAATTGTTTGAGACGATGTGGTAGTTGGATGAAGAAGAATGGATTGAAATTCTATTTATCGAGAACCAAATTCACATTTGGTTTTTATATATATATATTTTTCTTCTAGAAACATACTTTTTAAATATTTATATAAATTATTAAAGTAACATGATGTATATAATTTAGAAATCTGTACTATTTTATATCTAACTAATAACCTATTTTTGTCCGTCTAAATAACATTTAAATGATAATAATAACAATATTTATTAAATTAAATTGATGTTAAAAAATAATAAATGTTAATGTTAAATTTTCATTTAATAGCTTAAATATGTAGAAAAAGGTAATATATTTATTATAATTAATGTTATATTAGAAATAATATATTATTATTAATTTATAAAATTGTTACTGACTATTAATTTAAATTTATTATTGATTACAAATATTACACAGAACGTACGAAGAATAATTAATTTACAAATAAAATTGTAAATATATTAACAGATATATTATAAAAATGAATTTTTTTAGTAATAGTTTGAATTTATTATTAATTATACTTTTATAGAAATAAATCTATTATAAAAATTATATTTATTATAACAAAAATAATAACAACAATATTTATTAAATTAAATTGATGTTAAAAAATCATAAATGTTAATGTTAAATTTTCAGTTAATAGCTTAAATTTTTAATAGATAAGTAATGATGTTGCCATAATTAATGTTATATTAGAAATAATGAATTAATAATGTATTAGTATTAATTTAAAAAAAATTTTATTGACTATTAATTCAAATTATTTATTGATTAACAATATTATAAAAAATGTAGTAATAATAAATTAATTTACAAATAAAATTGTAAATATATTAATAGATATATTATAAAAGTGAGTTTTTTATTAATAATTTGAATTTATTACTAATAATACTTTTTAAAAAATAAATCTATCATGAAAAATTATATATTATGCTTCTTAATTTAAATGCTTTTATTAATATTAGTTAATTATATTTTTATAAATTTTTTTAGAGTGTTTTTTCATTTAAGTTATGTCATATGGCTTGTTAAAATGACATCTTTATGTTGTTTTAGTAGTAGGTTGAGATTTCCCCCCACCTTGTTGTGATATTGTAGTATTTATTGATAATTTCTGTTAAATCTATTTTTAGTTTCAATGATTTTGGTTTGTGTGGTAAAAAAAATATTAATATTTTAATTGGTAAAATTGATTAATTTTTAAATTTTGATCCAATCTGATCATTAACTTAAAATATGTGTAAATTTAGTCCTACCAATCAAATTTACGCATCTTATATGAATCTTATAGGAGTCATAAGACTAAATTTAGTCAAAACTAAAAAATTAGAAAAATTTTATATTATAGGAGTGATGAAACTTAGTCAAAATTAAAAAAATTATAAATAGTTGATATCCGACGGAGAAACATAGAGGATGTATATCTGTCTTCACAATGGATGATAAGAGAAACATCACGAGGGTACAGAGTAATTACTCGCAAGTTAAAGATAGCTAAACCTCTATGTATAAACATTATGCAATCCTATGCAAAAATTAAAAAAAAAGACAAGAAAAAACTTCCTCTTTAATATTTGTTATTCCCTCCTCAAATTTGTTTCTTTTTTAATATTCGTTATTCCCTCCTAATTTTTTTTTTAATATTTGTTATTGTTTTAGAATAACAATTAAACGACATATCAAATGCTTACCAATAATTCAATAACTTGTTTTCGTAAATTAAAAATGTTTATTATTTATTATTTAATATTTAATTAAATATGTAATTTTAGGATTTTAATTTTTGAATTCAAAGTTATGGGGTTTGTTTCTTGGTTTTCTATTTTTCTCAAATCTGTAAACGAAATAGTGAATCTATACATAACAGTCCAGCTAAAAGAATGTAGCCACTCTTAAGGTTTTCTAAGTTTCTGTAGTATTACATAATACTCACATAGGAAAGAATCAAGTAATACAACAGATGCTATGAACTGAATAATAAAAAAATGGCTAAAAGAATAATCATCTCAAATTGAACTCCACACCCTTCCAATTCCTTCACTCCAATCTATCTGCAGACAAAATCATTTCACATTAAACCCAAAATGACAAACCAAACATAAGTGCTTGTATGTTTTTAAATTAAGGAAGTTGAGAAATACAAGATTTAACACAAAATCTTTCGATGGTGATCTTATATTATAAAGTATGTGTGTTATCAAAATAGACTTTTATATCATGGAATCATGGTAAGAAGTAGACTTTAAACTTAACTCAATCTCATAAAATTAGCTTGTGAAATAAAGTTTACACCGATACGAGAGTTTCAACCGTTATCAAATCACAAATGCATAAAACTCACCAGTTTTTGGCATCAGTTGGATTATCTTTGTGATCTGGTACAATTTTTGCATGTTGTGAATCAGAAGAGGAACCATCTTCTTGAGGACCTGAATGAAGAATATGGGAAAAGCCCTGTCCAATTGACTTCCACAATCTAGTAGGTAAAGATGTTTGTACTTCGTCACAATTCACAACAGGTGATGGTTCAACTGATCTAGCAGAAGCAGGGTCAAGATCAGAAAATCTGAAAGCACCTAGAACTTTCTCAGGAAGCTCTGATTCATCTTGGCTCTCAATAAGAAAAGCCAAATCAACGGTCAAAGTTGAGATATAACCAAATGCCAAATGAACTATTGCACTTGCAACCATGGAAGACCCTATATCAATATCTACTTCTATGAAATTCTCTCCTGTGCAATATTTACATGAAAGGGCACGCCCAATCACACAAATAGCTTGTTCTCCAACAGCTTTTCTAACAATCCAAGGACCTTTTACAATGTTGGCAATCAGCTTTAGCCTTGAGTTTCTGAATGCATTGTCACCCTTCAAAAATTTTTCCATTAGGGAATCCTCAACAACTCTCTCTTTGGTTGTAAAATAAGCAATGGCACTATAGTTATCTTTGTTTGGGACTTGAACATTGAAGGCCCATACAAAGGGCTTTTCAGCTCCTGGAAACTCATTATCAATGACCTTCCTTACCCTACTATTTGGATCGTTTAATATCTCCCCAATTTTCACAGAACTTTTAATCCAATCAAAACCAAGAGGCTTCAGCAGATAATCACCAGCAGGAACCTTAATCCTTGTCTTAAAATACTCAGGGCCTCTCACCATGAACACATCACCAGGAGGTGTAGCCCAACCGTTTGAACAATTGTCTGGCTCAAGAAGTGGAACGGCCCCTTCAGATATTATCCTATCTATCCATTCAGATTCCTTTATATCACCAACGCTGGCCATAAATAGGTGCTGCTTCTTCCCCAGTAATAACAATATTAGCTTCTTGATAGTAATGAAATTAAAATGGAAAAATTTTCTTTACCAATATGATTGCAAGAGAAACAAGAATGCTGCATGCATAAGTGTTAATAGGTAGGCTTTAAGTTAAGTCAATTCACAGATCGACTTGTATCACAAAACACATCTTACAAGTTGGTTTTATGAAATTGAGTTAGGTTTAAATTTCATCTCTTAACGAGAATACTTCTTAAACTCAACCCAATTCCAAAATTTACAAGCTTTGCTCAATATAGACAGAATTTGTCTCTAAGGAAAGATTATCCCTAACTCCCAGTAAAAAGGGCGTATACCTAAAAACTTATTATTGTCAGTAAATTTCATTGGGTTTTAAAACTTAAACCATGATCATAGAATTCCATTGAATTCTGCTAGCACAGACGCGCAACAGAACCAGATGAACAGCAATAATTCATAGACTTTTTTTCAACCTATGTAAGATACAACCTTTGTGTCATTTAGCAGCCAACTACAATGCAAAGAGCCAATAACCCATATATAGAGAAGGAATTATACCATCAGTTGAAAATATTACACTAACGAGAAATCAAATTTGGAAATTATAAGATTGTTACATTAATTTCATAACTGAATACAATCTGAAAAGAACTTTACTTTACTTTAGGAAACATTTAAACCCTTACGTCAGAGAGAATATTACGAGGCAAAACAATGGAGAGTATAAGAAATTGCTGGTTAAACAATTCAAGGAAACAAGGTTAACTAGAAAAATTGAAGTAGAGGGAGAGGAGGAAATTGTAAAGAGTGACGAAGGAGATAGCATGAACAGTCAATTTAGAAATGAGAAGTAAACAAAGATAGATAGAAATGAAATACCTGTGTTTGTTTGAACTGATCAGAGAAATCAAAAGGGTGTGTAGAAGAAAACAGCACAATCCTCTTGTCGAAGTTGAATTGAGGAAGAACTGAAATCAAAGGTTTGTTTGTTTGGGAGGAACAAATGAAAAGGTTTTCGTGTTGGTAAACACAACCGACAAACAAAGGGGCGAAGAACTCGAACTTTACAATCCACGTCATCCGCTATCCATATATTATATATGTTTTATGGTTAAGGAAGTGCATTATTCATTAAATTAATTAACTACTTATTTGACTTTTATAAATTAATTTGAATAATAGAAGATAAGAAATATTATACGAATTTATTTTAGAAATTTCTAATTTATTCAATTAATAGATAATTTATAATATATTTAGTTTATTATTTTTTATTATCTTTAATTTCTTTCTAATTTACTTTTAATTTTATACAAACAAATTATTTCTTTTCGTTTATATTTTTAAAATTTTAATAAACATTCAATCATCTTTTCAAAAATAAAAATTATAGTTATATAATAATATGATTTATTTAAAAAATGAAAAATTTACTCATGAAATAAAATTTGTTTAACTGTGTCATTTTATGTTTATTAGCTAGTGTACTAGGTAGGAGTTCAGTTTGACAATGAATGTTGAATTTTGTTGGTTATTTCCTTTTAATTTTTTCTTTCCTTTTAGGATGTATTTGAACAATGTAATTTTTCAAGCTATGTGTGCTTGTTGTTCATGAGTGTGGCTATGTACAATGAATGGTTCAAATGTTTTTACTATTAATATGAAGATACTAATGTAATAGGTTGATTAAGTTATGTTTGATATTCTAGTTAAGAAAATTTATCAAATTGTGTTAATTTTTGTTTATTTATTATTACATACAATCTCAAATTCGTTTATTACATGTACTTTCAGAGATTATCAATAGCTATATTATTCTGCATGAATGTTTTCAACTTTTTCTCAACAACTATTTTTTAGCTTGTTTGTCTTGGGATTGATAATTTGGATAATTACTATCGGTTTTTTTGTTATCAAAGCTTTACAAGAATTTGATTGAAGAATAGCTATCAAAATATTGTTTTTTGACTTTTGACCATGTGTGTATATATTGTAAATAAACCATCATAGAATTACATTTAAAGCAGAGTTTCGTTCTCTAATATCTAGTTTATTTTGTTAATGGTATCGAAAGGTTTGTACTGTAATAATGTACAATTTAATTTAATTGGTTTAATAAAAAATTGTCAATGAAATGAATTTTTTTTATTCTTATTTATACAATAGAGTTCTAAAAATATCATACAAACATATCAAATTTCATAATTAAAAAAAAGTTAACTTAGTTCAATCATACAAAAATTAATCATTAGTTGTCTCTATAATAAAAATTCATTGAAATTTTAGAATGATACAATATCTAAACTAGCCTAACTAAATTTTAATTATTTATTTGATGTAATCTTGCATCCATCTTGAAATAAAATAATATAAGATGTATGTCAGTAATTTTAATAAATATTTTGTTGTATGTCATTGTTACATTTAAAAAAAAAATGTAAATACTAAGCATGTTTATGAACCTCATTTGATATGGTTGAGACAAAACAAATATTAAATATGATTTCAATGAGACTAAAGTTGATGACCCCAATAAATCTTGACTCAACTAAAGTAACGAAGGTTTCATTTTTTTAATTCATCAAACTCTTTAAATGTCTATTATTTCTATTTTTTTACCTTATTTTTTTTAAAGTTAATACCTTTGGATGTTAAAGTTTCAACCATTTCCTGAATGGTGGTAAGATGAGTACCATGTGATTGATGGTTCAATCGAATCACAACCACTTTCTTCTCGGATTCTAACACCCTTTCATAAATCACGTTTCATGATTATGGATAGTCTAATACATCACGTTTCATGATTATGGATAGTCTAATACATCATGAGCTAATATTAAAAGTCTTGAACATAGTTGTTTAAAGTGTTTTGAGTTATCAACATTAATTGACTTTCCACTGTGGTTAATCATTGTATCACTTTCCGCATGTCTTGTCCACCTCTTTAATATATATTGTTATGGTAGAAACTTGATATCCTTGCAAAATAACATTCTTAATGAATGACAACACAATATTCAATATTGTTTAAATTTTCTACAATTACAAGTAATTGTTTACTCTCCATTCTCTAGATATGACTTATGCGAAACTCTCGATTCTTCTTTTTCTTACCACCCGTACCCGCAAGAATCCATTACCTATTAAAATTAAAAATTACAATTTATAATTTATACATCCTAACTGTTCCGGTCTAGAATTAAGGACCAAACCCGAACTATGATAATTAACTACCGTCCATAATCCTTCCTCCTTTTTCTTAATCCCCCATGTATATATAGGGTCTTTTAGCCTTAAAATCGTCATCTTACAACCAGATCTTTAGCTAACCAACCTACCCACTTCTCCACTATTCTCTCCTGAATCTCGCATGGGGTGGTTATTCCTAAAATCCAGGGATATTTGCTCGTCACCTCGGCCACCTCGGTCCAAATGCTCATAACCTCGGTCTGTGACTAAAACTCGTTGTTTTATGATAAATATTGGCTTAAATATACATTTGGTCCCTATTTTTGTTGATTTTATTCAATTTGGTCCTTATTTTTATTTTATATTCAATTAGGTCCTCATTTTCGTCAAATTGTGGTCGATTTGGTCCTTTTCACTAATGGTATTTAAATAGTTAACGTTTTTGAACAGTACATGCCATGTGTCAGCTCCTGGTTTTTTTGATTTTTTTTTAAATTTTTTTTAAATTTTTTTTAAAATTTTTAAAATTTTTTTTTAATTTTTTTAATTTCAAAAAAATGGTTCACGTGTCAAGTCACAATTGTGCCACGTGTCAGTTTGTGGTAGTATTATTTGTTTTGTTCAATTTAGTCTCTATATTCGTTATTTTTGTTCAATTTAGTCCCAATTTTTATTAAAATAAATCAATTTTGTCCTTTTCAAATTGACACTAAATTTAATATCTTTTATACAAATTATATTAATATCTTTTCTAAAATTG
>Ga0214542_1002257_pt1 | contig 39984 bp, 19 predicted proteins | sample CNSS1metaG_FD_160096 | JGI IMG/M metagenome (GOLD analysis project Ga0214542, IMG submission 160096) | Root nodule microbial communities from cowpea collected in UCLA plant growth center, Los Angeles, California, USA - CNSS1 | ecosystem: Host-associated > Plants > Roots > Nodule | place: USA... | reverse complement strand
TATTATGGCGGGTATATGTACATCCCCATACCCATCCCCATACCCAACTGAAAAAGTCGGGGATTCCCCATACCCATACCCATACCCAGTCAATGCGGAGATTCCCCGTCAAAACGGGGACGGGTTCGGACAATACTCACGGAGACGGGTTTATTTACCATCTCTACTCCTTGTGGGTGTACACGAAGGCAATTCTTTTAGTTGACATATGTAATTTGTTTTTGAGGGATAAATTGTTTTTCTCATCAGGATAATCATTATATAGTGTGTTTGAGGACCCAAATTATATATCGTGTTTGAATGACCAAAATTATATGATGCGTTCAGTGAAAAAACGAGAGAATAAATAATTTAAAAAATAATGTGAAACATGATTTTCGTAGAAATGACGGAAGTAGAAATTTGGTATAGTATAAAAAATAGAATTCTAAAACATCATATATATTAAAATAATAATAATAAAAAGATTACAAACAATATCATATAATTACTATTAGTATTTTGCTTTAATTATGTTTAGACTTTTCGTTCACAATATACAGTGCATTTAATAATTTGCAGATTCTCAAAGTAGAAAACTCTAAATTTATTTAGAGGACAACACAAACACTAATACGTACGTGAGTTTTTTGTATACTCTTATTCTTAAAATATTTTATACTATTTTTCTTACAATTGAGTTTTTATTACATATTATTTATTTTAATTGTGTCACCTTTTTCTAATCTCTCTTAGGTATAAAAGGTCATCGTAAACCAATGTTGTGAGACTGCTACTATTACTTCTACTCGCTACCTTTGTTTAGTCAAATTTTGGAAAAGAAATAAATAACCAGTTTTGAAAAATATGTTTTTCACATGATTCTCTGGCTCTTATTTTCCCTATTGTATTAGAAAAAAGACAAAGCTTCTGATTCAATCAATGAACGTTGCCGAAAAACACGACCAAATACGAGGGTTTATATGGGATAAAGGACAAGTCTCATCATCAAATGACAGCTGAACCACATTAATTTAATTTATATGTGGTTCATGCAATTCACCGTTATTAATTTTTTGGTAGGATATATAATGTTGAAATCTTACATAAATTCTTTCCAAATTTTATTTTAATATTTTTTTCATTTTAGTAATTACCTTTTATTTATATTTTAATTTTTTTTATTGTTATAAAAAAAAGTGGAGACGAAAATGTGAATCATGTGACGTGCGCGCGATTTAGCTTAAACGAATGAGAAACATACCCCAGCAACATGGCTAATGATCCTGAAATTAATGCCCCTCTAAGTTCGTTTTCTCTAATTCTTCAAACGTACTTTTTCGTTATTTCTTCATTAAGAGATCCAAACAACCGATTAGTTATCGCTTTCCCTTCTAATTCTTATATTCTTTGACTCACTTTTCAGTTAAAAGGCCTCATCAGAACAATGACGCCATCTCCGAGGCGGAGAACTCGCCGGCCGTCGAGAATTCTCCGGTAGAGCAGGTGGCGCTAACGGTTGCGGTGACCGACGATCCGTCGCTTCCTTCCTTCACTTTCCGGACATGGATTTTGGGAACCCTGGCGTGCGTGCTTCTCTCCTTCCTAAACCAGTTTTTCGGGTTCCGGAGAGAGCCACTGTCTGTGACGGCGATTTCGGCGCAGATAGCGGTGGTGCCGGCGGGACACCTGATGGCGGCGGCGGTGACAAAGCGCGTGTTCATGAAGGGGACGAAGTGGGAGTTCACACTGAACCCAGGGAAGTTCAACGTGAAGGAGCACGTGCTTATCACTATCTTCGCAAGTTCGGGAGCCGCTAGCGTCTACGCCATTCATTTCGTTAGCGCTGTTAAAGTGTTCTACCGTAAGGAGTTAACGGTTTTAGCGGCGTTACTGGTGGTTATAACGTCGCAGGTTTTGGGCTTTGGTTGGGCCGGTATATTCCGACGCTACCTCGTGGAGCCCGCTACTATGTGGTGGCCTCAGAACCTTGTGCAGGTCTCGCTCTTCAGGTACCGTACTCATTACTTCATTTTCAACTTAATGTTACTGCATAATGCATAATCTAATAGAATTAACAAAAACATTGCTAAGAATTATATTTTAAGTTTAATTTAACTTTATCACTTTTTATATATTTCACAAAAATAGAAGTGAACATTAATAAATTAATAAATGATCTGATCGTGACTTAAATGAAATAATAAACCAATATATATTTAATTTTTCTTAAAATAGAATCTAATTCATAATTTTTATATTATATTAAAAATAGATTTAAATCAAATTCAACGTATTTTAAATTCACCTTCATTCATTCCTAATAATGGAAGACTTTTCATAAAGGCTGATGCCCTTGTCTGATAACAAATCCTAAGAACCCACCTAATTGTATTAAGAACAGTCTCTGCGATACGCGCCAATACTGAAAGTGGTACAAAATCGCCTGAAGTGGAATTAATATTAACAATCTATTTTAAGTAAAGTTTGTAGAGGTTTTTAACAATTATTTTTAACAATCTATTAACAATTTTTTTCATTGAAGTAAAACAGTTTTCACGGTTCTGATAGTTTAAAATTTTCTGTCAACTTTTTTTATTATTGTCCACCTAAAAACTTCTACATTGATATTAATAGCAAAAACAATTCTGATTAATATTGATTGAAAGTTTAAAGTTAACATTATAAAATATTTTTGATAAACTATTGATAAAAAATGATAATTTTTCTATGATAAAAAAATGTTACAAATTTTGACAAAAAAAATCAGGATAAATATCAATTGAAGAAAATTTAATTCACATCCCTAATAAACATTGATAATATTATATAAGAAATAATAATAATAAAAAAAAGTCCTAACAACTTAAATCACAAAATAATTCTTATTAAATTAACATCAGTAAAAAACCTTGAGTGACATCATGCATAAAAAAATAACAATGTCGGTTCAAAAACAAAATGAAACACAGAAAGAAAAATAGTAAGAACAAAATATGAATTTGAAAATATAAAAATTTTCAGATTCTTACGATGAAATTTAAAACTTTTTAATTTTAAACGATCCAGTTATTTTAGTAAAATTATAAAATTTCAATCCTTTTTAAAAAAATTTATTCGGAAAACATAGTTTATCATTACTAAATTTGATCTAATCACTGATTTTTTTTTCTTTTTATTCTTTTCTCTAATCTCCTAAACCAAACGGACAAACACATGGTTTGAAAAATACTTCACTTTCTATTTGGATAATTGATACGTTAATCTAGTTATTGAACAACCAAATATTTATTTTAGTTTCTAAAAATGGAAAAAGGCACTGCCATTATGAACTCTTTGAAAAAGAAAAAGTAAAAAACAAGAACAAACAAGAAGAATAAAAGAAAAAAAAATTGGCCATTAGATCAAAATTTAAAAAATCAACGGTAAAGAAGACACTTCTTCGCCACAGCTACTTTCTCCATTTACCTACTGGTATTTATTTATTTGTTTATATCCATCCCATAGATTATCATCTTTATATATTTTTTTTCTTTAGGATGTGTTTGTTTCTTAAGATAGTTTGTATATAAAAAAAAAAGTGTTATAAATTATATGTTTAATTAGTAAGATGGTAGCGGATGGTAGCAGATGTGTCAGTTTGGTATACGCTTTTAAAATAATGTCAATTGAGTCTCGATTTTTGAAATGTTTCAATTAGGTTCTTTTCAGAACAAAATTATTAACGCCGTTATTATGTATTGATATTTATATTAAAATGTAATGGTAAAAGTTATGAATAAAGTTAATGACGTTAATAATTTTTTTATGGAAAAGACCTAATTAAGATACCTGTTTAAAAATTGGGATTCGATTGACACATTTTTAAAAGTGGATACCAAAATTACATATTTAAACTATAGTGAGTATATCAGACTAATTAAACCTAACTTATATTATACTTAAATTTATAATAAATATTTTTCTCAAATGTAAACTGTATTTTCTATTTATAACGATCAATTTAGACAGTGAAGTACGATTTTTTAACTATAGATGATTTTAAATAATTTTAAATATATTTTAGTCTTTGCTAATATAACTTTATTTATTTTTAGTTCCTGTAAATATTTTTTATTTTAAACTTCTATCAGTTTTTTAATATTTGTCAGTCATTACCGTGAGTTATAATTAGTTTAATGTTAAAAGAGTTAAATAATTAAGATATCAAAGAATTTTTCAGGTAGTTGAATTTTTTAAAATACTTATATTTCATTTTTTATGCAGGAAAGTAAAATAAATTAAACTACTAGATTAAAAAGAATCCTTTAATCAACACAAACAATTCGCATTTGTAATAGTAGTAATAATAAACATCTTAATAAATATGAAAATTAGTAAACATAAATACAATAAAAAAAATTATGAAATAGTTATATAACTTGTAAAAAAATTCACTAAATGAGTCTGGAAAATAAAGTAAGTCATTCCTTATGGATTCATTCTCCAATATTATTGTGATAATATGAGTATGTATGTACTCAGTGTAACGTCCCATTTAATTATTAAGCGAAATTAAAAGAAACGTCACATACATAGTACAATCGCACAGATCTGAGGTCTCAGACACAACCCCTACAATTCTATGCACACCACGGTACCAAAGAAAACTGGATAAAAGTCTAACAGGAGGAAATAGAGTATTAAGGAGTCAAGCAATACATGGGCCCTAGCCTTAACAAAACCCAAAAGAAACATGAAGTCCAGCTCAAAGACTATGCAGCGGGGTCATCTCTCCTCTGCTGACCACGAATGCCTCTCGCGTTTGCTCCCATCAATAAATTGATGATCATTGCAAGAGTAGAAGAATAACATACAGAGCAAATAAACAAGCAAAGGGTAAGCTAGTGCCAAAACCAGTTCATCACAGTAATCATATACATATTCACAGTCCATTTCACTTACATCACACAAGCATGTTAAGACCCTCCAAACAATACACTAAGACTCGACTCATCCGGATACATATAACTTAGTCGGATTCAGCGGATGCTTGCACTTGTGGTGGATACCTCTGCTCACCCCCGAGCTATGTGTTACAAATATTACAATGAATCAATTTCCCTCACCACAAGGTTAGCCCTTAATGAATTTCAGGCCTCCTACTACACTCACCACAGGAGTTAGTCCGCTCTAAGTGAGACTAACTGACTCCTTAGAGTGTCAGGATGCGATCCTTATCTTGAATCCTTACCAAGTTATATAGATGGGACACCACCATGAACACCCATTAACAGGGGCCATGGAATTACATACCGACCACTGAAGCACGACCCTAAAGTCCCACCTAGAGACTTCAAGGAATTATGTACTGACCCCATACCAAATATATACAAACAGCCAAGTAATAGATATAGATATCATGCATAGAAACCTCATACCAACTTCCGTAACCAACCCTCATTTATCACAGGTTGAATCAACGCCAACTCGTTATTCCCAACCATGCATAAAGTACTTCCTCTCATACCAATATCATGCCACCGAATTACCAACCATCAAGGTCCATTGTTGCTCATGCCAAATTCGTGACCACACACATATATACATATATATACCTCCAACCCCTCATGTACAATCCATATAAAGATCAAGCCAAGCTCACAATTCCCCACATATAATCCTTTCCCAATCATGCATAATCATTCCCATTAAGCCCTCATTCAGTAACTCAAACAAGCATAAGCTAAACATCCAAACATAGAGGGAAAATCAACTCGGGACGCATCCTCGCCCAGCTCTTCGCTCAGGCTGGAGGGTCTCGCTCAAGCGAGAAGGACTCTCGCTTAGGCGAGATCCCCTTCGCCTAGGCGAGACATCTGCTCACTCAAAACGAGTTTTGGTCGCTTGAGCGACAACTCGCTTGAGCGACAACTCGCGCAGAAAGCCCTGGGCGAGCCTCTGCTAATCTCGCCTAGGCGAGACAAGCTCGCTTAGGCGAGATTATCAGTGCTCGCCATTGTTCACGCCTGCATCACACATAAACATACACCAAATAGGAAAAACCAGCCAGTCCAAGCATCCATGACAATATATCAAACTCAAAAATCATGAAACTAAAACGGTACAAATCACAATCACACTAGACAAGGGGGTTCTAGCTTCCCTTACCTGGAATATGCTAGTACAGGAACTCAACCGCAAACACGAACACCACGGCTCTAGGGGTATGCTTATGAACTGGAAAACAATTGAGCAGATTACAAGATAAGCTCACTACAGAATCCTAGCTGAAAACAAATATGAAGAAACACAGAAGGGAGTACGAGCACGAGTTGAAATGGACTTACGAGAAGCGGAAAAACTGGTTCGAGCTCACTTGATGCGAAAAGGTAGCTGAACCCTAGCAGAGCTCTCTCTCTCGGAATAGAAGGAGTGACGGCTGATTTTGTGAAGAGTGAGGGTGAGTATGTTAGGACAGATTAGGGTTTAGTTTTATCACTTGGGCCAGCCCTAGACCCAATTACAAGGGGAGGCCTTTACTTTAGGGTCAGAAATGAATAAACGATTTTTATGGGCCTTACACCCGGTACTCTCCATAACTCTTATTAGCTCTATCAAATAGCTTGAACTAAACACTTATTCTTCAGTTTTGAAGAACACACTTCACATTATCACACATAAAACATAATCCCAGGATGTTCTCCAAACCTACCAGAAAGATGTACAAAATCTCTCGTTACTTAAGTTATTAAATATCATAACTACTGTTTTCTAAATCCACTTTGATAGCAAAAGCCCCTTTGCTTTTGAATTTGCTAGCCTCTTGAGCCAAGATGGCTTTGTCAAGGGTTTCCTTCTTGGACTATTATACTCTCAAATTTTCAATCAATATTAAAAAAAAAACTATAATTTACTTATATCCTTATAATGTATTTTTCATATATAATTTTGAAGATTTTAAGATAATTTATTTTCTAATATATCATAAATACATTTTACCTTAAAAAAATAATAAATATGTTTTATACTTTTAAGAATTACTAATGATATAATATGTTAAAATTATAATATATAACATTGATTGTTATTCTTTTTTTTATACACTTTAAACTGATAGAACTTAATTTTATTTATCATACATTAATATATTTGTTCATTATTCTTTATTTATAAATTTACAAAAATATATAACTATATATAAAGTAAAATCTACATACAATTATTTTTTGATGATATTTTATAGATAAAAAATTAAAATATAAAATTATTTTTCATGGTATATTAAAAATAAATAAACAATTATATATGATCATCTTATTTATAAAATACTGAATATATTACTTAACTGAATTATGCACTTAGAATAACTTTTTACACAACTTATTTAAACTTGTGAAATTCTTATTTATTTCCATATGCCTCTTAGCGAAATTCATTAAAGTAGTTTTTTTATAATCAAAATTATTATCACAAACTTTTTTATGCTAATTTTATTGAATAAAATACTTAATTAAGTTGTTTATTCAGCCACACCCCTAAAAAGTTTTCCAAAATCCTTGTTGCTACTAATGAGAAGTTCTTGTAAATTTAAGTTTTGTTTTTATCTTGTGCTTCAGCATGTTAAGTGATAACATGCAGTAACTAGTTTCTATGAGTCTACCTCATTTTTATATAGACTTCGAGTCACCTAGCAGGTCCTTGTAGCTGCTGCTTGAGCTTAAGCTTTCTACCATTTGATGTAATCTTGATTTAGATAATGGTGTCAAATTATGAAGAAGAACAACTATATGAATATGACTATATCAATTCCAGGTTGCGTAATAATATTACAACTCATGCATGCATTCAATTTATTTCAGGGCGCTGCATGAGAAAGAGGAGAGAAAAAAGGGAGGGTTAACTCGGAATCAGTTTTTCCTCACAGCATTTCTTTGCAGTTTTGCGTATTATGTTTTTCCTGGTTACTTGTTCCCTATGTTAACATCGATTTCGTGGATTTGCTGGATGTTTCCCTCGTCCGTGATAGCACACCAGTTAGGTTCAGGCTTGCATGGTCTTGGAGTTGGTGCTGTTGGTTTTGACTGGTCAAGTATATGTTCATATCTTGGTAGCCCATTGGCCAGTCCATGGTTTGCTACGGCTAATGTTGCTGCTGGTTTTGCCATTTTCGTATATGTCATCGTGCCCATTGCTTATTCCACAAACCTTTACAACGCAAGAAGATTCCCCATATTTTCCGATGACCTATTCATGTCCAGTGGTCAAAAGTACAACATCTCAGCTATAATAGACTCCAACTTTCACCTTGACATGGAGGCTTATGAGCGTGAGGGTCCTCTTTATCTCAGCACCATGTTTGCCATGTCCTATGGCATTGGTTTTGCTTGTCTTTCTGCAACTCTCGTTCATGTCACACTCTTCCATGGGAGGTATAATAATCAATCAAGCAAGCTATTTCTAGTTTCCATTGAAAGTTTTAATGTGTCGCTGTAGTTGAATTGTTGTCACTGCAGTGAAATGTTGCGACTGAGTAAGTCTGCATTCCAAGAGAATAAGATAGACATACACACGAAGATCATGAGAAAGAACTACAAACAAGTTCCTGAATGGTGGTTTCTTTGCATTCTTCTGTTCAACATTGTGGCAACTGTATCTGTATGTGAATATTTCAACAATGAACTCCAACTACCATGGTGGGGTGTGGTGTTAGCCTGTGTTGTTGCCATGTCATTTACTCTTCCCATTGGAGTAATTAGAGCCACAACAAATCAGGTACACAAGTAAATAAAATTCTTGGTAATGGTAAAATTTGTGTACAACATTAAATTGATGCCACACCCAATTGTATACTTTTTCTCTGCTTCAAGTTTAACTGTTGTATTGGTGTGACTGAATTAAATAGTTTGATTTTTCTTCCTTCGTTATCAATCATATGGGCTAAGAAAAACTAATTTTCCTTGTGGTGAAGGCACCAGCTTTGAATATAATAACAGAGTACATAATTGGCTACGTCTACCCAGGATATCCTGTTGCCAGCATGTTGTTTAAAGTGTATGGTAATGTGAGCATGAAGCAAGCGATTTTCTTCTTACAAGATTTTAAGCTTGGCCATTACATGAAGATCCCTCCTAGAGAAATGTTCTTGGCACAGGTTTGCCCACTTACTCCTCCCTTATCAAAAACAGAGAAAAAACAAACAGAAGTTATTGTTTTTAAGATTAATTATGGTTTTTGTTCTTAATGCGACTATGATTTTCGGTTTTACTTCAAACTTTGATTCTATTCGATCCTCTTAAGTCCTAATACTCAAAAAACGTATAGATATAATCATAACAATTTTGACAGTGAAAGGATACATAACGGTTTCAGTATTCAGTTTACAAGATGAAGTTTTCTTCAAATTTAACTTATTAGCAAATTATGAATCATAAGAATCCCCTTAATTACTTGCTTCTGTAGGTACTGGGCACCTTAATATCCGCAGTGGTGCATTTACTAACAGCATGGTGGCTGATGAACACTGTTCCAAACATATGCGAACGAGAATTGCTTCCAGCAGGAAGTCCTTGGACTTGTCCCAGTGATCATGTGTTCTATGACGCATCTGTGATATGGGGTTTGATAGGGCCTCGTAGAATTTTCGGAGACCTTGGACACTACTCGGCTATTAACTGGTTTTTCTTGGCTGGAGCAATAGCTCCTTTCTTAGTTTGGGTAGCACACAAGGCCTTGCCTCAAAAACAATGGATCAGGCTCATCACTGTGCCAGTGCTCTTGGGTGCACTAGCTGACATGCCTCCAGCCACAGCAGTAAACTACAGCAGTTGGGTTCTTGTCGGGTTTGTGTCAGGGTTTGTTGTGTACCGTTACCATCGTGGTTGGTGGAGCCGACACAACTATGTCTTGTCTGGGGCACTTGATGCTGGTTTGGCCTTCATGGGGGTTTTGCTCTACTTGTGTTTGGGGATGGAACGTATCAGCATAAACTGGTGGGGCAGTGATTCAGATAGGTGCCCCTTAGCTTCATGTCCAACTGCTCCAGGTGTTGAATCTAAAGGGTGTCCTATTTACTGAGCTTGTGCATGATAAAATGGTGTTCAACTGTTATCGGAGCCATGGTTCTGATTTGCAGTTGAGAGTGCCTTGTTGCAAACTGCAAGCATGTTGCTGCAGTTTCTGTGGACTACAATTTAAAGCCATGGACTTGTATAGTAATGGCAAAGATATTTATAAATGCTGCTGTGATTCTTTCTTCTGTGACTGTAGAGGTTGTGTAAATTTTATGAAATAATGGATTTATTTATGATTGATGATGTAAATTTTATAAAAATATTTAAAGAATAATTATGATATATTATTTTAAAGAATATGTACCATATATTTACTCACGCGAGTAATAATGTTTAAATTCCAGTTAACATAATGTTTGATTTAATAATATTTGCTAATAGAATATTTGACATATCTTAACACCTCACTCAAGTTTGTGCATGAATATCACACGTTCCCAACTTGAATAGAGATTCATTAAACACTTTGCTTGACACTCTTTTACTGAGAAACACTTTCATGATTAGTTTCAACTACATTAGTATTATCAGAGATAGGATCAGAAGGTATCTCTGAAGAGTCGAGCCGAACCTATGGAGAAGATTGAGCCAATTGGTTAGGATCAGAAGACACTGTATTATCCAAAGGAGAAGTTTCCATATTTAGGATTGATTCACTTCCTATAGAATGATCCTCACACGATAATTTATCTTTACAGTATAATTTTATATCTGGTATATCAAACATACTAACATCATGATTATGCACTTCACTTTCATTACCGCCCTGAAATGTAGAATTAACATAAAAAAAATTATACTCGTTAAATGTCACATCCATAGAGATATAAAATTTCTTTGATGGTGGATGGTAAACACAATAGCCTTTCTGAGTTGATCCATACCCAACAAAAACACATTTTAAAGCTCGTTCTTCAAGATTTGTATGTTGATGTGGGTGTAAGTGAGCATATATAACACATCTAAAAATATGAGGTGGTAAAGAAACTATGGAAGGAAGGATACAATGATCAGACAACACATCTAAAGGCCTTCGAAGGTTAAGCACACTAGAAGGTGTTTGATTAATCAAATAAATTACAGAACTCACAACCTCACCCTATAAATGATATGAGACATTACCATATATCTAGTGATCCTGTAACCTCTAATAATGGGTTGGATAAAATAAGTCAACATAAGAATGTGATTTGGTTAACTTGCTGACAAAGAGAAGATTACAGTTCAATGTAGGAACAAATAAAACATCAGGAATTGATAAAGAAGGTGAAAGGGATATAGTACCTACACCTTCAATAGGAGATGATACCTCATTGGCATTAATAATAGCAATTTTAGAACAATTAAGGGAAAAATAGTAAATTTATTTGGACAAGATTAAGAACAGAGTTAGAAAAAACCTAGATTCAACACCCTTTAGATTCAACACCTGAATCAATTATCCAATCACTACCCCCGAGTTATTTGAGTGAGTTAGAAAAAACCTAGATCACTAAATTCCTCTTCCAACATGATCTTTCGTTGGTCATGATACTTCGTCGATCACAATATCTCCGTAACTTCATGTGTTGCATTCAAATTGAAGGAAACAAAGAAAAACACAAGGTGAGGATCCACCATTTTCAATTGTCCTTGTTATATGAACGAAGTCAACCTTGAATTCTGTGATTCTTCTTTCTTTTTGTTAGTTGTGTTCGATTTTGAGTATAAGAATGATGGGTAAAGGGGGTGAATGTTAGGAACAAGACAATAAAGGAAAGAATAAAGGAGAGAAAAATAGACACAGAGAATTTAACGTGGTTCGGCGTACAATGTGTATGCCTACGTCCACGACTACACTAGGAAGTATTTGTATTTCTGGTGTATCTTAAAGCTTTACATAGAGTCTCTTATATAGTAAAATAGAAAATCACATCTCACTATTCTAAGCGATGTGGGACTAAATCAAGCACCATAATACTAATAGTGAAGTTGGTGGATGTAATAAGGAGAAAAAGATATTTGTTTTTGTATATTTATTTTCGTCATTCGTGCATAATGAAATATGTTGGTATTCTGAATAAAAGATTAATGGTGGGAAAAAAGCTTTTATTGAAGGCCAATCCAGATATGATAAGTAAGGTGTAACACCCCATTTAATTAATAGCGTAATTAAAAGAAGCGTCATGCTTTAATAATATCCTAACGCACTCCCGGAGTTTAAAAGCAATTCCATACAACCACCAGAACGTAAAACGGTGCCAAGAGAAACAATTACAAATATTCTACAGTAAACCGAATGCAAATATAAAGGACAATGCTACATGGGCCGTGGCCCTAAAAGGAAGACCATATATCAGGATCCAGCCCAGGCGGCTATGCAGCGGAGTCACCGTTCCCCTGTTGACCGCGAGAACCTCTCGCTTCTGCTCACACCAATAAATTGATGATTATCGCAAAGGAGAAGTACCACACACAAGATAATCAAACAAGCAAAGGGTAAGCTAGAGCCAAAAACCTTTCCATCAGAGAGATCAGATACATATTCGTAGTCTATTATACATACGTCACACAAGCATGTTACGACCTTCCAAATAATACACTAAGACTCGACTCGACTCATCCGGATACATATAACTTGGTCAGATTCAGCGGATGTTTGCACTTGTGGTGGATACCTCTGCTCACCCCCAAGCTATGTGTTACAAGTGTTGCAATGAATCAATTTTCCCTCACCACAAGGTTAGCCCTTAATGAATTTCAGGCCTCCTGCTACTCTCACCACAGGAGTCAGTCCGCTCTAGGTGAGACTAACTGACTCCTTAGAGCGTCAGGATGCAACCTTACCTTGAATCCTTACCTAGTTATACAGATGGGACACCACCATGGACACCCACTAACGGGGGCCATGGGATTACGTCCCGACCACTAAAGTACGACCCTAAGAATCTCACCTAGAGATCCCAAGGAATTACGCACTGACACGGACCAACATTCTTAATCAATCAAACGGATTCAACAAGCATACACACATATATACATATACATCACATACAGTTTCTCATAATTCACCTCTTTCGTATTCCCAGCCAAACCATACCAACTCATTATTCTCGAACCATGAATATAGAACTCCGTTTCATATCATTATCATGCCATATTGATACCAACTATTTTATGTCTCATGTTGAACTCATACCAAACTCATCATTCCGATTCCATGAATCATCTCATACATATATCATACTCACATCATGTTAAAACTCATAAATCACAACTCATACACCATCCCATCCATAAAGGTCATTCAGTTCATATTCTTAAAGGTAATACCCATACAAGCATATTGTCAACATGGAAATCAAGGAAAACATCAAGGCCAACCACCTTCTCGCCCAGCTTCTCGCTCAGGCCGAAGGGTCTTGCCCAGGCGAGGAGGACCCTCGCTCAGGCGAGCTCACTTCGCCTAAGTGAGAGCTCGACTTCCAGTATAGTGGCCTTGCACGCGTTCTCGCTCAGGCGAGACGTTCGCTCGCCCAAAAATGCAGTGGGTCGTCTGGGCGACCATTCGTGGAAAATAACTTAGGCGAGCCTCTGTTAATCTCGCCTAGGTGAGACCAGCTCGCTTGGGCGAGTTTATCAGTGCTCGCCATTGTTTCCATCTGCAGCAGACACATAAGCATACCCCAAACAACGATCCCACCATATCATACATCCATAACAGTAGGCAACACACAATCAATCACGAACAACATAGAATAACAGACTTCGCACCAAATAAACATGAGGGGTTGTAGCTTCCCTTACCTAGAAAACAAGCTAGCAGTTGGTTCCTTGGGTACAAACAATGAACGCACAACTCCTAGAGTGGATTAGCGAGCTGGAAAACAGTGAAACTAGATCAAAACGAGCTCACCCCGACTGACCCTAGTTGGAACCACGAAGAAGGAACTAAATGGAACTAAGGTACGAGTTAGAACAGACTTACGTGAAGTGGAGGTCTGGTTGGAGTTCACTTGGAGGGGTTGACGGCTAACCCTAGCAGAGCTCTGAAATGGAAAGGGAGGCAATGTTTAGGTTCAGATTGCAAAGTGAGGCTGAAAGGGAAACCCTAACAGCTTTAGTGCCTTTACACCCTGTGGGTCAGCCTTTAAGCCCAACAGATTAAGATCAACCCTTAAACATTAAAGCAGAAAATTAAAACTGAACCTTACATAAAGAGTACGAGTACACGTATGAAAATAAGCAGAAAGCAAAAGAGGTGCTTTTGTACAATTTTGTATAAAGACCTGACATGCAATTCTTATGTATTATCCGTGTCATTATAATTAAATGTTTTCTTTTATATAAATATTTGAAAATTTTGTTAGGCTTTGTGACTTTTTTTGACTGTATTTAAAATTCTTTTAGGCTCTGGGTCTCGCTTATCAGCAACTGAGCATGTTTACTGTAGCTATAAATCATCTGGAAGATTGATCCTTGTTTTTTCTTCATCCGACAGTCTTATGGAAGTGCGATTGAGTTGGATGATATCGTGGTTTTTGCTTTGAAAATGAAAATATCTCTATCACTCTTGGTTCATTTTAAAATATGTGAATCATCGAAAGAATTTGTTCTGCAGCAGTTGTGACATTTTTAACATTGTAGCATTGTCCAGATGATCAAGGTAATTGAAGGTGAAACGTGTACAGGAGAAGATAATACTTTCAAAACAGAGATCAAAAGACACAACTTGACATGAACATATTTTTATTAGAATAAATTGAAAAGATTAAATACATTGAATATTAGATATGTAAATAAATTATTCATTACAAAATTGGGTGGGTACAGGAGTAATTTTCATCTCATTTTTTATAATTTTAATTATAAATTTTAAGAAAATATTAAATCTATAGATATGATATTATTTTATTATAATTATTAATTTTTATAAAATTATATATGAAGTAAAAATGTGGATGAATAATATATATTATTCATGGATTTAGTATAGTTTTTTTAAATTTTTTAAATAAATTTTTATGATAACAAGTAATAGATAAATGTTAAAATGTCAGTATAATTGAAATATAGGTATATAAATTTATATAAAAAATGAAATATTTTTTATATTTTTATATTTATTATTATTATTCAGTACTCAAAATAGTATTACTATTTTATTATTTATATTTTGATATGATTTAGTTACTTTTGAATACAATAATTATTTTTCAAATTAAACTATAATTATGTATAAAATATTTTAATATGTAAATTTACAAATAAGTTATGTGACAAAATTGAATAATGCATAAGATAATTATGATATTTTATTATTTTTTAAATGTTATGTCACGCCTAAAAATGTTATATATTTTAATTATATAATGTAAAAATATGATGAGTTGAATTATATACATATTATTGATGATTGAATTACAACAATAAGACATAACACGATAACATGTGTTACTATTGTAATTGTTGATTGACAAACAATTATATGTGTATGAGAGTACATTGTTTCCAAAAGCATGACATTTTCTCTTTATAGGGTTTATATGGTTAAAAGTAGATATTTATGTGTAAATAGAAAACTCATATTAAATACAAGGGAATAAGAGAATTATTATTTCTTTGTTATTCTAGAGGAAAGAAAACATATTCTATATTTTTTACATTATTTGTAATAAACAAAGAATCAAATCTTCAAACATGGTTCAAGAAAGTTTTCGAGTTAATTTTTTAATTATATAGGATGAATAACCCATCATGAATAAATTATTATTTCAAACATTTGATTGAACTTAAATATATTATGAAAATTCAAAATTGAGTCAATAATGAAATATCAATCGTTGGTAAAAATATTATTTTGAAAGGTGATTCAAACTTTTCGTATTTCAAATTAAAATAAATATATTTAAAAATAATATATTAAAATATTTAATAAAAATATTAATTTTAATAAAAATAATCATAATATTATATAAAAGTTAAATTTGATCTAAATTTAGAGCGCATGAAATTGAAAAGTTTTAAAAAATTTTGTAACTAAAATCAAATCAAATTAACATACAAGAGAATCAAACTGAAATTCATAAAATAATTTGACATATGTCACAATAAATTGACACGTGGCACACTATAGATATAACACATGACATAACTATGTTTTAAAAAAAATAAAACTTTTAAAAAAAATTTTAAAAAATAAAAAAACTTTAAAAAAATGAGAAGTGTGCACCTACTTAATGGTGTTACTTAAATGTAGACCTAATTGAGACTAATAAAAATAGGAAGATTAAATTGAAATTTTGGTATAAAAACGAGAACTAACTGAGAGTATTTATGATGTAGTGAATCAATTCATGAATAATAAATTACTTACTGTGTATTTAGTTATGGGGCAAAATGATATAGAATTTGTTAGAATTGATTTTCTAACACATAATCAATATGTGTTTGGTTTCCAAAACCAATTAAAGAGTAAAAAAAGTAAAAAAATTCACATTAATTAGTTACTTCTGTCCTAGAATCAATTATTTAACATTGAACCAAACACACACTTAACACGTTTACAAATTTTAAACTTTTCACAAAATTGGAATTTAAACACTACAAAAGCCGATTAAATTGCAAGACATATCAAAGAAATTATTTATTAAAATTTTAACATTGGAAATAAAAATATAAATAAATAACTTAAATCATATAAACTTAATAATTTTTTTATTTAATTTCATAAAGAATAACTATATTTTAATTATGCTTTTACAAATACTAGTTGGATCAAGGAAGGAGAAAGTAGATAAAAATGGCCCTCACCCCTTCTGAGAAAAACAAAAAGCTGCCATGGACAACGCAGCGAACGTCAGAGCTTCTTTGAGATGGAAAATTCTTCGCCGCGCGCTTCTCTCACGCTCCTCTCCGCCAGACTCAGGTAATCTCATTTTCGCAGGTATCCAATTTCAACCTTTTCGTTGCCAAAATGCTTCTTTTACTAATCGAAATTTTCGTTTTCTTTGCAGAAGAACAATCTCAAATTATTATTAAGCGCATTTCGAGAAGGACCAGCCATGGATTCAACTTGATACCCTCGCATGTAATCGACGACGAACGTGACTCGAACAAACGCGACGGTTCTTCCACCAGAGATGCTCGCGTTTGTTACACTTTACTCATCCCTGACGCTCCTCAACTCTTTCTGACGTTAGTTTGCTATTTTCCTTTTCCATTTTGGTTTTCAATCTCGTGTTCATGTTCCGATTGGGAAAATTTTCTGTTTTTTTACTTAAAAACTATAATGTTTAGCAAAAGAAACTGAAGTAAATGACAATTGTACGTTTCGTCAATTTTCGGCAGTTTCCGCTAATCAGAATGCTTGTTTTCCATGCATTGCTTCAGAACCAATAGGTTAGCCATTAGGAAAAAATAGTTTTTAGTAAGTTATGTGGAAACGGATCTACTTTGAACTGAACTGATTTTGGTTTTCCTATCACCGTACCTTACATGAGAAATGTTATCGAGACGTCTACTATAGGCTGAAATTGGTTGGAAATCAGGAAATATTGTGGGAACCACTCCTTATTTAGTGCGCTTAACTCATGATTTTGTCTTTAATAAAAGAAAAAAGTGTTTGAAGGAGTGTGTAGAAAGTGTTTGCTAACTTACATCTAGTATTAGAAGTAAATGACAATCTCATTTCATGTGGATTTACGGCTTCAACAACTTAGTCGCCTTTGATGATTGTGTTTGCATGATTATGTATTTGTATTTTGTTTATGCAGACAAAGAGTGGACAGCCGTGCTGACCTTGGTGATTTTGAAATATGCAACAGATACAACATTGACAATACTGGGCTTGTTTGTAAGTTTCTTTTATCATTCTCCTTACAACTCACAAGCTGTGCTTCTCAGATTTGAGAGATCGATGATATTTGTTTGTATAAAATATTTTCATTTATGTCAACTGAGATTTTGTGAATAACTCACAATCTTCTGTTGCCAGTGCTGAGAGCAATGTTTTGAATTCATGTTGTAGTTGCAATTTTGTTACAATTGTGACATTGTAGAAAATTGTGGACAAATGTGTCGGCATTTGCAGACGCAGAGACTGCAAAATAGTCGCAACCTGTTTTTTATAACATTGACTAGACGTGTAAGGTTTGATAACACATTTCAGAATAAAGTGAAACATGAGTCACAAGCTCATTGTCAAAGTTTTGTATATTCTATATTGAAGGGAAGTTTTTCTTTTATGACATGAATCAATTTAATTTGGTACTAAAATTTGGTTGAAGGCTTAGAGCATAATATTGTAATTTTAAATAGGTCCCTTTGTCTTGGTAGCTGAGTTGGGAAGATTGGGTGATCAGCTTGCATTTGGTTAGCACGTGATCTTTTTCACCAATGTTCTTTTTTTCTGGTTTGGGGGAAGGGTGGATATCCTATTAGTTACTCATCAAACAGAACTTTGGATATAGTCATGTAGATAAGTTGATTTTTCATTGCATTCATTGGAGGAATGCTAGGACTATGGGAAAGGAGTTAGTTATGACAGTTAAGATACCGATTAGTTTAGTTAAGCAGTTCATGAGTTAACTAAATAGGAGGATATAAGGGGAAATGAGTACTCATTGTCATTTATCAATTGTTCATTTTCTTTGTTAAAGCAAAATCCTTGGAGAGTTTCTCTTCTATTCATGTTCTTTTCATCCTCTTTTATAAAGAACTTCATTTTCTTTCTCATTTCAATTCTTGGTTCCTAACATGAAGCATTATAATTTTCCCAAATGTTTTGATGTAAAAATAATGCCTTTTTTTTAAGTACAGCCTTGGTAAAATACTTTCAGGTGTAAGACTGCATATGTTTATCCATCCTAAACCTTACTAGGTGGGAGCCATGTGCACTGTGTCACCCTTTTTATTAGAAGATATTGACATGATTTTCAATATCTTCAAAATATTGATTCTGTATATTTTCTTTTCACATGCTTATTTATAAATTCGTGTTGTCTTTTGCAGGTAATTGGCCTTCGGAAGATGTTCTTGCTCACTATTGCTTGTCACATGCAGATATATTCAGGTTTGAAAACTGCATAATTTTCTTGAAGATTTCATTTTGTATTTCTTAGCATATTTTAACTGTTATTTCTGCTACTTTTTGCTGGAATAATTTTTTTTGTCATTTGGTATGCATTTAAATTCTTGAAAACTGCGTAATTTTTCCTGAAGATTTCAATGTGTACTGCGTAACACATTTTAACTGTTATTTTTGTTACTTTTTGCTGGTATAATTTTTTTTTTTGTCATTTGGTATGCATTTAAATTCTTTTAGGTCTAAAAAGGTTATTGAGCTTGGTTCTGGCTATGGCTTGGCTGGATTTGTTATTGCAGCTGCTACAGGGGCATCCGAGGTTGTAATCACAGATGGAAATCCACAAGTAGTTGATTGTATCCTTTTGGTATAGTTTTGTAGGAGAATTAATTGTATTATTTCAGAGTTCAATATCTTTGCCAAAAATAGATGTGAAGAATGGTTTCATAGTGCCTTTTGGCTACTAATTTAAACAAATTTCCTCTTTCCTTTTAAACTTTTCTTCATAAACTAAGGGTCAGATGTCTTCTATATGTAAATTGAATTTGATAATACCTTTGATGCAATCATTAGTTGACTCGTTTCTTCCCTAAACCTTGTTTTAATTCATTTTGTAAGGGTTTATTGACTGCATTGTGATGTCTTCCTTTATCATGGTAAGAGGTATTAATGCTGTACCAGAGAGTGGGAGTTGACTAATTAGGTGACTTTGGTTGCAATTTTTTGATATTTTGTTGTGCTCTTCCTACTCATGACAATGGAAGTAATTAGATATTGTAAAAGCAAAGCTAGTATGTCACAACCTGGACAGGTTGGAAAAGTGATAGAAAACTTGGTGAGAGTTTCCTCATTCCTGCTGTTAATTGCTATCTTAATTTTTTTCTTAGCCAAAAGTTTGTTTTATACTAAGAGTAGTGATTAGCTTCTCGTTTCCTTTTGATTAGGGATGAGGAACTCTTTTCTAGGATGGGTACAAACAGATGTTTTTCTTTGCTGTAGAAAACAACATTTTGGATTTTAGTAATAATGACTATGACTTTATAGTATAATAACTATTAAATGGCTCATTTGAATGCTGACCCATGGTTCTTTTTGCCCAAGAAGTTGTGAGAAGTGTTCCAATAGATGGAAGAATAGAAGTGGAAGTAAGTATAAGAAGAGGAAAGATGTGCCAGGGATGAAGGAAGTCAAGGAACTTATTTATTCAATGCAGCATCTGTTCATAGATGAAAGGCTGCAAGAGGTAGAGAAGACCTGGGAACACGATAGAACATTAGGGATGGGAAGTGCAAAACGCACAACCTTCTAAAGACAGAAGCAATGAAGTAAACAAAATAGAAATGGCTAGTGTTTTGCCAGTTCGATTACTTTGTTAGTTTTTAACTATTTAATTCTACAATTTGAAGTTTATGCATAGTAATAGTTGAAAATATGAAATATTATTAACTATTGATTAGTGTAGTGTTTTCACCTTTTTATAGAGGATAATTACATCAGATGAAAAAAGGAAACTTATCCTGAAAAGGAAAGAAGTATAACAGTAATAAATTACCTAAATATAAGCTGAACTAAAATGGTAACAGAGTAATCATACTGAAAATAGTATGATTACAAGCTGTATAGGGAAACACATTAACTGCACAATCAAACCTATTAGCATTACTATTTCAGAGGATCAAATATAGATTTTATCCTCTTTTGACATCCTGTCAATACTCCCCCTGAAGCTGGCTTGAAGCTATCCTCCATGCACAACTGGTTATATTCTTAGGGTATTTCTTGGGTAATACTTTGGTTAAGATATCTATTGATTGTTCTGCAGTGGGAACATAACTAATACAAATTTGTCCCTTTTCTATCATGTAGGACTGGGTTGTGCGTAATAACGGCACTCATGGAGAATTGGAAACCTTCAATTCTTGTTGAACTTTTTCCACCCACAACTCCTCAAAATCCACATCTCTAAACTCCGCTTTTGCATTGTTTCTTGCTACAACACTTTGCTTCAATTCTCTAGCTGTGGAATAGCACAACAAATCTGCAATACTTATTACCCACAACCTAGTCCTACATGATAGGACCACACATGTCATCAACATGGAGTTTTCAGCATCCTAGATGGGATACTGAGATCATTATTGTTGAGCATGGGTCGCTCACTAGTGAGGTATCCAAGCTTTCATGATTGTACATTTCACAGATTGGGATTGATAGGTTCACGAAAACAGAGACAATAATAACACTCAGAGATGAATAAAAGTAGGCAAGGATTTTATTAGAAGCTGAATTTCTAAAGAAAACGAAAGAGGATACACTGAGGGAGACAATCCAATTGCCTTCCCAGCCCAACCCAAGTTCCTCACCAAAAAAATTCCCCCCTTCACGTATGGCTCCCCAACACAATAAGAAGGTCTGACACTCTCAGACCTTGCCTCCTATTCACTTTTTCACTCTCTGTGAGCAAGGCAGAACCGTTGCACTGAATCATTGGAAATATCTCGTGGTCCCCACGTTATGGGTTTCCACTTCCTTCTCTTGTAGACATTTTGTATATGCCTATTATGGCCCTCGATATTCTCATCTTTATCAGGGATCATTGGAGATAGTTCTACCAATTAAGCCGAAAGGAGGTGATTGGAAAAGAATGACTATTTCCAAAAGGGACCCTTTGCTTCATTTTGGAGGCTGTGGATTTTGATCATTGCTGATGGCTGAGGTCATGGCTGGAAATCAGAGGTGCAAAGGTCGTGCTTTGATACCAAAGTTGAAAATAGGAAATATTATTGACAATTAATATGTGTTGGGTTTCAACCTTTTTTATAAAGGAGAATTACATCAAGTAAAAGAAAGAAACTAAATCCTAGGAAAGAAAATATGCTTAATGAATTACCTAAAAGTAAGCTAAACAAAAATGGTATTAGAGTGACCATACAAAAAATAGTATAATCACTAGCTATATAGGGAAACAAATTATCTACCAATCAATCTTTATTAATAGAAATATTTCAGTGGATCAAATAGATTTAGTTCTCCTTTGTTCTCCGGTCCACACAATCAAACCCTAAATGAATTTTGATATGAATCAATGAACTGACTTATCGTATTATCTTGTACTGTTTAGGAAAAGTTCCTTGCCACATACCTAATCATACCACAAACCATGTAACACGGATAAAAATCTGAAATTCAGAACTGACGCACACACAATCTTATGTACTATTGTGGTCAACTCACAGCTCATGCACACTTAACGTATAATTCAGGTTTTTAAAATTATACTATGTTTGGGAAATTTAGAGTGCAAGAAATTGCCGAAATATATATAATGAAACTGATAACCATTTTAAGTGACTTCAAATTGGATGTTGTTGAATCAAGCGCTTTACCAATATTTCAAAAGCTATAGTTTACTTGACTTCTGTCATAAGATAATTGATGTCACTTATAATAATCTCTCCCTCAACAATTGTTCTATTGGGAATTGGACTTGTGGTCTTAGCTCTAATAATAATTGTTGGATTGAGCACTTACCACTTGGTCAAAAATTATAGTTGATAGTCAAAATGTGTGTAACTCTTTTTACTTAAGAGAGTAGCAATCCAAGTGCTTGTGACTTGGTCTACTTGACCTCTATCACAAGACAATTGATGTCACCTGCAACATATGTTTGCAAGCTCTATTCCTTTGTAGTGAGTATTTGAATGCATTGTTATACTGTCTCATCATGCATCAACCAAAGATTGAAAACTACTTGTGGGATTGTGTCATTGCATTTAAGGATTTTTTTTCAATATCTTGTTCTATAGAGAGATGCATGAAGGAAGAAGCTTGATTACACTCTAGGATTATGCATTCAGGGGAATGGTTGATAACAGTCTACTGTTATACTTCTAGGAGAGCTAGGTCTGGTGCTATAGTTAACATGATCAAAATGATCAGTCCTTCAAGGAGATTGGCCCTCCAGGGGGGAGGTATTTAAAAAGTGGTTAAGCTGGTTATTCATGTATATGATATTTTGGCACATTGCACTTAAGGATCAATAAATAAATGCAGCAGTGAAACCATTTATTGGCCCTGTTTTGATAAAATTTTCAATAATTAGTTGTAGGAAAAGAAAGTAAGAAGATAAAACACTTGTAAGAAAGTCAGTTAAATGACGTATGTTTATTCAACAAGTTAAAATTAACTCATATTTAAACTTTTATTGAGACTTTCTGTTAATTTCTCCTAAAGGTCATTTTAAATCATGTATATGTTAATTTTAATTTGTTAGAGAAACTTAATTCATTTACTATCTTATTTTCTTCTCTCTTTTAAGACCCTATGAAGTTCCAACAACTATCAACGTATAGATTTTTTTCTCAAAGAACCAATGAAGTCTATCGCTTCTACTTCTTGTTATGTTTCAGCGTCCTTTACTTCTTTTCGGGTTGAACACTGATTGTTTAACGTTTCCCACTTTGTACTAAATGTGATGTTTTTTCATAGTAATCAGCACAATATCTAATGCTCTTTCTCTAATTAAATATGCATGCGGCAATATCCGTTTTAGAATGTAATTGATATATTTTCTAGTTGAATAGCATTGCTCTTCCATGACCATCAGATACTCAGCGTAATATTGAAGCCAACTCTGGAGCATTTGGGGATACAGTTGTGAAGTCTATGACTCTTCACTGGAATCAGGAGGATATTACTAATTTAGCGGACACGTTTGATATCATCATTGCGAGTGATTGGTAAGATATTTGATATTTGGACTGCTTCATACTAGATTTGAATGAATTTTCCATCCTTAGATGAAAACATTATACCCGGTTCTTGTGACTGCTTATTGGAAACTGTCATTTCATGTCAATAGCATTTTTCTTAACCTATATAATTTGGATAAAGATCAGAGTCGGACAAAGGATTCAGCGTGAGGTAGTAGTCATAAGACACAATCTCTTATTTATTTGGTTGAAGCTTTTATTTATATATATAATAATCCAATTTTTGCATTCATGTATGTCAGTTGGAAAATGCTGTTACTTTTCTTTGTTTTCTTTTGCTAGCTTTTTATCATTTTCAATTTTTAAAGTTGAATATATGTTTAGATATCTATATTTATTCTTCAAGTGGGGGCAAAAGACAGTTATGTCTTGTACGAAATGCATCAGCAGATTCACATGCATGCAGCTTGACTCGCCTTTTCTTTTGGTCTGTATATGCTAGTGTTATCTTTATATTACGACATTGATTGTGTCACTTTGACAGCACTTTCTTTAAGGATTTCCACAGAGACCTTGCTCGTATTGTCAAACATTTATTATCAAAAGCAGGATCTTCTGAGGCCATATTTTTAAGTCCAAAAAGAGGCAACTCGTTGGACCTGTTCTTGGAGGTGGCCAAGGAAAATGGCTTACGTTTCAGTGTAACGGAGAACTATGACCAAGAAGTCTGGAAACGTCATGAGGGATTCTTGAGTGAAGACAGGGACTCTTGGCCCAGTTATGAGAAAGGTCACAGCTATCCACTCTTAATCAGAATTACCCTTTGAGCTTTCTTTCTTTTACGTATTCTCCTGGGGCCTCTTTCTGTTGTTGGTTGACTCTTAGACAATGTTCAAACCAATTCTGAGACAGGAATTGTCCTGATTCAGACACTAACCGGATTGCATGCTTTCATTGCGTAATACACTATTTTGTTGGTTGGGTCACATCTTCCGTAGTCAGCACTATTCTCATCCACGAAGGCTCAGATGAATTTGTATAGTGTGATTCAGCTCTAAAGTGCAGATTAGATTTTCGGTCCTTAAAGTATCCAAGATAGTTAATCCTTTTATTTTTGGGCTAATCCGCCAAGTCATTGCAACTAAAAGATAAAAAAAAAAGTAATTGAAAGTTCTGCGCCTGATAGATAATAGCGTGTCGGTAATAGTAGTGATTAAAATGTTTGCTCGACTGTGTCCCATTATTGATTAAAAAATGAGAGGTTAGATGAATCATGTGTGGGTTTGTTATGGTTTTATTATCTGTAATGGTATCTAGGATTTGCTATTGGTTTCTGCATGTGACTTTTGACAGAAAAAAAAAGCTTCCTTATCTTGGTTGAAGCATCACAGATGCAAGTGTAAAGCTTTAAGATGAGCAGTCCATTTGAGTGAAGAAAGCAACTCCACCAGTTGAATGAAGCTGCACTGTGTCAAAAGGTAGCAATTGGTTCAATTAAACTACAATTTAATCTAACAAGTGGATTCGAGGTTACTTTTCTCTTCTAACAGTAATGGGATATGCTTTGTCTTTGTAGTGAGATTTGTGTATGTACACCACAGGGATTCTTAGCCATTACGGAAACAACAATTAGTATTAATTCCCATTTATTGCGTTCTCGATTGGACTTGACTGAATGTCCCTTCTCAATTTCCTACTGCTTCTTAAAAAGGAATGATCTTGTACAAAAAACAAAGGGTGGGACTAGAGACAACCTCAAGACAGTTTCAGAGTCGGTTAGAATGGTTTATGGTAGATAAGTCCTATATTTAATCAGGTTTTTTTTAGTTCCTGTAAAACAAGGATGTTTCAATTTTCATTTTTAAAAGATAAAATAAAAATAAATTATTGTCCCTTTTATTTCTAAAATGAGATATTCTTTACCTTTCATAAAGTTAAGTAATCATTCCAAAAAAATGCAGTTACAAGAATAAAAGTCGTTTTCTTTTAAAAATTTGTTAAAATCTATGAAATATGTTTCAAGTCTCTTAGAGGTTTGGATATATCTTTGTTCAACACATTCCTTGATATGCAAGACTAAGTGGGCACATGTTGATGACCCGGTAACATGTAGAACATTGATAATCAGACAACCTAAGAATAGGATTAGGTTGTTTAAGAAATTTTACATCCCACTTTTAAAGTTACACATTACATACAAACCTCCATAAACACTTAAACAGATATCCTCTATACATATTTGTAACCATACCAGTATTTTGTAAATTAATATTTTGGTTGAATTTTAACAATGTGGTAAAATTGAAATTACGTGAAAGTTTTAGGGCGAAATGATTGAATGAGTGTGATACTTGTACTCTTAAGAAATTTATCCTAAAAATGTATTTAAGTTATAAAATATCTTAATTGTATATATTATTAGATTACTAGATTTTGTTCCGATGACATTATAAAGACTTTGTTTAATAATATATATATATATATATATATATATATATATATATATATATATATATATATATGTATGTATGTATGTATGTATTCATTATTTTAAAAATGCTTTAAAATCTTAATCCAATAAAGCCCAACAATTTAGTTATTAGCATATATCAAGATTCTAGAACTTATGTTTTTTTCAAGAGTTATAACTTTAGGTTATGTTCTTTGAGAGGTTATGCATAATAAAGAGAGAGGGTTGTTCACACTATCTTTCGGTGTACAACTAAATATTTAAGAAAAAGTTGAAATTGGAAAGGAAACCAACAAAAAGAAATGGACTTTAATTGTCCTCTTATTTCTGGCCTAAAAGCCTACCTATAAAAGTGTGTTTATTTCTTAACTTTGTACTATATTGAGCATCATCTTTTACACAAACCCCACATTCATAAAAAAATCAATGGAACTTATACATGCAAACCCCAACTTCTTCATCACTGGAATGGTAATTTTTTTTTTTCAAAAAGAGAAGTTAACTACAAACTACATTCATGTCTGAAATTGCATATTTGTTTCCTTTCTAGATATATAACTACATTTATGTCTGAAATGTTCCCACATAGAACATAGAAAGCACTCCAAGCTAAAGCATTTCTCCATCATCTTTCATCTCATGCACATTTCACCAATAGAATGCCAAAGAATAAAAAGTTTTGGGATGTGTTGATTAGGCAAATTTGTTAAAGTAAGACATATAATGTACAAAAAAAAAAAAGAGAGAGAGAGGGAATATTTACATGCAAATAAAATTGAAGATGATGATGATGATGATAGTGATCCAATTGCAATATATGTGGGATCAATAAGTGTTAAATTAATCTGACGTATATTTGACTTTATCTATAATCATAACTTTATCTCTCAAAATAGTGTGCATTTGAAAGTAGCTTACTAATGAAGAAGTAGGAACAAGAATTTTCTTTATCACCATGCTATTCAATTTTCAATTTTCATTTTTTATGGGATTCAGTTTGTCAATTCTTGTTGATATACCAAACTTCATGACATCAAAATTTGTCCTCATTCAATTATAGAATCATTTTTGGCATGTTATTGACCCTTGTTTGCTGAGCAAAGAAAGATATGTTTTCTCTTTTTCTTTTTATCGAATTTTCTTTTATCTTTCTTTTCATTTCTAATTACATGCTATTGTCACCTTTTATTTTCTTTTCTTCCTTCTACCTAAAAAAAGACATCTATACTCTTTTTTCCCCGTTTTGTTATTCAATCGACTTAAACTATTTACAACAATATGAATAGAATTTAGAATATATACCTAAAGTCATTGGTTCAATATCTAGATCTTATAAAACTAACATTAAAAAAATAATGATGACAAATTTTAAGATCTTAGATCTTAAATAAAATCTTAAGTGAATAAAAATAATTATTTTTTCCATTAAGAAATAGGTTTTGTTTTATAGAAATACTTCACAATAATATATGTTTTAATGTTTTTTATATTGTGTAAATATCATATCATTAATGAAGTCTTATAATACCCTTACATTTGAAGAAAAGTAAAGATATGATCTTAAAAATAATATGGCACAATATAACTAAAAATAAATAAATCAAATCTTATAATATAATAAAACAAAAAATAAAAATAAAAAACTAAAAATATAATAATAAAAATTCAATATATTGTCACGTTACACCATTAAAGGAATGTTAACGTCAATTTAACGAATGAGCTAATATTGCATAATTTTAAACGATATTAAAACTCAATTGAGAAAAAAAATATTAAAAAATAATTGAATAATTGTCTTTAATATAAAGACCAAAGTATTAATTAAATCTATTTTTTAAATATATAAACTTTAAAGAAGGTTGAAAAATGATAACATAGTATCATTATAAGAATTTTTATAATTATCAATGAATTTTTATTTAAATTTGTCGATAAATCAAAATTATTGTCGAATTTTTTCTTTAATAACTAAACTATTGTTAGACTTTATAATAAATTAAGCGGCGAATTTTTTACCAAGTCTAATGAGATTTTTTATATATTAAGGGGAGATGGATGATAAAATGAAGGGAAGAAGAAAATGATGAGGAGGAAGAAAAGAAAGAGAAACTAGAGTTGTGGTGATAGTAGAGGCGCGATGACGTGACAGCGTTGGAAAGACACGAAGATGTGACGACAATGACAATCGAAATTGGAGGAAGAGTAAGAAGAGGAGGAAATGGATGAGGAGGAAGAAGGAGATGATGATGATGATGAGAAGACGTAGAAAAAAAAGAAAAAAAAATATTAACTTGATAAATATAAATTTATTTTGTATATTAACTTAATAACATTATAATAACATTATAACTTATTAACTATTTTTTTTTAATTTAAATAAGTACTCATTATAAAAGAGTTATTTAATCTTTTATTATTTTATTATTTTAGTAACTACTTTTTCGATAACTAATTATTACTTACAAATAATTATTTACAATAAAAAATTATATTTTAAAATTATCATTTTAGTAACTAATTTTTTGAATTCTAACTCATTATAAAAAAAAGTTATTTAATCTTTTATCATTTAAGTAACCACTTCTTCGATAACTAATTATTACTTACACAATTTTACTTATAATACTTTTTATTTCAAGAATTAGAATTTATTTTATCTATAATTATATCTATGATTATATACACCTTTTGTTTTTTCAATTTTATTCTTTTAATTAGTACTTTTAAAATTTAAATAATTCATACATATCTAAAAATGCTGCCATTACACAATGATATAATTTTTTTTATCTTGCATCTAGATGTCTATAAAATAAATGGGTCAAGTTAAAAAAAAAAAACTTCACAGATGACAAATGAATGTTCATTGTTATACTCTAATCTAATTACCCAAAATAAACCACTTACTTTTTATCTTTGATTTGAATCAAAACAAACCAATAAAAACTAATATTCACTAGTTTGGATATTCAACTTTACTCTCGAACTATACCATAAATTTTTTTATTATTTATTTTGCCTTTATTATTCTTTTAAATTTTGATTTTTGATTGGATTGGTAAATGAAAAGTTTATATATATATATATATATATATATAGTTTAATACTTTAAATTTTCATTATTAAGATAAACTTATGTAAAAAAAAAAAAATTATATCTTCAACCGAACTTTCTAACTCTTTCATGGTGTGTTAGTTCGATCTATGTAATTGAATAATTTTGTATAGGAAAATGATACATCGAAAAAAAATCGACAAATTAATAAATAAAGTAAAAAATACTATTTTTATTACTTATTTTTATTAAAAAATAAAAAATTAATCTATTTTAATCCTATTTATAGAAAGTTTGTCAATTTTGTCAATTTTTTTTTTCAAAACCTCATTTTCCTTTTGTATAATATGTAGATGGGTCAAAATAATACCTAACGTCGAATCTAATGACGTAGTTGACCTAAAGAGAAGTTTGATTGGTCCTTCGGATTTATATGATATTTTCAATTCATTAGTCACTTAATTATTTGCCCTAAATCAGTTTCAAAACTTTAAAGGAGAACATATATGATGTGACTTAATCAACAATCAGAATTTACAAATTATAACTACATTATTTAATCTATATTTAGTAGTGGTGGATGACATCAATCATTTGATTACTTTCCTTTATGAAAAATATTTTTTATCCATTTTTTTATTTATTTTAGTATATGTTTAAAGAATGGGTATTTTTATTTAAGTTTTTATTAAAAAATTAGTTTTTTTATTAAATATTTAAATTATTTTTTTAATCTTAGAATAAATATTTTATTGTTTGATTTTATGATGAAGAGATAATTACTCTCATCTTTCTTTTTAATTTTGTTTTTGTTAGTATGTTTGGTACTCTTACATTTGTAGTAATGATTTATGCTTTTCTCTTATATTGTGGTATCTATATTTTCTAAAACGATTTAATTTAATTTTGCATATTAATATTAATATCGTTTATAGAATAATGAGCTCATATTTTTAATGTCCAATCCAAAAATAAAATGATAGAAATGATATTAAATGTTGACCTAAGTTTTTAAAAAATTTTAATGAGTAAAAAATAAATAAAAAAAAGACATTGAATTATTAATAAAAAGGGAAAAATATAATTAAGCTTTTTTTTCATCTTTAAGATGAAAAAAGTGAGTTAACTAATAAATTAGAAGATATTAATAAGAGAATAAAGAAATTTATCATTGAGTAGAAGATAATAAGACAAATATCAAAATGATACTATTCAATTGCGAACAAAATCAAATAACAAAATACTTAAATAAAAATAAGATTATATTTTAAACAAAAGAATGATTTTTTTTTAATAAAAATTCAATTAAAAGTATTCTTTAAAAAAACCACATAAGTGAATATAGGTATTCATATACACTTTACATTTATAATTGATTTCTTCTATTTTTTTTCTTTATTGATAGTTATTTTATTTGTTTAAATGCATCTTAATGGAGATGAAAATATGATATGGACATAAAAGGAAAAAAAATAGTTTTTTGACATTCACTATTTTATCAACATTCATTTAACAAGTACATCTTATAAAAAAATTATATTAAAATAATAATAATAATAATAATAAATAAAATATCATAATAAAATAATAATTTATTTAGTTGTAATTTGAGTATAATAGAAAAATAATGGTGTCAAACCATATATTTTCCTGGCTTTTGAATTTGTATAATTGTTTTATCTTTTAGTCTTTTATTGTTGTTTACCATTATATGAATATTGAATATAATGAAATATTGTTAATGATTATTTTATTAATATTATATATTTATAAGTATAAATTTTATGTTTTTTATATATTTTAATATTGCTTTTATGTTTTATTCTTTACTTATTGTAAATAGTAAATTATTATTTTTAATAGTTTATACTTAAAAAGGAATTTTTAATTATTTAATAAAGTCATTAGCATACTTACAAAATTCAAGATGAGCAAGAGTTTGTCATTCCACATAATAGATTAAGATATTCATGTTTTGCAAATAAGTGGAGATAATTGGATCCCCACTATGAAACAATTTTTCTAAAAATCTTCATTCTCTACATAAATATACATTACTTTGTGATTTTCCATGATAAAGCTCCACTTATTTTGAAACGGGTAATATATAATATAGTAATATAAACAAAGATACTGAATTTACTCCTTCTATCAATCCACCCATTCTAAGAAAATTAATTAATTTAATTATTAATATTAAATTTAAATTTATTAGTAATTTGTATGGTTGTTTAAAAATTACCTTAAATAGAACCTCAATTTCTGACCTGTTGCTTTTGGTCACCTAAGAAGTGAAAAGAATCTAGGTTTTGACTTCCTTTGTTGTTACATTTTTCACAAAAGTATTTGAAAACACATTATTCTAACAATAACTAATTATAATATCCTTCAACGTTTTTACACACTCATCTAATCAACCAGCTTTCCACATTCATCGATTATTGAGTACGTTAACATGCATCACAGCAAGAATCGGTGTTCATATTAACCACACCATTCTTTTCAAAAATTCTCTTCATTGATAGCATAGTGATTAAATACTTTATTTCGCACGTAGTAGATAAATTTATGTTTAATCACTAACCAAACAAATACACATTAGGAATGATTTTCACATTCCAATCTCTTATTTCAACTGATGCATTACTTAAAAATGGAAGTAACAGGTATTTCCATGAGGCATGACATGAGTGGTGCATGTGTGACCTTTTATCTTTTGATTCTTTTCTTTCTTTGTGAATGTGTTTCTGGTAATTCGTTACCAAGAGTGAGTCAGAAAAATGATAATCGACCTCAACTCCTACGTAATACTCCCACTACTACCATTTAATTTAAATCATCACTTTTCTCACATGTGGGCTGTCACTTTCATTTTGGAATCAACACCAACCAGACCAAAAAATAAAAAATGACACAACAAAATTATTAAAATGTTTGTAATTTACATGGATTTCAACAATCATCATGTATTTATACACCGATTAATATTGATCCTAGTTGCGTGTGTGTCCCTTAAAGAAGGAAGATATCGTTCTGAAAGGGACAGAGAGAGAGAGAGAGTCTATGAGACTAAATAGGAAAGAATGAAAGTGACAGAAAGAAAAAATGCAGAGTTGGAAGGTGAAAATGGTGTGGTTATGGTGGAGTCCCCTGTAGCCAAATTCGCTATCCATGAAGTAGTAGCTACTGCTGCCTGTTCCACTGATGATCCTGGCCCCGATTCCATCAAAGACTTCAAACTGCAAAATCCCAAATTTCATTTTTCATAACTCGCTTTTTAAACTTTTTTTCGATTATGAGAGGACTGTGAAATAGTAGTAGTACCTTGGAGAAGAAGAGGGACAAAATGTCACAGTGTAATCCGCGCCGGTGCACGTAAAAGTGCTGGTAGCATCATCAAACGCGTAGCTATAAGATTTCGGGCACGCGTTCTTAAAAATCTCCGAGTACATCGAAGGCGCGCACGCCGCCGGTGAATCAAACGCGCCGCTGCAGCAAAACTCCGGTTTCCCGAACGCGCGACACGCGCTCTGGCACGCGTCGCCGCCTTCCACCCTCAGCTCCGCCGGGCACCGTCGGTTCAGGTCCGCCCCGCAACCGGTGGTGGCGCACGAGCCGGAGCCGCCGCTGGATTCCACCATCATCGGGAGGTTGTAGCCGTCGACGAGGCTCACGTCGTAGTAGTCCGGAGACCCGGACCCGAGCGTGAACTCGGCGAGTGTGGCCGGCGGCGTGGCGCCGTTGCCGTTGCAGAGTACCTCACCGGAGCCGCAGTCGCCGGTGACGCAGGTTCCGTGGCCCGAGTCGTCGAACTGGCAACCGGTTCTGCCCCAGAAACGCCCCGACCAACCCGGTGGCGCGTCGAAGGTGCGCGTGCTTCCCCTTTTGAGCTCGAAACCTGATGTTCCGAGGTCTGGCTTTCCTAGAATCCCTGGCCACACTGTATGGTCGCACTTGTTGACGAATGTGAATGTTGTCGCTGAAACTGCCACCCCTGCATCATGCCGCAAATGTTGCGAAAACAGAGCAACCTTTGTCAGATAATTTACATATTGAAAACTAATGCAACCATTTACTTAATTTGAAATGGCATGTGTACCTATGAAAGCATGGATAAGTAGGAATACGATGGATTGATGAGATGAATGTGAGAAGGGATACATGGTTGGATTTAGAACAAAATGGGGTGATGGCAATGCTAGAAACTAAAAAAGTGAAGAAGAATGTGTAAGTGGTTAAGTGTTATGTTATGATCACTCTCTTTTGTGTGTTGAAAGAGCCAAGAAGGAATGGAGTTGGGGGAATCTTAATGCTAGCTCATGGGTTCATATATATATATATAAGATGAACGAAGGGAAAAGGTGACATGAACTTTCCATCTCACCTACCCATCTTTATGTTTATTTGCTATTTTTCTCATCTTTCTGTTTATTTCTTAATTTTTGTATTAGTTAGTGGCTTCACGTTATAGTGAGAGAAATAACTTCTATTATAAAAGTATAACCCAATTGGGGTATTAGATAAAGTGACATGATCATTTAATTAGTAAAAACAGTTATAAAATCTATCTATCTGCCTAAGAACTGAAAACTAATAAAATCGATCTAATTATAAAGTATTTAACAGCGTATTATTCTATAAAAATAACTATAGATATAATATGTTTATTTTTTAGCATCATATAATAGTGAAATTATATTATAATATTAAAAATCAAACTCAGTTAGATCATTGTGATAATGAGTGTGATTTTAAAATAAAAGAAGTTAAACAGTTGGTGTTAGTTAAAAAAGTATGGTGATTGTAAATGGGTTGGTAGTGGATGAGGTTACTAAATATGGTCATAGTTGTTGAAGTGACTTGTATACCCCATGTTTCCATACACACACGGTTAGGTATTCCAATGAGCCACTAAACTTTTCTTAAGTGCCTTTTATTCTACAAAATTATATCTAATTCAAATTTGGCTTAAAGTGTGATCATTTATGTTTAAATATGCTATTTTATAAATACCTTTATAGTAACAATTAATTTAAATTTGCATTCAAAATAAAAATTTTACTTCTTTCACTAAAAGTTAATTTTAAAGTTTTAAAGTTTTTTTTTTTCTAAAACAGATACACATTCATTAGGCATATCTCACACTAAAATAACTATCAGTAATATGTTATCACTTATCTTTCCATATAACTTTTACATTTTCAGTTACTATTGCATTCGTGTTTATATTATTTTTTCTGGGAACTCTTTTCCTATGACTATTTTCTGAAAACTCTTATTATTTCATCTTTATTATTATTTTTTTTAAACTCTTACTACGTTTTTGTGAAAAAAATTATACACAGAAATTGAATTTTACTTTCTATTATTTTATTATTTTGTTTTACATTTAAAGACTTATTTTTCTCTTTAAAGGATGTTATATATATATATATATATATATATATATATATATATATATATATATTTTTATGTAGAGAGAAAAAAAAAACAAAAAAAAAATAAAGATCAATTTGTCTTAATCACCCATATTACATCCACTTCTATACTCATTTATAAGTATAAGAAAGAAAGATGGTTTGAATGTGTATCTTATTATGCATTAGAGATGGATATTTGTACATAATCTAAAAAAAAGTATGTAATTATGTTATGCATAATTACAAAATATTTGTTAATCCTATTTACAGATATTTGATTAGCATAACATTTATAATTGACTTAATTAATGGAGAATAATATTTTTCTATCACACCCGTTAGTCGAAGCAGGAGGTTTACGGACACACTAAGATTGGTATGAAAATCATAAAAAATAACCTGAAGTAGGTCTTTGGTGAAAATGCCAGCTATTTGATGGTAGGAAAGTACATGAAGAACTTGTGCTTGACCTCATGCTACCTTTTCCCAAACAAAGTGAATATTCACCTCGATATGTTCTGTACGCTGATGCTGCACATGATTATCAGATAGATAAATGACACTAACATTATCGCAGTACATCAAAGTAGCCTGAAGGAGAAGAAAATGAAACTCCAAAAGAAGATTGCGTAGCCAACAAGATTCAGAGACAACATTGACAACACCTCTGTATTCAGCCTTTGTATTAGAACAATAGAAAGTATGTTGACGCTTTGAAGACTAGAATATGATTAGGTTGTCACCAAATATAAAATGTAAGTTCAAATTATTAAGTTAAAACATTTTATAAGATATAACATCTTTTACAAAATTTAAATAAAGTTACAAAATGATTGACATTTAATCAACTTGCCTTCCTACATAAAATAAAGTAATATCTCAATCTTTGAGGAACAATTTAATCTATAAAAGTGATGTATTTTTTCTCTATATTTTTATAACATCTTTTGATAGTTATTGATAGTCTACAAATTTTTGAAAAATAAATATTTGCTTGTAAACACTAAAAGATGTATAATTTAAACTCTAAACTATATATTGTCCAAAGATATACAATATATCGTCTACCAAAACATATAATAGAGTGCAAAGTGTCCTATTAAGTCTTTAAATATCTTAAAATAATTGTATTTATACATTTCTCATCAAAATATAATTTAAAACCTCTATTCCTATAATTATACTAATAAGTATTTATTCTTTAACATTTATTTTTTTCATGTTCACCATAATTTTTTCCGTGAAACTCAGTATTTTTATAGTTCCATTTCTTATCTAAAATATTATAAGAAAATAATTAAATAACAATCAATTTTAAATATTAAAAATAATTAATTATTGTGTTGATTAATTTAGATATTATTTTATAAACTAAAAATTATTATTATCTAATAGTTATCTAAGATTTTAGTTATCAAGAAATTAATATTTAAATTTGTCTTTAATTTTAAATTAGAAACTAATTAAAAATTAATAATAGTAAGTAACTGAATTAAGAGTATAATTATTAGTAACTATTATTATTAGCTAACATGATATGCATTTCCAGTAATTATTTTTTAACCTCTTAATCTCAATAGTTATCATTTCAGGTAATGCATCTGGTTGATTAACCGAAAAAATCTTGATGCACCGAGTACACTTAACCTTAGAACAATCATAATATTTCCTATTTGACCGGACGATTTATCACAATAGAATTTGCTAGGACAATTAGTCTAAGAAAACTTCATGCATTTCTACACAATGAGTTAAACAAATATTTATATATTTTTTTCTTTTTTAGAGTAATTATTTTATAAAATATTTAGAATGTTTAATAACAAAATATATTGAAAAATTAATTTAACAAATTAAAATTTTACGAAGGGACTTAATTACTTAAAATAAAAAAATTTAAAGTTCACTTAAAAGCATAAGAATTTTAAAATAATTATAATCTCTTCTTTCTTAAATCCATATTTCATTTTTAGTATTTTCTTTTTGGATTACCATGGATGATATTGTCCACTTAACTCTTGTCGAAACATTATTCGCTAGGCTTAAAACTCACTTTTATGTTATACTAAAATTCATACAAATTATTATCCATGTTTTCAAGGTGACAATATCTTTCTGTTTTCTTTAGTATACGTAATTATGTACATAAAATCATTTTTTATCAGCATTCACGGTCTTGAATATGGCATTCAGTTCAATCAAATAGAATAAATTATACATCTAATCTTTTATTTGGTTTCTCTGATTTTGGAAATGTTAGGAGTAAATTGTTAATATGTAAAGTTAAAATGTTACAAAGCACATAGTTAATTAATAATTTAAAATAAGAAACACTGATTAAATAATATTATAATTAAAAACGACTTCATTAAAATTGAGCTGGAGGGTAGAGATTCCTTTTCTTTGGCTTTTTAAAAAAAGGTAGGAGATTTTACCAATAAAATTGATTTGATAGAGTAAAAGAAAGATGAGCTATTTCTTTCATCGACCCTGTATTTCTTAAAGCATTTTTTTTTCTTTTAAATCACATGAAAAATAACTTTTTTTGACTCTTTTTTTTTTCCTTTTTGAAACGATTGAACAGCACTTTCCATTTTGAGAAAAACAATATTCCAAATACTTGTTAGTTGGCAGAAAAAGAAAGTGATGAGAGGGAAAAAAAGTTTAATTGAATGAGAAATATTATGAAAAACCAACACTGTGGTGTTGACATATAATTGGTAGGGCGGCATGAAAATGCAGCACGTGTCGACGAAAAGATTTTTGTTGTGGTGCGTTCATGCAAAATAAAGAACCCTACGTGTCCATTTCATAATTAATTCCATCATCTTGACCTTACCTTGGAGAAGACAAGACAATTGCAATGGACATGCAACATCGTTTTATGTTGGTTGGTGCTAATTAGGTCACTTAATTTGGTTTTAAACTATAAATGGAAACTATAACATCCATTAGTATGTCATGTCAGCTACGTTTATGATCCACACATTCAAAGTCATTGTTTAACACTTGTCATTGCCAACCAAAAACCATGTTAATGAGTTTCCTAAATCGAATAAGAATGGATGGTAGCTCTTCATGTCGGCTTTGGCTTTCATTTTTATCTTTTAAAGCTCAATACGCTTTCCTTTTTGTCCTAAAATAAAAATATTTAACACAATTACGGTGAAAACTAAAGTTTAAATATTTCTTTCTTAACTTTTGAACATTTATATATTTCATTTGCTTCACATTATTGGTGGCATGCCGTATAAACAAGCATTTTTCAATATTAATTCTTGATAAGTGAACTTTATACTTATCCTAATATTAGGAAACTAATTTATAAGATAAAACTTCGTCTGACAGTCATAGTTAGAAATAACTGCTTTGGAGCGTTTGAGTTTCGTCATGATTTTGTCCTTAAAAGGCGTCTCAAAGGGTAGAAGGAAGTAGAAGTATTTAAATTTCGCTTGAACTCGACTCTTAAACAATATAGGACTTATTGGGTGTACAGGAACAAGATGACTCTCATATGATCTTAAGAAGTATACTTTAAGATACAACTTAACCCGAAAAATCGGTTTGTAATGTGAAGTTTGCACTCACATATATAAAGTAAATCTATCTTATCTCTAGTTGATGTGGACACTAGTTGATGTGCCAGTTACGTCAAATATATACATCTTGAGTATGTGATTAAACATTAATTGGTGATTCGATAGAAAATGGCAGGATAAACCCAACAAATAACAAATATTATTAAAATATACTTTATATAAACCTAATAAAATTAAAAAAAAAATTAAGCTTTTCTAATATTAATACTCAATAACTAAGTTTTATACTAACAAATGAATAGAATAGCGAATATCATAATTCACATTTTGCAAGTAAGAAGTTCTTTTCACTAATAGTGAATATGTTAATATATGGACGTTCTATTTAAGTATAAGTATTCATTATCTTATAAAAACTCATATCGTCTAACATTTTTATAGTTTGTTAGATTAGATATATATTTTATAAGAGTGGATCACATTAAGCCATTTTGCATTTAGCAGAAGCTTTATTCTCTATTTCCTATTGCACAACTGGGACCTCCATGATCCACTATTTAAGTTCAACGCGAACATTCCGTCAAAACAATAAAAAGTTAGACACTAACAAATCGAAAAAAATAAATACAAGAGAAATTCAGCTTTTTTGCATGCATATTAATTGGCTCTTCAACTACTTAAAAACAAAAGATAAGTTGTTTTATTTTGCGTCCACGTAAAAATATAGTTGCATAACAAAAAAAACAAAGATCATGCCCACAAATAGGGGAGCAAGACGAATATTGTGTTTGCCACTACATTCCCCTTAATGGTGTTAATAATGTGTACGACAATTCAAAGACAATATGTATTGAAATGTAAACATGTACCTATATATAGAGCAGCTATATTAATATTGAAAATTCTAGAGGGAAATTAATTATAAGGCACGTAATCAATCTCCGGTAAAATATGTTACTTAAATTTATATACAAAAAAATGTTCAGAAAAAAGGATGGGAAATGAAAATGAAATATAACCTTTAAACAATTAACCAAGGATTATAATGGTGGTGGTCAATAAAAAACAATATTGTACACATAATTAAAGTGAAAATATAGAAATAAAATCATAACAAATTCATTAATTGTCCAAAATATAGCACATGGAAGCAATTGAAATTGCACTCTTAAGATATATTAAAAATATAATTATCTTTGATATTTTACTAATGAAATTCTAATGGGCCAAAAGGTCCAATTATTAGATAGGTATGTTCTTAAATTGTTATCTTATTACTTTTTTCCCAAAAATCTCAATTTATTTCACTTACCATTAATAATTAATTATAAAAAATAAATCAGCTCGAAATTAAGGGCCATAAAAATATTAATTTATTAATGAAAATAGAAAACATCACCCCCCCAAATTCTGAAGGGAATTTATATGTTCACCAGGAAATTGGATTTGGGTTTTGAGTGACTTAATGGAAAATCAAACATAATGTTCTCTAATCTTATTAATGTAATACATCAACGTTAGGTATGTTGCCCTTAAAATAAAATAAAAAAAGTTAATTATCTTATTAGTGTTATGTTAAAATCACTATATTACAGAAATTTAAACCACTATTAATTTAAACGACACCTACATTCATCATATTTAAACCAATATATATATATATATATATGTATGTATATATATGTATATA
>Ga0214542_1002253_pt1 | contig 40019 bp, 24 predicted proteins | sample CNSS1metaG_FD_160096 | JGI IMG/M metagenome (GOLD analysis project Ga0214542, IMG submission 160096) | Root nodule microbial communities from cowpea collected in UCLA plant growth center, Los Angeles, California, USA - CNSS1 | ecosystem: Host-associated > Plants > Roots > Nodule | place: USA... | reverse complement strand
ATCTCGCAATACAAGAGTATGCTTCACTTACATATACGGCTCTTGAACTTAGATTCAATAGTTAGGCTTTTCTTAATGCAATTCATAATTTCTTCTCTTATCATGATAATATGAAAAAATAAAAAAAAGCAACTTATCTATTTCATAAAGTCTTGTAACCAATTTGAAACTATATTCTATAATCTATTATATTCAATTCAAAACTATATATTATAGAATATGTATTTTGGGATATTTTCAAATTATACCATATAAAATTCCTGTTTCGAATTACACATTAAGATCTTCTCAATTACACAGTCCATAATAAATAATAAATTTTAAACATACTATGAAAACGACACATTAATATTTTTTATTCTGTGATACTACAAGAAAATAGCACAAAGAAGTAATCAATAGTTGAATGCATTAGACTATCTAAATAAATCAGTTTTTCCCAATTTTAATTAAATTGTGTTTTATGTATAAATTAATTTGTGAAAGTTCTCCTATACAAGTTTTTATAAAAGATGTTTTTTAACTTATAGAAAGATTATTTCATAATCTCCTTATATTCTTTTAGAAATGCTTCCGAAATAATTTAGCCCATTGACATGATGAGTCATGAAAAAACTGCTTGAACCTTTATAAAAGGATTTGAACCGAAACAACTGGTAGGGAAGAATGTGATAAAGAGTGCAAATCCACTCAATCTCTACTAAAACATACCAAAACCACCCACATTTTCCTCAGTTCATCTTTCCATCTTTTCCGGTGTGCCGTAAGGTCCCTTTTTATCTTTATGGAAAAACTGCAGGACTTGATGAAATCCCCTTGAACATGTGATACTAATTTTTCACAAGCAAGCAGAAAGATGACAAATTAACTTACTGATGAAAATACGTATCACTATAGAATGCTCTTACAGATGGAATGGCATATATTGTTAGACAAGGTAGTACTCAGACAGGAGAGCAACTCCTATGACAACTGTCAAGAACAGCAAGCATATAGCATCTACCATCCCAAACGATGATTCCGACAAAAAGTAAATTTTGTGACTGCCACTGTCCCCTTTAAAACCTCTGACTATCATAGCCTGCAGTATTTTATGTTAAAATATCAGAACACAACCTTCGATTTTTTTTCTTTTTCTGATGAATACAATCATAACAACATATTAATGTTACCAGGTCAGTCCACAAGATGTCTAGGGAAATTGAGTACTAATTTAATTAAAGTATATATTTTCTGAACTCAGAATTGTTATTGAAATCAACATATAGTTCAAACTATGAAATAAACAAAAGAACACATTTCTAACTGGGCCACTTTTCATAAGTGGAAACTGAAAGTAACATCAGTGAAAGCTTGTATCTGAAAAGCCTTCAAAACGGTTTATGAATTTGAAACAAATTCATCTGATTATTCAACAGATCAAGAATGAGTTGCAAATATGATAAAGTTGAAGAATTTCAAAGAAACCTAGACAAAGCAGAAGACTGTAAATTTAAGATAAACCTGAGAAATTTGCTCTGCATGGCTGAAAATATTTTTGAAGATGCGCCGGAAGTAGTTAAAAAAAACTGCAAAGTCATGTAAGGGAAAACAAAAGAATCATGACAATGAAGAAATATCTTGAAATAAAAGCTTTCAGTCTAGTGCAAAACCATTAAACATTAACGTAATTAAGAATAGCTTGTCCATTGCAGAACTAAGTTTCCAGACAAACTATCTATCACATAATATAAAATCCTAATTATACTGCACGCAAAAAAAATCCTATTTTGCTTTCATTCTATGTCATTTAAAAGGAGGTACATGTGCCTGTTAGCATTACAGAAGAAGAAAGTTCAATGAGATTATTATACTGGCATGCGTTATTGTGTTCAGAATAAGACTGGCACAGTTCATTACACTAACATGTCATATAAGGTAACTGTAGCAATTCATGTATCAATCCAAATATTGACAATTTTCTTAAATACTCTGTCATTTTCAAAGAAAAAAATGGTTGGACACATGTAATTAGATAAACTATATGAGTATAAGGTCCATGCCACATAACATGAAAATGTTAAGTGCTATTGGAAGAAAAGTAAACTAGTTCATGAATAGGCAACTAAAGATGGCGATTACCAGTCTAATCATCCTTATAATCGACATACACAAAAACAAATGTGTTAGGATAAGCACTCCATTGTATCAATTTCTATATCCTAGACTACACATAAGACACTACTTATACCCGTTTCAATAGCCTCGTGTTTGGAAAGTATATTCCAGAAGAGGGTGTAGAATGTGGGGCTCAACCATGGTGTGGTTTTATGTAGGACTTTAGGAAGATTACATATTTAATTATGCAAACAAACAGTTATGTACGACAGTTACAAAATCAATCATGCAGACAGTTAAATATTTTTCATTTTTACTGCTGTGGTAGTGTTGGGAGACAGGGAGGAGTGACGTTCGGTAGTTTTCTGGACAATGATAATCTTTGGGTGTCTAAACTCTGGAACAGCAAGAGATTGTGGTCATTTCTGTGATTTGGTGCGAGTTAATACTTTTTCTTCTAAAGAATCCGAATGAGTTTTATGCAAAATTGTTAACCAACTAATATCCATCACCTAGTTAGCTGGAAAGTCAAGAAAAGATTACAAAAAAGAACAAGAACTTTTGCAATATTTACTTACTATCAATGGTCTCCATAACAGTCAGCTGCTTCCAATTTATCCTACGGGATACAATCCCCAAAGCAATGTTCCGGACCTGCAACAAAACAATATGAAATTATGGATTTTAACTCGCAGCAAAAGGAAAATGAATGGATTAAGCATAGCAGTTTAAGTTGACGAAGTGTCCAATTTTACTTCCATTTGTCAAATAATTTTTATTAATTCACATATTTACTACTATTATCTACTTGTGTGTTGTACTTGGCTAATATCTAGGCCAACCTTTCCACCGTAGTATGTAAAATTGCTAATAAACAGTCTTTCTGAAAACTATTTATTGTCTTTGCTAAATCTAATACAAACATCAGTAACAACTGAACTTTATTAAGCAAGACATTGTCTCATTCCTGTTTGGATGTACTTCAAAATTGTAGAAATCAGGAAGATATCTTTTACCGCTCTGTTTACTTTCCCATAACATCCATAAGTTTGATCTCTCTGAGTTCCCATAACATCCAAAGTAAAGTACTCTTCTCAATTGAAAAGACACCCCTTTCTTTCACATCTATTATTTATAGGCAGCATGTCTTATTTCTCTAATCATCTCAGCCCCAACTAACTAAGATAACAGATTCAAAACTAACAGTTTTCTAATTCGTTACTCATAAACAAATACAACATACGAAACCCTAATTTCTTGCAACAAGATGCAGTGTTTATTACAATAATTCAAACACATCACACACGCTAGTAAGCAATCATCAACACTAATTAAAAAAAAATAGACTTCATCAGTAATCAGCAATATCTATCAAAATAGCCACCACACCTCATGTGCCTGTGCATGGTCGTTTTAGTAATCATGGAAGAATATAAATTTGAAACAATTAAAACAAGCTGTATATTTATCAAATTCAGATGAAAACTATCTTTATCAAATTCATACTGTAGTACGTAAAATCCTTTAATCTCCTACCTCATCAAAAACGAGACTGATAAACCTCAATGACAGTAAAAGTGTAAGAACAATTTCTGACACAGAGACACCTATGTATCTCAGAGGGAGCATAAACCATCGTAATGCAAATGCTAGTTGTTCGGGGGTGGTAGTTGTGAGGCAGAGACTTGCACTTTGAAATACCTTACAAAGAAATGCAGATCAAATTCTCAGAAAGTCAGAATCATAAAAATTATGTTTGTTTTAGGAAGCTTCCGTCACTAAATGAAAAGAAATGGCAGAAATACAGAGAGCAACTTACAGTAAAAGTCAAACATGCAACAGTGCTTGCTACAGATAGGCCTTTCCTGGTAAATGTTAATGGACCTAACTTTGTGATTGTATATGCATAACCTGTTAAAGATACAGGAAGATGAGGAAGCCCCATCATTGCAGGTGGTGGTGTTCTCAACTGAACAAGTGCGGGTACACCATCTGAACCCAGCCCTAGTGTTATGAATAGTAATCCAGATAGAAAATAAACTCTTCCCAGTTGATCCTACAAGAGAAATTATCACGAAATTTTTCCAATCAACACATCACTTCAAGATAGAAAAAAAAAAAAAAAAAAAAAAAAAAAAAAGCTGAATAAACAGCCAACAACCAAATAAATTTGACACAACATAAAGGAAAATCCAAGTTATTTATGATATGGTACGAGCTAACTCAAATCTTAGAGAACATCAAATGAAACACAATGCAAAGCTTTAACTGACAGATCAACATCCTTGGACTATTAATCCCAACAGCCCCCTAATTAATGATCAACAACCAACGATGATTAAGCAATGTGAACAATCCATACATATATGAATATGATCCCACTTCCTGAGTTACATAAGACAAGGATTAACAATTATTTACCGTCCAAGCATTTCTTGGTAGAACCCACATTGAAAGCAAAGTCAAGTATATCACCAATCCAAATCGCATAATTATGTGAGACCTTGCAGGTAGAACAACCAGGGCTAAAAGCCATACCTGTGAAATCAAACTGATTGGTCACAAAAACACATAAACCAAGCAGTCAAAACAAACAATTCAAACATTCTAGCTACACAACCAATCTATTAACAATTGTAAAAATATTTGTTGCAATTTATAGCTGATAAGAACTCTGATGTTAAGCATCACAAAGTGAAAGTAATCAAACATGTATTAAAAGCAACCTCACTACCAGTCCAATATGCCCACAGCAGTCCAACTCTGTGGCTGATCAATAAGCAGATGGTGTTTTAGAATTGGAAAAAACACACGAAATCGGCTCACCCAATGATCTATTCTTATGTTTCCATTACCGGTTAGCTGTTGCATTTCTCTTTACCAAGGACTATCACAAACTATAGTCAGCAGAAGCCAACCAAAGCCTCGAGTTACATAAACAGACTCGGTGCACATTTGGATTACTTTTAATCATAAGCTTGAATGCATTCACCTAGGAGAGGCCAAATAGTAAAGCAAACATAGCCTTAAATTATGCGGAATAACACCCTCCCTTAACTCTCTCAGCCCACACAATGCATTCACCAATTCCTCTGCTAAAATGATGATGATAAGAGTCATCACAAGTTTGTATATTTTTTAATTTGTAATGATTAGGGGATAACTCAATTTCATATTACAGAAAATAAAATCACTATTTCATTTTCACATTCATATTAAAAAACTCGACAGTTAACATCTATTATGGTATAAATCATGAATTTAGTCCCTAAGTATGACATTTTCTTCTGAATAGTTCTTAAATATTGAATATCTATCAATTTAGTTCCTCGGTTGATTATTTTATATAAGAGACTAATTTGAAGAATGTTTCAATACTTAAGAAACTCTGCGACATGATTTCTAGTATTGTAGAGACTACTTACATAATTTTATAAGTAAAAGGAAGACTATTTAACAAAGAGGATGAAGACCAAATTGTTCATTTATTCCTTAATAATCAAAACTCAGCAGAAAACATAACAGATAAAAGCACAAGCTTTAAGTGCCGAAAGATAAAAAACCATAAATTGATAACACATGACTGACCAATTTAACTCGAGGGTCGACAGAGTGAAGAAACGTGGTGGGGTACGGAACAAACTGGCCAATGGGACTGGCTGTGGCGCCGGCGATCAATCTGAAAACTTTGTCGGCGGCGAAAGATCCCACGGGGACCCACTGCGAACAATTTGCTGCCTGTGCATTACCATCACCCTTTGAAGCGCTTGCTCTGACTCTGAGTCTCACGTTCCTGGCCAAAAGGGTTTGCTTCGGCGTGAGGACTGCGGAAGAGCGTTTTGGGAAAAGCACAGAACTTGGTGGCGCGAGTGAGACCGAAATGAAGGTGGCATGGTTACAGTTCATGGGTGGTTGAAGTGAGAGGCAATTCGGTTCTGAATTGCCTCACGAAGTCGGTGACTATGCTGCAATCTCCGTGGCGTTGTAATCATGCGATGTTTCAGAATTCGGTCGAGTGGTTGAAAGATTGATAACAACGAACCCAATGGGTAGCACTCTCTGGTTTGTGTTCACTGTCACATTGAGCACACCATGAAAAATTGAAACTATGGACTATCTTCCAGGTGAATAAGGATTGGACGTTCTTATTATCAGCTAACTTGGTGGGATTAACAAATAATTAATTGCTTTTATATTTAATTTTTAACTTAAATTATAAATTTTATATTTTTAAGTATTAAATATTAAAATAATGCAATCCATATTTTCACCCAAAATAATTTGATTTGGAGAACATTTTTACTGCCAGAGTGACTTTTTCTCTGTTAAACTGGACCTAGTAATTTACTTGATATTTATTTTACTATTTCTATTTCAGTCATTACCGGGTGACACTTCAGTCGGAACTCATTTTTTTCCATTTCGTCCTAACTCATTACCGATACCTTACTTTTTAGGTACCTTATTTCTATACCTAAACAAATTTATCTCTTGGATACCATATAAACAAAATTCCGTTTTTCTTTTTTTTTTTGTGTAATTTAGAAATTAAAGATACTTTTCAGAATTTAGATTTGGAATTTATTTAACTTTTAGATTGTATAATTTGAAAATAATTTAACCTTTTGGTTGTATAATCTAAAAATTATTTTTTATTTTTAAATTGTACAATTCAAAAAAAGAAATTAAAAACAATCTTTATTCTCAAATTATATAATTTGAAAAGCATTTTTTATTTTCAATTTGTGTAACCTACAAGTTTCTTTTAAAGAAAAATAACTTCTAAATTACATAATTTAAAAATTATTTTTAGTTTTGGGATTGTATAATTTAGAAATTATTTTTTACAGAAATGATTTCTGAATTGTAGAAAAAAGGACAAAAACGAAATTCTTTTATTTAAAAGTAAGGAAAAAAAATTATGAAAATACAAGAAACTACCTACTTCTTATTACTTTTTTTTTTTCACTACCCCGAGTTGTTACGAGTGGTATTTCATTCTTTATTTTTGGCATACTACAATGTCTTGTTTGTATTTTGTAAATTATTTAAAATTTTGGTAATATTAAAGGTATACTTTTGACATACTTCTCCATACAAAAGAAGTGAAAGGAGTTTTTTTTTTTTGTTAATTTAACTTTTTATTGAAGAAGAAAATTAGAGCTATGGCCTGATTCCATCATTCTTAAAGAATAATGAGATATATACACAAGGAGGAAAAAACACGAACTTCAGAAAACGGTTCCAGCTGGAAACTACCTATAACTAACAGAAGCTAACTATAGTCAAGGCGACACACTTTTTCTTAAAAAAATCTAGCGTGGATTGTTAATTAATACCGACCAAATCATTCAATTTCTTATATTATGTGGCTTGTACATGTACACTTCATATTCACATGTCTTCGTTATCAACAAATATAATTTATTTTTACAGATAAATATTGTTAATGTGTGGATAATATAATGTCACTGATATGTAGCTCACAAGACATGTTCACTGACAATGACACGGTTCTTTTCCATCACCATTAACATGCCACACAAAGGATGGCTTGTAATCTCCTCCACCATTTTCTGGTTTACCTCATGAAAGGGTCTGTAAATCCTTTCACACAAGGTTTGATTCATGTTCCATGTTCATTACAAGGTTCTCAATATTTTAATTAAGCTAAGTCTCCTCTCCAAAGAAACAGTTGTAATGTAAGAAAAATTGAATGCCTACATTTCTGAGCTATACAAACTCAGTTATTCTCTTGACCAAAAAAGAAAGCTCAGTTATTTGTAGGCGAAGAAATTAAGAGGGGACACAGAATGTGGCCAAGCATAAATGAAATTTTTTGTCCAGAAGCAAATAGTACCAACCAAACTTCTGATATACGATGTGAATTTCATATGACAACCAATGTAACTGGGCATGGCAACCTCTTTGGTCCAAACAAGTAATGATGTAAAAGGAAAGTGCAAGAGCTTTCCAGCTCCTTACAAACTACAGGTTCCATCCACAATGCCATCAATCAATAAATTCAGACCTTCAATGATAACTTCTGAGCTGCAAGAGCTTCAGCCTCCAGAGTTGGCTCCCACAATAGTGTAGTCTCTGCAAGTAATGATGTCACAACATATGGATCCATGTTTGAAGCAGGGCGCCTGTCCTCCAAGTAACCTATGATCAATAGGATTAGGGTTAATAGTTAATCTACAGTAATATTTGACAATTTTAGATATTACATATTTTTAGTTTGGTGGTATAATAAAAAAATTGGAACAGAAAAAGAAAACAACAAAAAATAGCAAGAACAATAAAATTAGAAAAATGGGATCAAAGAGACACGGCAAGAATATCCAATCAATAAGCCTAATAGTAAGCTGAAGTTGTTGCATTGGCAAATAGCAATTATTATTCAAAAGTCAAATAAGTAATGACCTCACCTTTGCCATTCTTCTCTGTGTCTCTTCCCACACGGATTGAGCAACCACGATTAGCAACTCCCTGCACGTTCAATTTTATTAGTATCCTTCACACAAGAAGAAAAGCTTCATACTTGATTATGGTGTCCTTAACAATAATAGTTATTGGCAAGTTTGAAAACATACCCAAGAAAATGTGTTAATGCTTGCTGTCTCATGCTTTCCTGTCAACCTTCTTTCATTTCCTTCTCCATATGCACTAATGTGCTCATTATGGCGAAGTGATAGATTCAAAATTGCCTTCTTTATTACCTCAAAGCCTCCATCTTCCCTCATGCTCTTTGTACTAAAAGGCAAATGTGTTTTACAAACTCAGTAATTTAGTAAATCAAAAAGACATATGCAAAGAGGTATGGCCAAAAACCTGTAATTGGTGTGGCATCCTGCACCATTCCAGTCACCCTATGTTTCACCAAAACAATTAATACAGATATGATAGGATAATCAATACTGCCAATTAAAGCATTACGGTACCTCTATTGGTTTTGGATCAAGAGAGAGCACAACACCAGCTTGTTCAGTAATTCTCTGTCAGATCAGACCAAAATGTAATATTTTAACTAGAAGACACAAAATTGGATAAGGGCCAAGAGAATAAGCACAAAGTATAGTTTACACGGGACATTCAGGGTGTTCTTTGACCTTACTTATCTGCCTCTAAAAGAGGAAAGAGTTTAAAAGATTTATGGGCAATAACTGTTCATTGAAAATAACGCATAACTACAAGCATATGGAGCAATTTTCAGGTAAGCACACAAATAATGATAATGTATCAAGCTTAGAGCAAAGAGCCACTTCTTAAAATTCACCAGAACATGAACAAGAACAACACAAAAGCTAAAACCTTTGACATTATATTGAACCAAAAATACCCACAGGATTAAGGTACTGTGACATTCTTTATGAATTGGTTCTTTCAAGAATTTAACCTTTGTGTTAAATAGTCCAACAGTGTGTGTGTAAACTGAAAGGTAGGCAAAGTGAATTACCTCGAGGATGTACCTTGATGCCCAGATATGATCACCAGCCTCAATACCTACACTAGGACCAACTTGATACTCCCACTGCAATATGCATAGAAGAAATAATGAGAAAAACTTATGTGACATTCATTGGACTTGAAACAAAGGGAAATGCAAGAGATGTACCTGCCCAGGCATAACCTCCCCGTTGGTGCCACTGATGTTAATTCCAGCAAATAAGCAAGCCTTGTAATGAGCATCAGATATATCACGTCCAAATGACTTATCTGCCCCAGCACTGCAATAATAAGGACCCTGAAATATGAAAAAATAACAAACTAAATCCTCATTATGAAATTGACATATTGAATGGAGTAGGAGATCAGTGTGACAGTCCCATATTATGTAACAATGAACAAGTTGAACAACATATAAGTGAGAAAACCCAAAACCTGAATTTCTACAGGCCCTTGGAAAACATACCCGCCCCCCACACCATACTGTGAATAAAAGCCAAAGGAAATAAAAGAAGTGACATTACCTGAGGGCCAGGATAGCCACCAACAGGCCAACCTAAAGGCCATTTCACATTTGTTTGAAGTAAGGTGTACTCTTGTTCTATTCCATACCTTTGAACAATCAACATACAAACATTAGCATGTTTTCTGTTAAGATTGTAATTCAAGAACAAAGTTCAGTTATCTTCTACAGTAAGCGTAATCAAATGGTCAGTCATGATTTCGTTAGGCATCACAAGATAAGAAATATCAAACCTGTCAGAATTTCAGTTGCCACTATTGCTCGTTAAGTCATTATCTATTTCTATTTTAGGTCATAAATCATCATACATAGAAGTTGTGCATATATCACAGTAACAAGTACCCAAGCGCTTGGAAAACCCAATCTCAAAAGCATTTTAATTGGAATTATTACTCATTAAGTCATTATCTATCATATCACAGTACTCAATGTGGAACTTGGACACCCCATAATACCCAAGTACCTGTCACAGAGTTATTCAACAATAGTTGGTATTAACACTAAACCAAAAATAAATATATGAATAAATTATTTATGTGTAAAGATAAGAAGAATTATATATACCATGGAACTTCAGCAATGACCTTAGGGTTACTGAAAACTTCAGCAGCTCTGTATCGCTTGTTTGTAGGGATAGGTTCACCAGCAGGTGTGTAAGAATCACAAATGACCTTTGCAAAACAAGTATCAGTTTATTTGATAATATCTGTGTTTTAATTTCAATCAACATCCATGAGACATATTTCAAGCATAACTGCCCTTACCAAAATATTGTTGCCACCACGGAAAGGATCTTTGAAAATTGCCTGGGGACTGGAGAATAAAAAACAGATTCAAATTAAGTTTGCAATGTGGAAGAGTTAGCAAGATTAATAGAAGGATGAGAGCCAAAATTCTTACTATAGGATTACTTCACTATCTTCACCAGGTGCCTGTCCAGTACTAGATCCATCATAGTTCCATTTAGGAAGCTCAGAGGGATGTTCAACAGGCTTTGATATTGTCTAAAAAATGAAGTATAGAGTTATCATGAGTATCATGAAACAATTCAAATAACAATGGTAACACTGACCCCTCTTTTTATGTTTACAACATTATAAATAACATACTCTTGATTTACTGCGCACATCAATTCCTGTCCCCCCAATCCTGTTTCAAAATACAAAAAATCAGTTTTAATTACCTCGTATTGTCACGCCGGAAATAGTTAGAATATGTTTCAACAAACTTCTCTGTAAACACTTGTAAGAGACTAAAATGAAATAAGTTCCTGCATAAACTAAAATTAGTTTATGTATAACTTAAAATTTAACTTAATATACGAGAAAAAATTACAAATTAATTCATGTGTAAGCTAATTTTTAACTCTGATAAGTTTGTTTCGTTTTGGCTGAATTATTTTCTAATCCTTGAAATTTAAAATGAATTTGATTTAGGAAAAAATCATTTTAATCTCTCAAATACAGTGTTTAGGGACTAAGAATGTATGTTTTTCTCAAACTTGAGGAACTAAAATATTTCTTTCCAAATTTAAAAGACTGATTCCAGATTCCCATCAAATTGGAGACGCTAAACATAATTAAGTCCTTAAATGTTCCTTTTTTTTGTATTAGAAGTACTTGTAGAGAAGTTAGTCCTTAGATTCGATGAAGTATGGTATTCAGAGGCAGAATAGAATGAATACCAAATGTACTCAGCAATGATCTTGTCCGTGAATGGAGTGATATCCAAATTAAGTAGACCCTCCAGCCTGTTGATGGCGCTATTGTCAGACTTAACTGCCAGCACTCTAAATTTAGCAGAACTGGTTTTCTTATTTTGTTTCATCAATAAAGAACTCCATGAATTTGAAGTAATGGGACTTGCATGGAGAGAGGATTTGGTGATTCTCATCTGCCATTGTGTAGAGGGAGCCAAAATCTGTGCCATGTTGTGCAGTTCTTCTCTGAAAATGATAAGAATCCCAGTCAGAAAATTAATCAAATTAGAATACATAATACAATTTTCTGTCTAATATTAAATAAGAAGGCTTAATTAAGTTTCACGCCCTTGATAAATATGAGTATTTTCACTTGACTTTCTATTAAATCTTTTTGGTCCATTGAGTACTCAAAATTATTATATTTTTTTCAATTGAATCTCTGCAATTTAATTTTTTGTTAATTGGATTGCGTGATTAATATAAAGTGATATTACAGTTAATGTATATGACAAATTACTTTTATTGGTGACGATTATGCATAACATTTATCATCTATTCTGCAACCACTAACAAATGAAGCCAAACATAAAATCATTCTAAAACAATTGAATCAATCCTTCTTAAAACTAACTTCAGCGTGTGAAAAAAGACCAAAATATGAGCTATTTATAGATGATGAATCACAAAACCTCCTCTCGCGAAAAGAATCAATTTTGGCTAGATATACACCAAAGAGCATTATAATCACTGATAAAACGCCAAAAAGACAATCTAGAAAGTAACATTTATAGACATCAATCATACCCAGATGATGACTACTTAAGATCATACTGAAAATTAAACAAATCCCTATTTAAAAACATGGCATTCCATTCTGAGTCACCGTCACACTCTATAAGATGCAAATTCCATAATATCAGATTAAATATGTTTACCTAACCAACATATACAATCGACAAAGAATTTGATTTGGAGTTCAGACTTAGATCAACATTTATCTATCATTACCACACGACCAAATTAGTCTTCAATCAAATCCTATATACCCTTTGAACCATTATAGTGGCATCTTTCTCTGCTAGTCTTCCTTGTCCTTGTAGCACATTTTAGCTTCTTCTCCCATCACACACTAAACATGTATCTGGGAACATTTATATTAGACCTAAAATGAAACTTGCATAATCTTGCACTATCGGCTAGTTTAAGAAGAAACCACAATATGGAAATTAAAATTTGTCTGCTTTGGTAGTATATAATATGAAGATATAATATGCTTGAATAGAATATGGTAACCTTTTCAATCGATAAGAGTCATACATACAATGAGTGGTGTATTGAGCAGATAAATAAAGCCACTTGTGACCATAAAACTAGAAGCTATTCACTGCCCAAGCTTACAGACATGTGAAACAACATTTGAGGCAATCCTCTAGTAAACCAGGTCTGCAAAAGCATCCCAAATAATAAAACAAGCCCCATATTTTTTAGTTTTTTATTTTCTTCCTTGATAACATAAGAAGCATCATAATTACTTGAGCAAAAACAAAATTTGGGATTTAATGAAAGAGCAGGAAAGATCACATTCTGCAGTTATTCAGCACTCACCAAACCTGGCTTTTCAAGCATCATGCATTTTCATTATTTACCAAAAAAAATACTGTAAAATGTAAACTTCCCCTTTGAAGTGAACAAACAATAATATGATGGGAATGGGATGATGAGGGAAACTTTACTAAGGGACTGTTCCACAACAAAAAAAAAAAAAAAAAAAAAAAAAAACTCGTGACCACTGTATCAAAAAGCTAGCATGAACAAAAACAGAATCACACCTTCAGAGAAAAAAAAATATCAAAAATGTGACCCTTTACGCTTTTGCCCTCAGAAAAGAGTTTGAAGGCAATGACACAGAGAAACTCACCAATACAGAGTAGAAAAATGGGGAAAGGTGAGAACTTGGAAAGTGGGTTGAAGGGAGTCTCCTTGTGTCTCCACCTGAGACCCAGTGGGAAGAGTAGCTATAGTGTATCAGAGTAGGAGAGACTGGTGTAAAATAGGGGTTGGTGGACACAAACTTTCTTGGCTTTTCTAAAACCGATAGGGGTGTGTTACGAGTGGATGAAATTAGTTTTTGGTCTCTTAAAGAGCACCAAGAGAAGCTTGGACTCCAAATGTTACAGATAAGGTTCTTCTCAGACTACCTTTTTTATCATTCTACATATTATGCAAATATCTTTTTCCAAATCATAACATCACATGTTGTCAAGGTTGTCAGTGAGTTTACTACTTGATTTATGGTAATCACAATGATTAAGAAATATTTTGCATTTGTCTCTGATAGCTCTTTTAGATCTTAGATTCTCTTCTTCACCTGTGATATCGCAATTCGGGTAATAGTTCTTATATGAATGGTATATCATAATTAAAGTCAATTTGATTATTATAATAACCAAACATTTTAGGTATAAAAATAATAAGACTCACAAACGGGTAAGTACAAGAGGACGGAGAATAACAATGTGACCAACCAAAATTTAAAGAATAACTTTACGTGAAGAAATCAAAGTGAGAATTAAATTATATGTGTACCGTGAAACTATACTCGGAAGCATTGTACTATACTATGATACAATAATTATTATAATAAAAGGTGATTTTGTTTGGTTCGTTGTCCCACTTTTGCCTAAGCATTGGAGAAATCTAGATTTTGTTTTGTTGTTCATGCTAGATTAAGTAACCATTTAAATTGTTTGTTTTTCTGTCTTTAGTGGAATAAAATATCACTTACAAGCACATCAAATTTAAAAGATTGAATTAAAATATGGAAAGTGCGTTTCGCTTTTCCACGGGACGGTCGATAAATAAAATATATTTCTGATTCGCTTTAAATAAAATTAGCGATAGGATATGTGTTTATACATTTGTTGAATATGTATGATATTATATTAATAATTAATGATATTGTAATGTTATTAAGTTAATAAATAAAATAAAATTATATTTATAAAATGTACAGAAAGAATATGAGAAAATAACTGTTGATAAATAGGGAAAAAAAAAAGAAAGGAGATAAATAAATAGTTTTATAAAAACTTGTAAAAGTAATAGTTAATTTTTAAAAATTTAACAAATAATTACATCGTAAAGGATAAAGTTGGAATTATGAAATATGGACACAAAAAATAAAATTCTCTTTATATATAGTTACAGATGTTCAAATTTTGTATAAGAAAATATTTGCTAAAATATTGGTGTCACTCTTCTTATTCTATCCATTTCCTATAAGTCAGTTAAGTTTTTATAATTATCAAATTGACTGTGATAATAGTTTAGTATAACAATTAAATTTTATTTGAATGTTATGTCAAATAAATATTCAAACTAATATGATTATATGATTACGTTCATGGTTAATGTTGATGTAAGACGACGTTTAACTCAATTTTTGACTATTTTTATAATAATTTGGAATTTGTCAAAAATTATATATTTAATATTATTTAATATTATTGTAAAAAATTTAGTTGAGCTAATTGTTAGTGATTTAAATGCACGTCTATGAAAAAAAGACTTAGTTTACGAGTTCGATTAACCAAAAATCTTTGAACCATCTTACTTTCCCCCTGTTAAATCAAATTAGTTAAAGAAAAAAACTTTAGAATATAAATGAAACATGTTCACTAAAATATTCAACATAGTGACTCGTTCCTAAAGTCATGGATGAACTTCTTTTAATCTAGGGTTAAATATGTTTTTGATCTCTCAAGTTTCAGTGAAATTTGGAATTAGTCTCTCATCAAAACTTTTGACCAATTTAGTCCTTCATCTTTCAAAATGCATGAATTTAGTCCTTTTAACAAAATTTTGTTAAGTTTATCTGATGTTTCAAGCGCATTTCATGATAGTATTTAAATTATTTACACTGTTTGACACATTTTTTTTCAATATTAACTTAAATACTATCATGAAATGTGCTTGAAATGTTAGATAAACTTAACAAAATTTGATTAAAAGGACTAAATTCATGCATTTTGAAAGATGAAAGACTAAATTGATATAAAGTTTTGATGAGGGACTAATTCCAAAATTCACTGAAACTTGAGGGACCAAAAACATATTTAACTCTTTAATCTATTTACTCTTTAAAATTAAGATTACCATGCAGATAAATATTAATTATAGAATAGTCTATTAGGTACCAAGATGCAACTAATGTTGAGCAAATACACAGATCTAATAATACTATGAAAAGATAAAGGTCAAATTTAGGATATATTATTTACACAGAACTTAAATTTAAAGTAAATAGAAACCAGTGAAAATTAAAAGACCTTTGAATACTTCCAAAGAAAAACATTAAGACCCCACACAAAAAATACATTTTTTTATGAATTGTAAGTGAATAAACATCTCATATGAGAGCAAAGTTACAACACTATAAGTGGTATTAATTTGTAGTCGAATGGTTTGGCATACACGTGAAAAAAAAAATATGACGCTCTTAAAGTTGATAAAATTATCAATATGAGATAAAAAAAAAAAAAAATAAATATATATATATATATATATATATATATATATATATAATATAGAATATTAATCTAAATAATAAAAAACAATGTCTGTTGAAATGTAAAGTGCACATGGGCTAAATTTGAAAGGTGCAGGACCACTCAGCGGATTGGGTATGCAAGAACGACCGCTTCAAAAACTTCCAATCTCGTCGCTGTACGCTTAAACAATACTCTCCAATTTCGTCTAACCATACAGTGAATCCAATCTTATTTTTAACCATCAAATTTACTATACAATATACTATGGTAAGAATTCAAACAAGTTGAAAGTCTGATATTGATAGTAATGAATTGAAAGTTATATTTTTATCTTATGTATAAACTTCTTCCATGTATATATCTCTCTTTAAAAAAAAATATAATTAATAACTGGAGTGTAACTCCTAATTTGGTTCATCTTTATTTATGTCAGGAGATAAATAATGTCACATACATCATAATATATCATAAATATGTGGAACTAATTAGTTGCCTTAAATAAATTGATAAAAGAATCATTTATTTATCTGTACGAGGTTAATCAAATAAGTAAAAGTCATCCGATTCTTTTATATAAAAAATAATAATTAAATCCAGTCGTTAATTTTATATGTATTATAATTGATTCATTCAATATTTTTTAATTTTTTAAATATAATATATTTTGCATGGATGTTATATATATATATATATATATATATATATATATATATATATATATATATTTATGAGAAAAATGTTAATTGACTAATTAAATTGAATTTTTATATAAAAAAGCAAACAAGATCAAAACTTTTCTAATTAAATTTTAGGATAATTAAATATTAATAATTTTTATCTAATCTTTTATGATTAAAAATAAATATTATATAAACTATGCAAGTATATATGAGATACGTGAGAAAACAATTGCTTCATTCAATACTTATCCTTCTTTGTTAATCAAGTTTCAATTTTGAATTCACTATAATAAGGTTAACTAGCCATTTGATTTAATTTATTGAAAAGTGTGTATTCAAGTTCCAAACTCGGTCTTAAGAACTAAAGATGAGGATCGTGCTCTTTGCAGAACTTAATCCAATATCTTACAACATGACTTGACAACAACCATGAACAACTTGTATTTGTATTCCTGAAGGCACTTCTCTCTTTCAAGAGGATTCACAGCATATCAAGTTCTAGTAAGATTTTTCGTTTTGTATCAAATTAAACCACATGTTCCATCGCTAATGCGAGCTCCATCGATTAATTTGAGTTTCATTAGTGCAAAAGTACTCTCCAAGTGGGATACTTAGCACATTAACTACAACATTGCACGGGTTGATACCCATAATGTTTAGTATCAATCACTGACAACTAGGACTATGAGGCTATCGTATCTCATTCACTCATGTAACTTTCGTCTCTCAGTGTTAGTGTCGGTCCAAAAGAGTGTTGTTTGTTGTAGAAATTGTAGCTCCATCCCATCAAGATTTTGTCCTAATGCGCTTAAAAAGGTTAAGGTAGAAAGTTATATTAAGTTGTCTTTAACATTTACTCATAAACGATGTGAGACTGACTATTTAACATACTAAAATAAGTCAACAGTCAAAGTTTAATTAAAGATGGTTCATATTTTGCTTAGTTGAGAGTTAAAGAAATGAAATCTTATATTTGGAATCAATTTTTCCTTCTATTGAAAAGACGAGGATTTGTCTTTGAAACATCTTTCATATCCACATATAATACCAAAATATTTTGATCTCAAATACATCAAAATAATATGTTAAGATCAATTACTACGGTATGTTTACTATAAACTTTCGTCTTGATTTTACTTAGGAATGACAACAGGTCGAGACGAACACAAATAGTGTCTGTCTACTCACAACCTCGCAACAAAAAATCATCTGCTACCCGTGCAGATACCAATTTAAAACATACTCGTGGATCTTTTTAAACTCGTGGGTATACGTGGATACCCGCAAATATTTAAAAAATATTTACGGATATTTTTAAACTCGTGGGTACCCGTGAATACCTACAAATATTTAAAAAATATATATTTTATAAATTTTTAAAATTAAATTTAAATAAAATTACAAACAAAATGTAAAATAAAATATAAATTAAATTTAACTTTAACTTAAATCTAATCTAATAAAATATAAATTAAAATTTAATTTTAATTAAATTTAAGTTAATAAAACATAATTTTAATTTTTTACGGGTAACGAGTACTCTTGGTAGAACTGTCAAAACGGGTAACCTGGTCCGGCCCGACTTGACCTACCACGGTTGATCGCTTAGTGAGCCAACCCAACCATCTCACTTATTAGCAAGCCAACAAAATTCGAACCCGGTCCGACCCACCACAAGTTTGTAGGTAAAATGGGTTGTCTCACGGGTTCACTTAATTAAAAAAAATATTATTTTTTATTTATTTTTCAGTCAAACTAAATTATAATTCTAATTAAAATCTAAATAAACTTCAATACAATCCAAATACAAACCAAAATCACAAAAATACAAACTATCTATGTGTTGGCTGAAAAAAAAACAACATAATCTAACCCAAATGCAAAGTCCAACTTAACAAAAAAACACTTGTGTTGACCCTATATTTGCGGGTTGGTGAGCCAACTTGGCTCACCACATGTTCAACCCGGATGAGCCGGGTCAAAAATCAATCCGTATTGAAATTGTAAAACAAATTTAACCCAACCCGACCCGAACCCGCAGTGGGCCTGATGGCTCACGGGTTCCAACCCATTTTGACAACTCTATCGATGGGTACGGATAGTATAATACTCGCACCTAATCCGTTTATAAACGAGTATTAAAATACTCACTACCCGCTACTTACGGTAACAAATACTACCTATTCGTCGTGAATTTGATCTACGATATCCGCGGACACAAAAATTTTATATCCCTTATTTGACTTGTAAAATATATCTCTAAAAATAAAAGAAAAAACTAAATTATTCTTAAATTGTGTTCTTAAGTGTAATAATATTTAATCTAAGTAAAAAATTAAAACAATTCGTATTTTTAGGATCTCTTATACCAATTTTTGTTTATCTCTCTCGTCCAAATTACTTTAAACATCTTATATGTATTTTTATTTTTCTCTATTAATTTTATAATTTTTTATATATGTTACTATACGTGTTAATAATTGTAAAAATATTTCAAAACTAAATCTGTGTTATTCGTACATTTCACACAACAATATATTGCACATATATACATATTTGAATTGTTCCACAAAATATCATTTTTGAATTATGGAAAAATGGTTGTTGGCGGTGATGGATAAGAGCTTATGGTTTGGATTATGTGGACGGTAATGGATAAGGAACAATACCCTTCAAGTATGGAAGCTCCACAAAATTTGGCAATGGTGAAAAATCCCTTCTTTTGGAAAGTTAAAATAAAAGATTTGTAGTGAAAAATGTGCATGTAGCATCGATTGATTGATCACCGGTGAGTCAAACTCATTTTGTTCATATGTCCTAAAAAGAAGTTCTGAAAAAGCTGGGAACTGCTTCCTCATCGATCAACCATAAAACTACTTTGTCTTGTGCTTTCAGTTACCACGCATTCCCAAGCTTTTCTTAGGCTTTCAACAAACAACATACAAAACTAAAATCCTCTGCCATATTTCGTTTTAAGAAACAAATGTTAATTACATCAAATCAAAAACCAATGTTGTGTAAAATTTATGGCATTTAAAAGCTTAATGCCTTGTAAACAGTAAATTCGGAGCATATTATTACTATTATTAACCTCATTATTGTTTTATGATTATGTGGAGTTTACCTCTAAACACGTATATACGTACTCGCACACTGAAATGAAAGGAAAGGCTACATGTAATGTTTGATTTTTGTTTTTGGTTAATCTAATAGCTTTTTAGGTTTAATTATTTTTAAATATATCATATATTTTCTTATTTTTTCTTAAATATTTTTTTATTAAATAATATTTTTTTTTTCTGTTAGCATGATTTTGTTTTAAATTTATTTATTATTTCGTTTATATTTTTTAATTTATTATTCAAATCATTTATTTTCTTTTTAAGAATCAAATTAACGGATTAAAAAAATTAAAACAAAAAAAAAATGATGCGAATTGATTAATAAGTGAGGAAGATAAAAAAAATAAAAGTATCATGCCATTTTATTGACGAGAAAATTAAATAAAAAGGTACATAGATCAAAATAAAAGAAATTAAGCATTCAATAATAAAATAAAAGAATTTAAGACAAACTTAAGTAGATAATTAAAACTTATTAAGTGTTACAAAAGGTTATGGGTATGGCCCAGTTCTCCATCCTTTCATGTCCAATACTAGGGTTTTTTAAGTGACAATATTAAGAGTTATTGTTACCTGTGTAGTGCTTTTAATTTATTACTATTCAGTGAATTTGGTAATTTTACAGACACTAATAATTCTCAAGTTTAACTTGAATTTTAATAGTTTAATTATTGAATTTTTTATATCTTGTGATTTTATTATCAAACTTTAACTATATTTTTGAGAAGCGAACTATACTAAATTTTTTATTAAAAGGAATAACTTCACCAAAATTAAATAGTAATTTTAAAACACAAACCACCTTTCCTTCACTTTGTTTCTCCAAATTGAATAAATTACTAAACTATAATTACGACACTTTTCTTTTTATCACTTTTTTTCATGATTTGTTTCTGATAACTATAGTACAGATCCAAATCCCCTAATACTTAAATGCCAAAAATATTACCTTTAAAATAGTAAACCACATTTTAACAAAGATTAAAATTTAACTGAGATCAAGTAATTATATGGACATGAAATGCTATTTATCCTTTTTTTTATAAAAAAAATAAGACTTAAGTGATGCCTTTAGCTAGACCAATTTTCAGTCATAGACCAATTAATGCAATTTCTTACAATTATTTGACAAAAACAACCTTTTTTTTTATAGAGGCATTATTTTGAAGAAAAAAACAAGGGAAAGTAATTAATTTAAAAACATAGAAAAATCAAATAACTATATTTTTTTAGAACATGAGAAGATAAGTGATTTTTAATCATTTTTATATATTTACAAAAGCTACAATTATTTTAAGATGAAATCTATTTAAGATGGAGTACCAATAGAAAAGGATATGATTGAAACCAAACCTCAATCATGGCTAGCACTTTTATGACTTCTCACATCACATGCCATGTTCGTTTTAACTTTTCATTATGTTAAAGTCACGGTTTTCTATATAACTCGAACATCAATAATTAATTACCATAATTTGTGAAATGGCCATGTTTTCAGAAAGAAGAAAAGGCTGTTACAACCTATGATGTCTCGCTAACACATGAAACACAACATAAGTGGTGGATCCACATGTTGATTATTGTTGGGTAAGTTCATCTATTTTGTTTTCGCATTTACCAAAAAGTATCAATGGACTTTTGCTCTTCTTAGTGACCCAAAAGTGTATATGGGAGGATATAATCCTTCTGAATAATTAAGTTGAATTTAGTAGAGATTATTTTAGATTAAAATCTTGTGGAGTTATAGGTTAGAAACATGTCAATAACGATAAAGTCACATCTTAAGAATTTAATCTAAACAATATAACTCAAAGGAGCACGAGTATCGCGTAAACTATATATCCACAACTTATACAACATTATGTTATCAAATTTCATTTCCGTATAGTTTCTGCCAAATAATTTTCAAAATCCAACTCCAGATTTTTCATGTATCAAAACCAGATCAAAATTCATCTATTCAACTTATTTCAGATCAATACAACCAGATCAGATTATATATATATTGTTTTAAAAGTTATTGGGTTAAATATATTTTTGTTCCTTAACTTTTAGTAAAATTTGGAATTAGTTAATCTTTAAAACTTTGAACCAAAACTTTGAACTAATTTAATCATCTATTTTTAAAAATGCATGGATTTAGTTTTTTTAACTAATTTTTGTTAAGTGTATTTGACTTTTCAAACACATTCCATGATTTTCATGATTGTATTGGAGTTGTTTACACAGTTTGACACATCTTCGCTTCAATGTTATCTTAAATACTATCATGAAATACGTTTGAAATGTCAAATAAATTTAACAAAATTTGATTAAAAAGACAAAATCCAAATATTTTTAAAAATAAAAGACTAAATTAATTTAAAAGTTCAAAAAAAAAAATTTAATTTTAATAAAAAGGCAGGGAACCGGAAAAAAAAACATATTTAACTCAAAGTTATGACTCTGCGCTCTTGAATTTCTCGCACGAGAGAAGAATATAGCTGATGTGCATAGCATGGTAAGTTGGTTGTCCTCCCTAATATAATTTTCTTTGTTGAAATAAATGTTTGTATCGATTGTTATTGTCCTACTGGATAATCTATTATAAAATTCTCAAGCTTTGTATCTAACGGTAAAGCAGTATTTTCGTCTTAATTCAAATCAAACAAGTTCACAATATTTTTTTTAAAGTTTTTGCATACTAAACAATCTAAAATTACATTTTTTTTATGTAAATTCATCTTTCTCTTATCCTTCCATCCTAATATCTGTCTATTCTATTCTTTCTTTCATTGTGAAACATATATGATCTCTGAAAAATGAAGGAGAGAAAACATAAACACGAGATGTAATATGATATCATAAACGCTTATGTATCATTGTGGTCAGCACAGCAAAGCATACTGGATCATGTGCACCGCATTGATGCTTTTGTAATATAAAAGTAAAGTTAAGAAAATATAAAATAAAGAAAAATATTAAAAACTGGCACAAACTTAGTATTATTTTTTGAACGGACCGATGATTTAATACAGTATCGTATTCTTGCATTTTCAGTCCATTCATTCCGTCAGCAGCACAGCATCATCAGCTTATGTACTGTCTGCATTCAGTTGGAAGTTTGGCACAAGCTAGGCGACGACCAGACAAGGTTCACAACAACAACATCAATTTTTCCATTACTATTATTATTATTTTATTTTTTTATTTCCAACAGAAGCAAAGAAAAGAAGCACAGTTGGAGCTTGGAAGTAAACAAAAGACCAACAAAAACAAAAGCCTGCTCCCTCGGTCCCTTTCTCTCTGTTTCATTCTTCTTTGTCTCACAGTTGTCTTCTTCTCTCACTAAACCCTCTTTCTCTCTCTCTTTCCACACTTTTTCTTTCTTCTTTTCCTTCTAATTTCAAATGTTTTATACGTTTGCTTGAACACCTGAAACATATCACATCTCTGATCGTTTCAAAATATGGAACAGCTTGTCAACTTCATAATTCGGCCACCCAGGTACCATCTTTTCTCCTTCTTCCTCTCTGCTGGGATCCACTTTTTTAATCAAAGTTCTTTTTTTTTCTTCACATTCTCATCTTGGTATTTACTTATGCTTCTTCTTATTGATTTTTAGTATAATTGTAATCTTCCCTGTCTTTTTTTTTTCAAAAGCAAAGAGCTACTAGAGCAAGATACAAGTATATTCAGTTTAGTGTTTTCATTTCCTTTGCATCTCCATACGATCATAGAGCCTATCATAGTGTGCTCATCCTGTTAACTCTTGTTTTGTTGGAAATTTTTGAGATCTGTTGTTAAGCTACTGTAAAAGTCTTACTTTTATGTAATGTGAGTATACTGTAAACCTTTACGTGATACCTATACTGTGAGCACTGATAGCCACGGCAAGCTTGTTCTGCAAATTTCTTACTTTTCCAGACAAACATTTGGAAAAAGCTTTTATTTTATAATTCATACCTTCTATATTAGTATTACTAGAACAAGTTCCCATTGTTTTCTGTTGTGAAAATGAGATCTGTGCATCATGTAACAATTATCCTCTGAATCTCGAGAACACTAGACTTTTGAAATGTTCTTTAGGCTTTTGGGTGACAGATGAGAATATATGGACTCCTCAAAAAAAAAAAAAAAGTAAGGGAAATGAAAATACCATGTTAGTTAAAATATTTCCCGAGTTACAATGAAAGAAAACATTCTTCTATTTTTGAAGATATATCTGATATGCCCTTCTAAAAATAGCTACATACTTGAGGTCATCTTTCTGCAATTATGTTATAAGATGAATTGACATTGAGTTCTGTTATCTATAAGATAGTCATTTTTTGCTCTGTTTATGTTTTAAGTGTAATTGTGACATTTATGTTATATGACTGTATCTGTTTCTGGTATGCAGAGCTGAATATGATCCAAAGAGTGATTTATTGGATTATGAGTTCATGCTAAAAGGAAAGTGGTTTCAACGGAAGGATGTGGAGGTACAGTTAAGAATAAATTCAGTATGTTGGTAAAGCATTGGTTCTGGGAAATACATGAGATAGTTGATTTATCTAGTTTCATAAGGTTTGTTTGGACAAACTTTTGTATAAGAACTTCTTGGAAAGAAAAATATGTGTAGGAAACAATGAAACTGAGTTTTTCACAAGTTAAGAATTAGTTTATTTACATGAAATTAAAGTTTTTGGGAAGTTACAGGAGAAAGCTTCTATAAGTTTGCTTATTCATAAGCTAATTTGAACTTACGGACAAGCTCGTCTAAATAGTTCCACTTTTGTAATCATAAGTTTAACCATGAAAGAAGGTTAGTTTCATTAATCCCAATTTATTTGATTGCTCTTTCGGAGAACTGTCTCAAAGTATTTCTTGACTAGGATTCCAGAAAAATGAAGGAACGGGTTAGCCAATTATAAAAATTAGTATGTTACTCTGTTTATTGTAGCATATGAAATGAATGTATTTGATCTTCTTTTTATGTACCAAATCAATTTTTAACTCATTCTATTTGGTTGAGTTGATCACTTGAATTAACAGATTCTCATGTAATACTTGATATTCTGCAGATAAAAAACAGCCATGGGGATATTCTTCAATGCAGTCATTACATGCCAATTGTCAGTCCCGATGGAAAGCCTCTTCCATGCGTTATATATTGCCATGGAAACAGGTAATTCTGAGATAAGTGCATTTCTTTGTTGGTTTACTTGGCTAGCATGCAATTCCATGATTGAAAGAGACAGTTCCATTTTCAAACGTTTATTTTTTTATTTTTTTCAGTTTTTTTATGTAGCACTATAAATGTATTCTTTGCTGTTGGTTGCTGGTTGGTGCTTCACATTTAATTTATTTCAGTTTCATGCGGTCTTGCTTATTTTGTACAATGTTTATGGCAGTGGATGCAGGGCTGATGCCAGTGAAGCTGCTATAATTTTACTTCCTTCAAATATTACAGTTTTTACCCTGGATTTCTCAGGATCGGGAATCTCTGGAGGAGAGCATGTCACTCTAGGTTGGAATGAAGTAAGTGCTTTCTCATTAACTGTTTGATCTTTGAAACATCTCATATTTAATTGGATCATCATCATTGATACAATTACTTTTATTGCTGTCTTTGATGGGGATTAATTTTCTCCATATCGATCACGGGCGTCAAAAGGCCAAGAGACCAAAAGAAAAAGTATATCAGAAAAAGACTAATATATGGAATGAAAGGTTTTCAAAGTTAGAGTAGCACCTAATGCGATTAAACTGACAAAATTTACCTAGGGCTTGATCACGAGAAGAGAGGACTGTTAGAGGTTCTAGTTGAATAAAAGTGGATAAAATGGAAGATAATCCAATGAAAAAAGGGGCAGAGGAAAACCAAATAAACTGGCGTATACTCAAGTTCAATGCTAAAAATATTATCAACCTGTCCAAATTATTTTTAGTAACATTTATGTTGGAGTATCATTGGCAGAGAATATGAAACTTACCATGTGCCAGAGGCAGGGTACTTCTGATCCTCATTTTTTTCAAAATTGCTTACAACACATCACAGTGTAAATGAAATGTTTATGGTTGTACTATATTGTGAGTTTGCATATGCACTAATACCATTTTCTTTGTTGCCCTTTCCATTATGAATATTATTTAACATTCTTGTGTTTTCAGAAGGATGATCTGAGGGCTGTGGTCAACTATCTGCGGGCAGATGGAAATGTCTCTTTGATTGGCTTATGGGGACGCTCGATGGGTGCTGTGACTTGGTAACTTTTCATCATCTACTTCTTCATTCGACCTTACATTGTAAATAAAGTTAAAGAAAGGTCTCATAGATAGTGGTTGTACATAGGGTTGTATATGGTCCATTATAAGTCTGACCTTGTAGTTAATTGTCAATAAGTTGATTACTTTGTTAAAGATTAGAAACCACATAGTTCACCTTATCTTTGGCATACTCTTTTAGTAAGAGCTGGTGTGGCTTGAGATGAAATATGAAAAAAGAGTTCAGTACAATTTCTTTTTATTTGTTAATGATCATGGCATTGGTAATCGTACATGACCTTAACTAGTAAAAGAGCGTTAGACTAAACATTAATGAATGGTCTGTAAATTGACCTTATCTCTAGTCGACGTGAGACTTTTAATGATAATGGCAGTTGATTCTTAAAGTCAGTGTATAAACTCCCTGATTGTATCGCAATTCAGTCTTACCAGTATATATATCACTTTCCTTCTCTCCATTAATCATGTCATTCCTTGCAGCCTTATGTATGGAGCTGAGGATCCTTCAATTGCAGGGATGGTTTTGGACAGTCCCTTCTCGGATTTGGTTGATTTAATGATGGAACTTGTAGGTACATACAGAGTCCGTCTGCCAAAATTCACAGTGAGTGTAACAATGTATTACATTTTTCGGATGAAAATGAGAATACTTCTACTAAAGTAATGTAACCAAAACTATTAATCTATAATCTCATTTCATGTTATAATGCTTATTCACATTGGAGTTACGAAAATCACATCCAGGCTTAGTATATGGTCTGTTACCAACCACACGTAATCAAAAGTTTGCAACATATGAGCATGTTTAGCCCTTCAAAGGAATCTTTAAATACATAGGGCTTGAAATACTTTTCGTAGCCCTGGTTTCTCTCTTATAAGAATAGATAGTAATTTCCCTACAATTTTTCCATGTATTAATAGTTCATTTATATTGGTTCATGTTACAGGTGAAGTTTGCAATTCAATACATGCGAAAAGCAATCCAGAAGAAGGCAAAATTTGACATAATGGACTTGAACACACTGAAGGTTATTTTTTGTCTTGATTTTTTTGTTTAATGAAAAATTTTAATTCTTTTTTCCTTTGTGCATTGTATGTAAATAATCATCGATTTGACAGAAAAGTAATTGGTGAGCTTTCGTTGCTTTTATCTTTATTTGTTTGCATAACTCTAGTTCAAATCCACCCCAGCTTGGTTGAGAAACATTTAATTTTTTAGCTTGAACTTGAAATTGAGTCTTTGTTCTCTCTCTGTTTTTGGATAAATGTATACTTAGTTTGTCGCTCATGCTTGTGCTGGTTAGTTCAAAGTATTCATGAAATATAGAAGGACTAAGGCAAAACGACCGAAAAGGAAATGGTGTGTACAATTTTTTGTTCTCTTGAATTGAACATGTCAAATAATGACTTCAAAACGTGTAGAATTTTTCTGTTATGTGCTTATGAAACATTTTTTTTTTCTATTAAAGGAGTGAGCGAAAAAAAAAATTCGGGGAAAATCTACAATATTCAATTTCTTTTGGGTTTTCACACTTTCATATCCTTCACCGCATTCATTCGTTATTTGTTTGCATTGCAGGTAGCAAAATCTTGTTTTGTTCCTGCTCTACTTGGGCATGCCATTGAAGATGATTTTATTCGTCCTCATCATTCAGATCGTATATTTGAAGCTTATATGGTAAATATGTTTTGCAAGAATTTGGCTTAAATATGTTTTAGTAGGACAATGTTTGCTTTTAGTCCCTTTTTTTCTTCTAGTCTCATTTATGAAAATCTGTTGTGTAGTCCATGACATGGACTAAGGGACCAAAAGAAGACCGATTTTTTTAGGAACTAAGAGAAGGAATATTTCTATATTTAGATGGACTAAAACATATTCCACCAAGAATTTTTACTTCCTGCTTCCTTTTTGTTTATTAAACCAAGGGTCTTCCTAATCAAGAAATGATTAAGAAATTAAAAGTAGAACACTTTTATAGGTAATTATGAAAAAACACATTGAAAATTTTAGAAAAATAAATTTTTACACGTATCAATAAAAAATTCTTTTTAATTAATTTCTCAAAGGACATTAGTCTTATACTAAACTGATTACATAACTACAGTTGTCTTCCAACTCTGATCAAACAGTGTTGTCATTTTCGTAAGCCTCTGTTACTTTATGCATGTTTGCTGCTTTAGAATTCTAAAATGTCTTCTAGATAGTTTCTCAAACAGAACATGTTATGGTTCTTATACGAATAATCCATTTTAGACATCACATTCTCTCTTTCTTTTATCGTCTTAGTTACCTTACCCATTCTTGTATGTCTGACTTTTTTGATCTAAACATGGGTTGTTTATGGTTTGTAGGGAGACAAAAACATAATTAAATTTGATGGAGATCACAATTCTCCCCGTCCTCAGTTTTATTTTGATTCAGTAAACTTGTTTTTTCACAATGTTCTGCAACCTCCAGACGATGAGCTCGGGGAATCATTTTTTGACATTATGAATGATTACTTTGGTAAGGTAAATTCACCATGCATCTCTTTGATTTCATTTTGGTCAGAATGCCAAGTTCCATTCTTTAACATTTTTTTCGATGTTTATTTCTTTTACACAGGATGTTTGGAGATCCGTGCATGAATTTGGCTATGGCAACGAACCATCATTTCAAAACAAAGGCATGACTCAAACTATTCCTTATGCATTGGTATCCATGATATGCATTTGGTAGCCCTGCTTCTAATGCAAAGCTCTTATTTGTTTCTTTGTTAATTGCAGAATCATCAACAAGCAGTAGCATGGATGAGAAGCAAGTCCGTTCAAAAAGACCAATGAGTAGGATGGAGGTTTGTGTTTCTTTGTTCTTAGTTTACTGTCAGAACTCAAATAGCATGCAATTTCCAACAACTTGCTGTGAAAATATTCACATTGTAATAACTGTTGTTTGACTTTCTCAGGTTCCATCACATATTTCTTCAAAAGATGGATACCGTGATTGTGAGGTATTGTTTTATCTTTTTTCATGTCTTTGTATTAAAATATATTTTGTTCTTTCTCCATATGAATAGTAAATTAGTGCTGTACCTTTGTGCAGCAGACACAGAAATGTGATGATCTTTCCTCCTCCTCTTCTGCAATGATTAGTTTTGAATTATCAAATGGTCGTCTCTATAGTCCCCTTGTCCCAACCGATTTAGGTGGTGATGACCAGTACGTGGAATTTCAACTCGATGACTTCACGGCCATTCCATCTACTGCAATGGAAGAACAAAAAGTGAGTCCATATTACAATCTGTTATCACATAACATTATTCAAAATTTTGAATGCATGATGGTATAAACTGAAACTTTTCATTCAGATGTTCATGGAAACAGTGATAGATCCAGAGGTAGAACAACCACATACCATGTCTGTTGAGCCATCAGACAAGAATGATTCACACGGTTCTTCACAAGAGATTTCCAACCCTGTGCAGATAGAATCTTCTTTACTCAAAAACTGTGTGCATTCCACAGCCGCAACAATTTCCACTGCATCTGATGTATGCGAGCCCTTGAAAACTGAGTCAAATTCCATTTCAATGATTCCAAGTCTCTCTTCGAACAAAATATCACTACCACCATTAGACAGTGGGAGTATTACAGACAGTGCTTCTACTAGTAATGACAGTTCTGCTACCTTACAAAGTTCATCTGACACTGACATATCACACTATACAAAAGCCACAGTAACTGTTATTAAGAATCCAACAGGCAATGTCTTGAATGGCTTATTGCGGCGTTGGGATTTCAACTTTTTCAGAAACAGATACAATCGATAACATTAGAGAGAGTCATTGTTTTTTATGACTATAAAAATTACTACATAGTTTGTAAAATGCCCCACAGAAGAAATAGGTTGTTTGTTTGTACTAAAGTTTTGCATGTTTAGGTTATCGTGTAGCTTTTATCTAAAATTCTTTCACTGTAACAGAGAATTGTTGTGTTATTACCCCTTCGAATTGTAATTTCTGGAGTCTGCATTACTGGTCCTCGTTTATTCATGATTTATTGATTTTTCCTTTAATTTTTTTCGTTTTTGTTATCAAAGATTGGTGTAATCGTGTCCAACTACTCTGGGGGCGGCTTTCACGATCTTTTGGTAAATTTATATTACTTTGTAAATAGTTTTTTTATCCATCTATTTCTTTTCATATAATATAATAATAATAATAATAATAATATGATTATTATGTACATTTTGAAGCGCAAAACAGTGGGGGCAATATTTAACAACAATTTTTCTCATGTCAAAATGTTTTAGCCTGGTTGATATTTTATTTTTAAAAGACAATTTTTTGTTTACTGTCTCTTTTAACCCTAGTAGTAACACTATTGTAATTTCCGTTAATATTAATAATAGGATTAATCAATTTTCATTAATTTTACTAATTTTCCCAATCTCAACAAATTTCTACTATATTAATTTAGTTTGAAAATAAATAAAAAATTATTTCAAGGTGTGTAAAACAATGTAAAATATGTGTACAGTGTAAATATATTCTAATTGAATTCATATTTGTAATATGAACCTAAAAATAAAAGAATACTCACAATTTGTGCAACCATGACACTAAACAGAACTATCAAATGAAAATGAACAACAAATTCATACAAAAGAAATAATATTGACAATCAAGAAAAAATTCATACAAAAGAAATAATATTGACAATCAAGAAATAATTCATACAAAAGAAATAATATTGACAATCAAGAAAAAACAGTTGGGCACAATAAGAAGTTATTTCCCTAAGAATAATAAGAAAAGTCACATTCAAACATGAGCTTTTAACTTAGTGGGTCAACCATTCTATTTTTAAAGTTGTGATATACTTTTCTCCTTTAATTCTCTAAAAAAAAAATTAGTGTGTCACTGAGTTTTGTCATTTTGTAACAATTGGCCCGGCGGTTAAACAAGAAAATGGTAAAGATTAATAAGATTGATTTAAAAATTATTAAGAAAATAAATTTGGTTAAAAATTACTAGTTGATGAATTTTTTAAAGCATAACTTACGACAGTTTTTTAATATAATTATTTTATTATTTTAAAAATAAAAATGGAAAATTTATACATTGTTTAAGAAATTGTTATTTTAAAAACTATCATCACATTTGAACATTACATTTAAATATTATGATATATATATATATATATATATATATATTTTAATGTGTTTTTTCTAATATCATTAGGTTATGATATTACATTTTTAATATTATTTAATTATTATATCATTATTTTATTAGTATTGATTGAACTAGGTTGTATCATAAGATCTTTATGGATTCTGTTGCAACAACGTGTTTGTTATAAATAACAAAAGTAGACAAGAACAAGAAAGTAATATTCAAACTTCACTTGTCATCATCTCTTCTTCCTCTCCTTTACTATAATTCATCCCTATGGCTTCTGTTGCTATCAGAAACCTATATTCTAAGCGTCTTCTTTTCTCTTTGCATTTCACAAATGCTTTTCATTCATTCTCTTGTGCCACCATATCCCAAAACTACAATGCATCTCCATTGGATCTTGTTTCTTTACGGAGATCCATGGCCACCTTCACTCGAACGTAAGACCTTTCTAGGGAGAACACTAATTTTTTTTCTTCTTTTTATGTTAGTTGAAGATTTTCTTGTTAGTTTCTTTTGGTGGTGGCCAAAGCGATTTATATTTGTTATGGGTGTTTCTTACTTAATATGATAATATACCTAACCTTGCATGTGGTGATTCATCTACGTATATAAGCAAAATATTGGCCTCAGATCGCCAAAGTAACCCGTTTCATTATTTTCTTACAGTCTTCATTATATATGTATGTATTCTTATTCTTCTTCAACCAATCCTTTTGGAGGCATTGGGTATTGTGGATATGGAAATAAAGATAGCAGATAGAGACATCTATTGAATCCCACGTAAAAAAGGACCTTTGCAATACGAGGGTTGTTTAAAGTGTGTTTCTTTTTTATTGTTTGTCTTTGCAGAAAGCCCCATCTTAACGTTGGCACAATAGGACATGTTGATCATGGGAAAACTACACTAACTGCTGCAATAACCAAGGTTTGGGTTGATTTCTTTGTCTTCATACTTAAACAGTGCAGAGAAATTCCACCTTTTATTTTCTTTAAGGCATAAACCTTTTTGTGATATTGTGGAACTTGCAGGTGCTAGCTGAAGAAGGTAAAGCCAAAGCCGTTGCCTTCGAGGAAATAGACAAGGCTCCCGAGGAGAAGAAGAGAGGAATTACTATTGCTACTGTGAGAGATAGATCACTGTCTTTTTGGAAGTCCATTCTAAAATTATGCATATAGTGAATGATACATAACTAGAATGTTATATGAACAAAATTTTGTTACCTTCTCTTGGGCCTCTTATCATGACGATCTTGCAGGCTCATGTAGAGTACGAGACAGCAAAGAGGCACTATGCCCATGTTGATTGCCCAGGACATGCAGACTATGTTAAGGTAATGTTAGTTGGAAATTGGATCAGACTTGGTTAAAGTATCTACTTCAACAGGTGGATTAATTGTTTTCTTTATTTATATGGGTCAATTTTCTCGGTGTGAATTACGATCCTAATTCTTTTTTCCTTCTCTATTGAGTTCAATGAACATAATTTGCCTTACTCTGAAGAATGTCTGATCTTATCTGTGCATGATTGATTATTTGATTCTCTTGTGTATGTTCTATAATCCGCATGTACTCATCTTCAATTAATTTATTTGTTCAAATCGCAGAACATGATAACTGGAGCTGCACAAATGGACGGTGGAATTCTTGTGGTTTCTGCACCAGATGGGCCAATGCCTCAAACAAAAGAACATATACTGCTTGCTCGGCAGGTTGTTATTTTGTCAATATGCAAAAGTAAAACTCAGTTTTTATGAAATCTTACTAGATTACGACAAAACCAAAATACCATAACATGCATGGGTATTTTTCTTGTTTCCTGCGTCAGGTTGGTGTGCCATCATTGGTTTGCTTTCTAAATAAGGTTGATGCTGTTGATGATCCAGAGTTGCTTGAACTTGTGGAACTGGAGCTTCGTGGTATGAAGTATTAGCTTATCGTTTTATATGAATGGGAAGAAAATTTAATGTACTAATGATCATAATGTTTATTTATATTTTCCACTAAATGGATGTGCATCCATTGACAAACCAAACTTTTTGCAGAACTTCTTAATTTCTACAAATTTCCTGGGGATGAAATTCCAATTGTGCGAGGTTCTGCTCTCTCTGCTTTACAGGGGACAAATGAAGAACTTGGAAAGAAGGCTATTTTGAAACTAATGGATGCTGTGGATGAATACATTTCTGATCCTGTGAGGAAACTTGACAAGCCTTTCTTAATGCCAATAGAAGACGTTTTCTCAATTCAGGTAAGCAAAAAGATCACAACTCATGTGAAACAGAACATAATAAGTAGTCTTGGTACTCTATTTTTTTTTTCTTTTTTTTCTAGGGGCGTGGAACTGTTGTCACTGGTCGTGTTGAACAAGGCACCATCAAAGTGGGAGAGGAGGTTGAAGTATTGGGACTAACACAGGTACACATGAAATCAAATATGTATTATAATGTCATGTTAATGAGTGTTTTGCTTTATGTTATATGGTTTTGTATTTCTCTGTCTGTTTACAGAGTGGACCTTTGAAGACTACTGTTACTGGTGTGGAAATGTTCAAGAAAATTTTGGATCGAGGGGAAGTAAGTAAAATCATGGAACCATCCCTTCTTCTTCGTTCCTTTTACCTGAATTTGAATTGATGGATAATTAGTTGTGTTTCCATTTCTAGGCAGGTGATAATGTGGGACTTCTTCTTCGTGGTCTGAAGCGCGATGATGTTCAACGGGGAATGGTGAGTGGGACTAACTCAAGGTTATCAAATTTCTGTTCAGCATTGATTAAAACTTCATATGGTAGTGAAAACGAACCAATTTATTTTTGTTTTTCTGTTTCTAAATTTTCTGTTGGTGAAATTGCAGGTCGTGACCAAGCCTGGTGCTTTGAAAACGTATAAGAAGTTTGAAGCAGAGATTTATGTGCTATCCAAAGATGAAGGTGGACGTCATACAGCTTTTTTCTCTAACTATAAGCCTCAGTTTTACCTGAGGACTGCAGATATTACTGGAAAGGTGGAATTACCAGAAAATGTTAAGATGGTTATGCCTGGTGATAATGTGGCTGCAACTTTTGAGCTGATGTCACCTGTTCCTCTTGAAATAGGTAGGTAGAGTCCTTGATTATAGATCATAAAGATTCCGCATATTATCTACAGATCTCAGTTATTCATATTACATCCAGCATTATGATGTTCTGACAGTAGTCACTTTATTTATCAACAGGACAAAGATTTGCTTTGAGAGAGGGAGGCAGAACAGTTGGTGCAGGAGTTGTCTCCAAAGTGATTTCCTAGGATGTTGGTCTAAATTCTACAACATTTTTTTACCTGTAATTTGTAAATAAGTCATGAATAGGGACTAAGAGCAGCCTTCTAGGAGGATTTTATGATGTGACTGTTTTTTGTGGTTGATGCGGTGATTCAGTTTCATCAGTCTAGCCTAATGAAGAAAAACCCAATATTATATGGAGTTTCTTTGTTCAATTTCAATGCAGGAAGGGAGGAATTTAATCATAAAGGGACACATGTATTATTTAATTCAAATAGTAACATTGAATCTGAAAAAACAAATAATGAATAAATCATTGAGTCAGGCTCTATTTCCAGACCCACCAGACAGTGTGGTCTTCCTAGAGATTTACTAGTTTCCACACATACGTACAGGTATACTATACCATTAAAGTGATTGTTTCACCTATCTTCCATCAACTTCAATGCTGTCTCAACCAGTGAGTGAATTGGTAGATTGTGCCTGTTCAGACCAACAGTACCGGAGAAAACATTAAAGCTTTCAAGCTCTGAAGTGGTCTCCAAGACACTCTCCAGCACCTCCTCCATCCCCAAACCCTTGAAAGTGTGAATGTTTTCTTCCCTTTCTTTCATCATCCAAATTGCTAGCTCTATCACAAACCTCCTTATCCTTGGGACCTTAGTTGGAGGATATGGGTGTTTCTTGAGAATATGGACTAGTTTATTTGCTAGTTCAGCCTCAGTGATTCGAGATTCTTCAAATACAGTGCTTGATTCAGAAGAATCCATGAATGTGAAAACACTTGCCGCTAGTCCAATCATCACTTCTTGAAGCTTGTTTTCTTGTGACATGATGGCCTGAAGTATCTGCAAGGTTGTGCAATGGTTAAAAATTAAGTTTGAAGCATACATGGCACATGTTACTAGCCCAAAATTATGATGGTAGAGGAATACTTACTGTGGGTGCGGCAGCTGTTACCTCCCTTAACTGTTTGAAGCATTCTGATCCACTGTAGTTGCATAAATTTCTTATAATCCTAGCAGCATTGACACGAAGCATTGGAACGTTCAATGCTTCTATCAGCCTTTCCATTACTTTTAACTTCGAAATCCTATGACAATTGCTCTTGCTTTCCAATGCCAGCATTGCTAGGGCCTCCCCAGCAACAGTGGTTACATCTTTCTGATTTTCAGCAGTGCAATCTTTGAAAAATATGTTGAACAATTCTTTAAGTACTCCACCTGTGCCTCCGATCCTTTCTCTTGCCTCCTCTTCCAATGCCAGACTGGTTAAAATTTCTATGCTCAGTTTCTGTAGCAAGGGGTGTTTCTCTCCATGCATCAAAATATCTCTGATGTTGCTGATTGTGAAAACTATCTCCGAAATCTCCCTTCGAAGATGTTTCCCGTTGGTGCCTGTTGTGCTAGCAAGCATCTTCACCAGCTGCAGTGATCTCTTCACTGTCAGAATCTGAGATGGCGTAACATTCTCATTCTTCAGCAACCTTTCTTCAGCATGTGTGAAGTCTATGATCTTTGGGAGCAGACCTCTGGTGTTTCCAATCTTTCCACAGTTGTCATGATCACGGGCAAGTTTCTTCAGAATGAGGAGTCCCAAATGGTTAAATGTCCAGTAGCCATAATTTGGATGATCAAATACGAGTTTCTTTTCTCCAATTTCATCAGCTGCAGGTATGCAGTTCCTGTTAGTTTGGAGAAGAGAAGAAATCGATTCCATAGCGCCAGGTATCCCAGCTATGCGAAGAGAGTTCTGCTTCTTGCCAGCTAGTGCTGACAAAATCTCTGCAGCTGAGAGCCTAATTTCTTCCTCCTTGTGGTCTGTCCAATTCAGCATCTCAACTAGCCTCTCCACCACAGATATGGAAATTCCAAGCTTCTGCAGGGTATCATCTGAAAACCGTTCGCTCAGCGCGAATTGGCGAAGAATCCTTGCTCCAATGAGCTCCTCATCAGGCGAGTTTGAGGCCAAGAGATCCATGGCAAAACAGACAATGTCCATTTGCAACCCATCAAATATGCTTCCATTGACACACCTAGAATAAGCATCATAAAAGAACCTTCTAATCGACACCATCCCTGATGGCCCCAATTCGCACTCTCTGTTAACCTCATCCAACAGTTTGCAGTAACTGATCTTCCATTCCCAGTAAGTTTTCTCCATCAAGAACAACAAAGCCTCAGCCAAAGCCAAGGCATAAAATATATTCAAAGCAGACTCCCGGTTCCTCCTGTCAGTGTCTCCCTTGGCAACCTCCCCATAATTACGCTTGATGAGCTTCATAGACGAAAGAACCACACAAGCCGTGGCAGAGAAAAGCTGAAGCCAATATAAAAGCTTGCTTATGTGCCTTGAAAGGAAAAACCATCTAGCACATGGTAGAAGTGGAACATCTGAACTAATCCACGTGCGAGTTGGTGTCCTTGTGTTAAAGGTACCATCCCTGTACCTGGGGGTCACATTAGCCTCCACCATGTCTCTCCTTTGCCTCTTCATTACAATTGGCTTGAAAAGGCTTTTCACACCTTGAAGAAGCAGGTTTGGACTGGACCTGAGCATCCTGAAACTATTGATCCCAGCATCAGTTATAGACCACGTGGCTTGGTGCTGCCACTCAAGCTCGTGGCTCCTGCTGAAAATCCTTGTCCCTTCAATCAACAGTATGATGGTGATGAACCAGAAATCGGTTTTGTCCAAGGTGATGGCAAAACCGCCGAGAAGAACAACGGTTGCCCAGATGAAACCAAGAGTTCCAAGACTAGTGGCTGCTTTTTCAAGCACCGCAAGACGAAGTGCGAAGAGGGTCAGCTTCTTTTCCGGTGCTCGAACCGTCGTGGAAGGAAAAGAGTTATCTGCATCGCTGTCTCTCTTCTCGATGCTGCCGAGTCCGCGAGGCTCAAACATTGTGATGGTTTTGCTTGTCTCGCTTAGCCTTTTGAGTTGAGCAACTTTCACACAAACACTCTCCTCTCCCTCTGTCTTCAGAGAAGGTCTATGATCCATGAAGGTATGGTATGTTGCAACCTTGAAGTGAATGTTTCTAACCTTCTTGTGTCTATGAAGGGTGAAGGGTGAGAGGGTTTTATACAGGAATGGAATGAAGGAGAACGAAGAGCTTAGAGGGCACGTTTACAATGAGGCGTGTTGAGGAAAGAGTGACGTCAAGCTCTCTCTGTTTTCGTCTAGTTTGAAGATGGTGTTGGTTATGCTTTGGTAGCAATCTTGGTAACGTGAAGAAGGGTTAACTTGTTTCTATCTCTTGCAAAGCTTGCATTGTTTTCTCTTTCTAGAGAGTTTCTTGTAAGTGACAATCTGAAGAGAGTACGTAGTATAACACAAAAGCGGATATTTCACGCTTTTATGAAGTAGCAGCTTCGAACATTCACACCCTTTTGATTCAAAGGAGTAGTAACAAGTCAACCACTTTGTTGTTAACTGCCTTCGTCTTTCTCTCTTTTTCACGTTCGGCAGCTACAGAAACAGAGTTCTACTTTTGTAACATCATTCAAGTTGTCTTTACGAATTCAACAGCACGAAAACCATGTATGAATAACCTGGTACCTAGTTTGATTTCCGTCGCAATCATTGATTAGATTCGTATCGCTGTTACAAAACAAAAGAATGAAATCTACTAAATACAAATTTTGTCATTTTTTCTGTCTGTTTGTTCCTGATTTCATGGAGTTTGGACCATTCACAGGAGGAAATGTGAGTCAAATAGATATAACATATACTACAAATATTATTTCCAAGGTATTAAATAATAAGAGTTATTCATTAAAGATTTTCACGAAAATATAACATATATACAATATATTTAAAATTATTTAACAGAAAACATCTATTTTTTCTCAAAGTCGATCATGCAAAACTAAATAGGTTCATAGGTGGGTAGTTTTTTATTTGTTCAAATAGATCCCGATTTGTATACTTTAGCACACATTTGATTTGACAAAAACAAATACAGTAAATATATTAATTTATGTAAAAATAATAATAACATATTTTTACTAAATATTTTCCATTAGTGGAAATCTAGTAAGAATAACTGAACAAAATACCATCCATTCATGAATTGTCAATTGAAAAGTATTGGTCGACCAAGTAAAAAAAAAAAAATACCAGTTGTGGTTTGCAAGCTCATAATTTTATCTAAAAATGTTTTTGTTGAACACAAAGTGAGATGTTATTGGTATTTCAATTTATCATTAATTTATGTTCAACTTGCGGTTAACATTAATAAATAATAACAATTAGACATTAATTTTGGTGTACTTAATTCCACTCTACTTGCACGATTTTTTTTTTTCACACAAAAAACCGCATAATCTAATTTTGAAACACAAACTAAGTGGGTTACTTAAGCTCATATTTACACGATTCAAATCCTACACTAAGCTTAATATAACTCAATATAATCCTTCTAAAAAAAGAACATAAGGAAACAATGCATTTCTAGTCTTTCTTTACTCAACAAAACAAAAGCGAAATGTAAAGTGAAGAAGTGAGTTCTATTAACAATACAGCAAATAGAAAATGTACTTGCTCATAAATTACATTAATATATATATATATACATATATATATATATATATATATATATATTTATATATATATATATATATATATATGAATTGAGTGGAGTATAGAATCATGTAAACGAGAAAGAATTGCAAAGACATTAGAGAAGTAGTGTCAGACGGGTTGATAGTTTAAATCGATTAATTTACTTAAAATGTTTCCTTATACTATCAAGCATTGTTATAAAACTAATACTTTAATTTTATTAAAGAGTCAACTATGTAATTATAAATTAAAACATATATATTATTTAAATATTATTAAATAATATTTTAATATTTAAAATATATATAAATATAAAAATTATGAAAAAAATAAAAGAGTATAGTTGTTGATTACATATAGTCTTACTTTTAAATCAGATCAAATATGTCTAATTAACTGATTAAATGTAGGGATGGCAACTGGGCGGGTACGGGTATCATGATCCCATCCCCATCCCCATAATAAAAATTCATCCCCATCCCCATTCCCAAACCCAACGGGTATACAACTTTTGACCCATCCCCATCCCTACCGGGTAACGGGTATTTTCTTATACCCATACCTATACCCATTTTTTTATTGTTCCATATATCAATTAAATATTTTTTATAAAAAAAATTTAAAAATCACACCAACGGAATCATGATACTATCAAAATATTC
>Ga0214542_1002248_pt1 | contig 40039 bp, 13 predicted proteins | sample CNSS1metaG_FD_160096 | JGI IMG/M metagenome (GOLD analysis project Ga0214542, IMG submission 160096) | Root nodule microbial communities from cowpea collected in UCLA plant growth center, Los Angeles, California, USA - CNSS1 | ecosystem: Host-associated > Plants > Roots > Nodule | place: USA... | reverse complement strand
TATATATTCCTTAACACCAAGTCTCTTGTTTTTCTTTTTTTTATTTTAGTGTTTGAGAAAAAAATAATTAAGAAAATAAATTATTTTTAAGAATTGGCTAAAACATTTATTTTAAAATTAAAACAAATTCATTGCTCAATGTAAATTTAAGTAGGAGAGTTTTTAATAATTAAATTTAATACAAGGGTATAATTGAAGTGGTCTTAAAAATTTAAATATGACAAATAAAAAAGTGGTAAAAGATTTTGTTTGATATATAAAAAGAATCAAAGAAGATGTAGAAAAATAAAATCAATGTAACCCTATAAAAGTAGAATGATTAACAAAAAAACGCCGTTGCCGGGGATCGAACCCGGGTCGTCCGCGTGACAGGCGGAAATACTCACCACTATACTACAACGACAGCATTTGATTACAATTATTATGTGAGTTAATTTATAGGCATATAATATACCTCAGATTTATGCAGATAAAAAAATATTACGATTACGACCACTTCAATACAATCACACTTATATAATTGAAACATATTTTTGGTTAAAGATAGGTTATAATCGATTATGAAGTTCCAAAATTAATTAATGTAACTTTGATTTATTTATTTTGGATGTCCCTTTTTAAAAGAAATAAAATAGTAATAATAATATCATATATTTATTTTTTTTTTATTTTTCTTTAACAAAACAATTTTTACTTTACTTCGTATTTATTTATCTTTTCCATTTTCTTTATATACCATTTATTCTTTTTCTTTATTAAATAGAGACTAAAGTCCTTTCAATATTTTTACTTGTGTTGTCGATCAATAAAATTGAATCGATAATAGAGGCAATCGCCAATCAACGATTTGTAACTAGTTAAGGCTGAAATGTTAGTTTAGTTAAAGGAAGTCAATAAGAGACAGATAACATGAAAAAAAAAATATACGTAAATGATGTTTTAAAAATATTTGTTTTAAAAATATTTATGATGGACGAATATGTAACGAGTATTAGATATGATACGTATATGAGACAATTTATCTTATCTTAGAAAATATTAGATATGACACGTTTCTGATAATACAATACTTTACTTTATATTAAAAAATATATGATGATATCGTAATTTATTTTAAATTATATTAGAATTAAAAATTATTAATAAATATTATCTTAATTGAATACTTGAATTCAATATATAAACAAAATAAAAAATATATAAACTTAATATGTTACATTACTATGAATAATTAACCTATTGTGTTTTTTTAATTCTGGTTATACAGTGCTTTTTTAATTCTGGTTATACAAATATTTAATTTTATAATTTATACTTTTTAAACTATTGTAATATTTCATTAGTTGTTATTAATATTTTAAAATTAAATTCGTATCTTATTTGAAAATATTTTATTTATTCTAATAATTATTTAAAAAATTAATTTGAAGAAAAATTGAATGATAATTAAAATTTTTAAAAAATATTCAAATCTATTTTTATGCGAAGTCTTTAATATTAAATAAAGAAATGCTACAAAAGATAAAATAAAATATTTTTAATAAATTAAAGAAAACCTGATTAATAAATCAGAAGATAATATTTAAATATTTTTATCAAGCTGTTAATACTGGGTTGTTAATAATGTAAAAAAATTATAAAATAAAAATCTTTTAATAAAAAAATAATGAGCGGGTTATATTAGTGAAATACGTTATATTAATAAAATAATAAAAGGTCATGCAAAGAATTCCAAACATAAACATAAGCTAATTTCATTCGTGAAACAGGCACAGACGAGTTTTAAACTAATGACAATTTATCATGTGATATACGTTCAAGATACCTGTATATTTGGATACTGATATTTTGATATTATACTTTTTTTTTTCTATTATCCTTCTTCATTATCATTTCATCTTCTTCTAAAAATATAAAAATCAATTTTTATTAAGACTATTTTATCTTTGTAAGAGATGTCAAAACATGTCAAGGAATATTTTTCAAAAACATTAATTCAATTTTTCCGTGGTGTAAAATATGAGTTTAATAAGAAAATTTCCAAATAGATAAAAAATATAAAGTTTACTATAGAGTGTAAATGTTTTTCTTTTTATGAAATTTATTTTTCATAAAATATTTAGAAACAAGGATTTTTTTTATCAACATAAACAACTAGTTCTAGTGTGATGGTTACAAATATCAATAGGATGAGTAGGGTACGAATATTAATACTCTAATACTTTACTCGCTAGATAAATATCTATTTCATCCGTTCCATATCCGTGTGGGTATCTATTATGCAGGTACCCACATATTATTTTTACATCAACAGATATTTATGGGTGCCTATGGGTATTTACAATTTTTTAAAAATATTTAACAATGAATTTTAATTCTAAATTCAAATAAAATAAGATACATAACATTCATATATTCCATAACATTCGTAAATAGTGTTGAACGACTGTTTACAAAGAAATATATATTTTTTAAAATGAATTGATAAAAAATAACTTGTTCAAAATCAATATGTCAATATTTTAATCATATTTTCTATTTTTATTTTTAATTTAAATTAAAGTATAGTGAATATGGATATTCACGGGTACATATACTATGGTATTTGTACCTGCTCCCATTAATATGCAGGTATAAAAAATACTAGTACCCGTTACCTGCAGATATCTATTTACAATATTCATTTTCTACCGTTACAAATTTTATCCGCGAATACGACGTGTACAGATTCTTTTGACAATAAATTATATAGTTCAAAGGTATTGAAATCAGGATAAAAGTTGTCATTTAATACTATTTTGGATGATTTTTTTTTTTCGAGAGTTCGTAAAGGAGACATGTTGGTGATGTGATATTTAATATTTGATACGAAATTTCTATTAAATCGATAGTATTGCTAAATGAATTATACAGTCTTTAGCTGTGTTAAAAATGTGATAGTTAAAAACGTTTAAGTGAAATTATATGTGTATTTTACATATAGTTTTTACATGATTGTTAAAGGTATATGATGTTAGTGGAACTTGAAGATGATGTTAGTGAATCATTGAAGATGACTATGATCAAATATAGTTGGTTGATATTTTAGTGAATTTTAGTATGGTCCAGTTGTTAAAAACATATTTGACTTCTATGTGAATCCATAAATTTTACTCTAAACTATGGAATTGCTCAAGCAATGGTTCCCTTGCAATCAAAAGTTTATATGTTGCCTAGGACAACTCTTTCTTCTATAGGAGAAGTGTCGTTCAAGCAACTGTGATCCTTCAAACGAGGATCATGGTAGTGAAACATGGGTTATAGAATATTCGAGACCAACACACTCAAGCACTAAACAATGTGTTTTTTGTTGTAAAACTTACTGAAAGATATTTGACAAGACGTTGTGAAAGCGCTTCAAAGATTTCAAAGATTACAAAAGATGTCTTTTTTATTTATTATTTATTTTATCAACTTTTAATTTTTTTTTAATAAATATACAAACAAACTCTAACGGACACGAACTTAAAACTAGTTTATTAATAAAATAATATATTGTCTTTAGGGATAATCAAATTATATAAATAAGATTTCAAAGTAAAAACTATTTAATAAATAATATTTCATTAACAAAATGTTATATTTATGTTGATATGATTTTTATATATATATATATATATATATATATATATATATATATATTGATTTTAATTGAATATTTCTCTATAATCCTATAACTCGAATTATATATCATACCACCAAATTTAACTGTTTTTATTATAAGTATTATCTTATTTTAAACTAATAAAAAATACGTAACCTCGACCCTACGAAATGACCAACTATCATTCCGAGAAAGTTTATCTTAAGAATAAGGATACTTATGATTTTGGTCCAAAAAGATGTTGTTCCCATATGATTTACGAGATTTAGTGCGGCGTGATTACTCTACAGTTTTTATGCCTTTGGTTTAAATATATTTTTTTCTATTGATTTTCAATAAAAAATAATATTAATTTATCTTGGAAACATTGATACAATTTAATTTTTTTAATTTAAAAATAAAAAATGTATTCATTTTAATCAAATTTTGTTAATTTTATTTAATATCTGAAACATATATATTTTATGATAATTTTAGTTAAGATTAAAGTACAAAAATATCAAATATAAATAATTCAAAAGGTATGTTTAAAACATAAAAAAAATATAAACTTAACAAAATCAAATTAAAAGAATTAAATTCACAACATTTCTAAAGTTGAAAGACTAAATTTAGTTGAAAAGAATTAATTCTAATTTTTCTAAAAATTAAAGAGTAAAATTACATTTTAAAAGTATTTAAATATCATTTTATGGGTCTACGCTTTAGTTGTTTATTCTTAATTTATTATATTTTTTATTTTTCTTGAAACATCTTTAACAATAATTTGGAAAAACAGAGAAAAGTTGCGGTGTAGGAGTGGGACAAAGGGCCTCGTTTGATGGGGAGACAATCGTGTAAGGAAGTCGTACGAGCGACGTTTTAGCACGATGCATTGTATTCCTCCCGACCACCACTGGAACAAACCATAAAGATGTAGACCTCCAACATCAAAAGGAAAAACAACCAAAAAGACCTTCCAAACTTTCTCAAAGACATCAACAACTCATTTAACTTAAGTAATCATCGACTCAATTAACAAAGTTTCAAACTCACATTATAGACAACAGAAAGAAAACATAATTGGAAGAAATATCCAACTAAAAATGACACCTTAGACGTTTCGACAAATATTAATTACTGATTAAATTTTTCGACAAAGATTACTTATCGATAAAACTATCGGGAGATCATCCAATAACTTTTGTGCAGTAATTCTGAATGAATTCTACTTAGCCTATAAATATAGAATTCAATGATCCAGGTCAATTGCACTAACTCCGAAGAATAAATACAGCCCCGGCTTTGATCATGGATGGGTGTTCTTGCTCGTCCATCAGATATAGTTATATCTTTCTCTCGAATATTAATATACACACGCAAATCTAATATAAATAATCACTTTTTAATGTGAATTGTTTTTCTTGCATTTGACACGTGGTAAAAGAGAGAGAAAAATAATACTATGATTCCTATTTTTTTTTACTCTAATTATTTATTTTCTAACATGACTTAATGTGGACCATTTTTCTTTCAAAGTAAAAAACAGTGATACATTAATAACAGTCCACACTAAACTAAGTCAAGAAACAAAAGATGGAAATTAAAAAATAATGAGTTATGGTATCATTTTTCACGAGAGAAATGTATTCAACTCTTGGACCGCGATAAATAAATTGGGCAATTGATAAATGAACCAAAGGCAGGAATATAGCTAAAGAAATGCATTTAATATGCTAACATATTTGAAACGAATCAGGAAATACACAATGAGGTTGATATATTCAGGTATCATAAAAGGATTTATGGAAGTGAATTCATTTACAATACTTCATCTTGTAGAGCGTAAAAAGAACCATCATCTAGAGGCAACGACGGTGGGGTTCCAGGGGGTATACAAGCAGCACCGTTCTCACCAGCACATATACATAGAGCCTCCGCATCCCTCAGACTTGCATCAAGGTCGATGTGACCACTTAGCTCATTAATAAACTTCAACAGGGTGTCAAAGTCCATTTCCTCTCGAATTATTTTACCACGATACCGATTCAAGATTGCCACACACAAATACAGGTGCAGATGCTCAGACGGATAATGTGTCCATAAAACTTCCCACAACCGCATTGTTTTCTCGTACTCAAACTCCCTGAGATATCAATCAATATTCTTTAGTTGTCAAAGCATGTATATAAAATGCTTAAGGTAACTCTACACAAGGCTATACCAGCCAGCAAATTAGCAAACTGATAACAGTACCAAAACTTACATCAAGTTAATTTGTATATATTTTCCACGAGTAAAATCACCTACCATGTGATCTTTGAACTAAACTTATATAGGAACCCCAACATTCTCTGTAACTGTTGAGGAAACAACTATCAAGATAAAAAGAGACCAGACTTGGTGAACCTAAGAAATGTTGTTCATCATTGATAACACAATGAAACTATTGGTCACTCTAATCAGACAGGGTGGTGCTTCTTCTCTCTGTCTGGAATGCTCTCAAGAATATGGTATCCTTCTGACACATCTTAGAACTAAAACACGATAATTTCAAAGTGTAAGAGAGCATTGGACACAAAAAGAAAGCGGCACAAACTGAGATTAACTACTAGCTGCAACCGAAAGAGTAAATTTCAGAGGTATGTTTGATCTTTTGGATCTATCCAGAAAACTATTAGTTATAGTCAAACTGCCTTCGGTAGTGCTGATATATCCAATCTATTTTTAGAAGGTAAGTAGAAAATAACTAAACTTAAAACACAAACTCCGGACCATTAACATCATATGTAATACAATATGCACCAAAAGTTACTGAATGGTGACAAGCATAACAATTTAAGTAATCTAACCTTTTAAATTGAATCAAAATCCAGCGGAAGCAAAAGAAATAATTCAAGCAGTCACGTTGCTTAAAATAGTTATGCAATGGACTATCAAGCAGCTCCACCAACTGCAACAACGAATAAATGTATCAGTTCTGAATGCTAAAGCAACAGTAATAAATCTCAGTACCAAATTTCATATAAAGAGTGTAGAGACCAAGTTACTAAAAGATGCAGCAAATAAGGCGGGATGTGACTGCTAGATACACCATACCATCAAACACGGGCAGTAGAAAGCTCAAGTCAAAATACGATTGAATAAAATTCCTATTCTGCTATCTAGTTTCATGAAACGATATGAAGCAAATAAGTATTTTGGGTTTACAATTGCCAACACAATTACCAATAAAAACCTTGAAGAACCACCCCAACAAAAGCTAGTCATTTTAGACGAAAAGCCCCAGGAAATATAAACCCCACACAAAATCTCATTTCCAGTGTTGCATACCCCTTGCAATTAGATTCCTAATTTCCCAACATGCTTCGTGGCCCATGGGCCTGACACACCCACGCAGGCTAACTCTGCACTAACGACACTCATTTGCAATTGAGAGAAATGACAGTAAGCTTCGATATCCATTGATAAGAACTTTGGGGAAACCATAACAAAAAAACTTAATACTTGTAGTTAAGGCTTTATAAACCCTACACTAGAATATCAAATTTCAAATGTTGGACTCAAGTCCAGACCTTATAGTTGGATCGTAATATCACATGCCTAGAAACCTCAGTCCACTATAAGAACATTCTGTCAAAGGAATACAACAGAATTTGACCTTCACAATAAAGAAAATATTCACCTACAGTGTATTTAATGGAAAGACTTGAAAAGAAAGCACATATGGATACAAGTCATTTGGAGTCAAACAAATAATTAATGATGATATTAGAATATGTGATAGATTCCACAGATAAGTGATGTTATACAACCTAAGACCAGAGAGGAACAAGGTAAAGGTCTTGTCATGGACAAAATGAAGTACAACGTTTGATTATTGAGGATAGTCAAGGGCATGCAACTGATCTCAAAATACAAGAGGAACAATGTAGTAAAAAACAAAACGGTATACACTATTTCAACTAGGTGACGATTTTTGCATTAGTGACACCATTCTCTAATATGGTGAGTAAACACATGAAGTTTGATTAAGAACGCCCTGTAATTTGAGAGAAGACTGAAATTGGGAAAACATGTGTGCATTAATGTGCAAAATTTTGGTGGGTGGCCCGAATTGAGAAATAGTTCCATACAAAAATTTTGTAAATTAGAAAAAAAATATCAGAACGAGTTTTCATTGAAAAACCAAAGATCAATCTAAAAAGTCATGACTAAACGTGATAGGATAGTAATATTCTACGGTTGAATATACTTGACTAGGCCCCCAAATATTGAAGTGAACTAAAACAAAAAGGTGATGCAACACATTTATTGACTTGAGGACTATGTGAATGAACATTGTTTCCTAACTGGCATAACTCACAGTCTAACTAAGTGAACAGAGACTGGGAACTAAATAAGCAGCTTCTCTAAATTGGAATAACCAAGGCATTGATGAGCAAGATCTGCAAGGTACAACAGACAGAAGCAAACGATGCTGAAAGATGATACAATCCCATATACTTGTGTTTTGCCCAAGTCATCCATTTGACAAACCAATCTCTAAAAAGAACAAAATTATTCACAAGGGAGCAAGTTTGCAAATTGAAATGGCAACCAAGAACAAAGAAGACAATTTAAGTAAGATTATGAAAAGGGTAAGTTCATCAATGCAACAAGTTTTAATGAATCAATGCAAGAGTAACATAAGGCAAAGAAATTGATATCGATAATTGCAAGAAAAGAGACTGGCTACCGATCCTGTGATTGAAGGGACTAAAGTGATGGAATGCACCAAGTCAAGTATTCAAGATCCATGAGAGGACACACCGATAGAGTTGATGAACATTATTGGTGTTAGAATAATTACATCTATGTATTATCATTAAGTCTAGGTATAGGGGTAGAGTGTTGGGAACATCTTGTACCTATAGTTGTACCTAGTTCTGCACCTAGCGTCTAATGCAGTTCCTTAATCTTCCAAGGATTCTTGTATCAGTTTTTCATTATAACTAGAAGATTAAGAGAGGGGTCCTTTAAGCTGTTTGAATCTTAAAGTTGGTATCAAAGTTGGTTGATCCCACTCTGGTTTCTGTGTCTCCTTGTTTGTTGGCACTAGTCACCCCGTTCGCTGCTGTCCTCCAATATCTGCAACTGTCCACTGCAGTTCGACATTGTCCAATGTTGTCAGTCACTATTCACTGCCGATTTGTCACCATCCACCATTGGCCACCATCACAGTTTCTTCCGGTAACCACCAGATTTGGATCGCCACTCTGACCGACCAAATTTCGCCGGTCCCGAAGCCTAAAGCAATCTCATGCCCTGCCACGCACCATGTCTGTCTTCATTGATGCTCTGCGCGTGAAGCTTACATGCCACCTTCCTCTCATGGAGGAACTGCATCGCCTCGGTTGTGTTCACCGGCCCTTGACTTGGAACCATAATTTGACAGCCATCCCAAATGATGTAGTTGGCTGAACCAATGAGATTTTCACAAGGGATTATGGTGGTGAAAATCACAGCAGAGTTATCACTAGCAGCAAGAGATGCATTGTCAACAGAAGAAGCAATGAAAACGATGTCAAACTGCGGGTGTCAAGTAGTGTAAGGAGCTACTGCTGGTTCCGTGGTCATTGACCAGGAAGCAACGGTGGTTGGAGGGATGTGCTGGGGCAATGCAACTGTGACTATGATTGGAAGCCACAACGTTTGCAGTACTGTTTACCACAAAGAATATTAACTACGGAAAAAATAAAAAGGCAATACAGGGGATCCAACCCTAATCTAATACCATGTAGAATTATAGGAATTGTGCGAATTATGAGCATAAACACACTGATCTATTTCTAATCATGTACAATATAATAAAGGTAACAAAAAAAGAAAATCCTTAAATATTTGTTAAATATATTTTGTATCCCTATTTAGATTCAACCTAATCATATCTTCAACAATAATAATTGCAAAATGATGATAATTGAATAATAAAATGTGTAATTAAATCTCGAGATATCAATAAATAAAAAAATAACTCAAAATTATGTATTTACAAACATACTGTATTAAAATAATCAGGTGTTGCCTATTACATTACAACGTAGGTCTGTCCCTGGTTACTAATCTCTATGTATTTACAGATATAGAAGTTTGGGCAAGACTTTATGCATAAAGTCTAAATGTTCATGTACAAACGTTATTCAGATCTGAAAAAGCTTACCTCTGGTATCTAGGTTGGGGCCAAACTATGTAAACAATTACAACAGATCAAAACATAAGCAGAGTTGTTGTTTGATCCATGTAGCTGGTCTCATCTAGTAGGAAAAGGCTTTTGTTGTTATATTTCATTATTTTCATAAAAGTTAGGAATCACCATACGCTAGCTATATAGCACGTCGGAACCAGAACCAGAACCACCTTTTAACTACCAAAAAAAAATATGAAAATCATAACAATACCCGTAATTTCTAATCTCTCGAGTCTACATTGAAATTATTTAAGATTACCACTGGAGGTGCTGATGCCTCGCATGATGAATTCATAATATAATTTGATTTATACACAACAGCCACCCTTTACCCCACTAAGTTGGGCAAGAGTGTAAAAAAAACATAGTAGTGTAAAGTTAACCAATACAAACACAACAGTCTAATAAATAACGACTAATGATGCAATGCTTGAATGATTTGTAAAGGGGAGAGAACAACCTTAGATAATGCAAAAAGTTGAGAGTGCATGCCGTTTTGATCCCGATTAAAATTGGGTCCAAGACGTTCCATTAGAGCAACAAAACACCAAAATGCCTCTGATTCATCATCCATTACAAACAATATTGGAGATAGAAGATCACTCATTCCCTGTAAAAACAGCATGTAAATCAGATTCCCTACCCATATGACATAATAATCCAATTTTTGAATTGGAGGAAGGAAGAAGACAGCATTTGGAAACAAAGATGCATGATGATTTGTGGTTTCAAAATATAATTGATTTAAGAAGATAGTAGCTATTAAGATGCACCTCCTTGCTGTAGTGAATACATACCATATTCTTTGTTAATCAAACAAGGGGAAGAAGGGGTAAGACAGAATATGAAAACAATAAAGAGGCCTAATGATTCAAGGTTTCAAAATATAATTGGTTCAAGAATATAATAGCCACAAAGATACTCCTCCTTGTTGTTGTATTGAATACATAACATATTATTTGTTTAATTTAACAAGAGGAGGAAAGGGGTAAGACAGCATATGAAAACTATAAGATGCATAACGATTCATGGTTTTCAAAATAGACATGGTTCAAGAAGATAATAGCCATTAAGATACCCGTCCCTGCTGTAGTGACTACATACATATTCTGTTTAAGGAAAAATGAGGACTCAACTTCCGAAAGAAAAAGATCAAAATTTTGGTAATCCAAATATATAATATTCAGAGCAATTAAAATGCACGGCATAGTTACCTGGCAATAACCAAGATCAAAGTTGTAAAATGAATAGGTCAACAGTATATCTCGTAGAATATTTACATTTGGATTATCATCCCCTTCATAGAAAGGGATCGATCTATCAGTTCTCACCTTCAAAAGTACAAGATAATTAAAACTGCATTAGCATCATTTATCTGTTCATTTATAGTCATTCAAATTTAAATCTGTTCCACTAGCTTACCACATCTTTCTCAATAAGCCCTTTCCTTTCCCTGAATTTTGTGAATCTTTTAGCCTGTGCTGAGGATATACTCTACAGAGAAAAAAAATTATAAAAATATATTTTGAACTTAGCTGACAGCATATAGAATTAAGCAGAAAAACAATATTACAAGAGATGACAAATACATTATTAGAATTCATAATTAGAGGAAAAACAATGTCACAACAAGGTCATCATATTTGAGTAACTGGTAGGGTTAGGGTATGTATGTAATCAATTATAAGCTCCATTTTTCATTATGGTTCCATGCAAAAAGTTCAACATGGGTAGCAGTAACCAAGGAACATTGGATCAAACATGGTTCCAGGGCAAAAAAATCTTTCACCTTATGCAAGCGCATGTACAACTGGTTTTGCTATGTACGATCGAAACCTAATTCATTTACAACCATATTTGATTTTATATCATACGTTGCATCAATATACTAAAGCTCATGGATGTTTAATTTACATATTTGGCAAACAAACTATAAAGTAAAGGTATTACAGACTATCTTGTGACATTGGGATCAAAAGTATTAAAAAGGAAACAGACCTCCGTACAATTAATTCCATCCACCTTATCATAAATGAACAATTTTCAAGTGATTAATATCAAAGCAGAAAGAGAAATACATCAACTAAAAAGAATGTACTAAAGCTCATGGATCATTGTTCCAGGGCAAAAAAAAATTTTTTGCCCTGAAATATTGGATCAAACATGGTTCCAGGGCAAAAAAATCTTTCACCTTATGCAAGCGCATGTACAACTGGTTTTGCTATGTCCGATCGAAACCTAATTCATTTACAACCATATTTGATTTTATATCATACGTTGCATCAATATACTAAAGCTCATGGATGTTTAATTTACATATTTGGCAAACAAACTATAAAGTAAAGGTATTGCAGACTATCTTGTGACATTGGGATCCAAAGTATTAAAAAGGAAACAGACCTCCGTACAATTAATTCCATCCACCTTATCATAAATGAACAATTTTCAAGTGATTAATATCAAAGCAGAAAGAGAAATACATCAACGAAAAAGAATGTAGGAGCTAATGAAAACCTGCCACTGGTTCTTTATGTTCTCATATTCCGACTTTTTAACAGACTTCTGGAATTCTCTCTCAGCATATGTTGATTCATATGGATAATATCCCAAAAGCAAACCCCAAACCTATAATTTATAAATAAGCTTTAGCCTATGAAGAACATGTATTAATCTCTAATCAAAATGCTTAGCCTAAAAATCATTACATACGTTATAAACCAACCTCATTTCGTAAGTCATGATCAAGTCCGCCGTAAAATACTCTTTTTCTCAAAGCTTCTGAATCTGTGACTCGCCCTTCAGAATCCAAGAAGATAATCCACTGCAGATGTTTGATCCCAATAATAATTAGCAAACAACTGAATACTTGGAGGATAAATCTTTTACACAATAACACAAACGTTTTCCCTCAACACTTGCAATCAGAATGGCAATAAGAAACGTGTATCACTTCAATAATTGCAGTATGAAAGTATTTCATTTAAGATTGCATGAAGGGGATCATCAAAACTAACATATAAGCTGTAACCCCATCTCCAGAATGCTCCTTTAGTGGCACAGTATGGTAAAAAAAATAATTGAAGGATATGTTTGAGATGGAGGTTTGGAAGGGAGAGAGAAGAAACAAAAATATTTCATTTCAAGTAAGAAATCAATGAAAGGGACAACTATCAAATCAAAAACGAAAATTTTACCCTCCAACACTTTTCCCTTCCAAATCATCCACCCAAATAGAGTCTTATCCATGATACCATCAACTTAATGGATTTTTCAGACAGAAAAAATTCTGATAGTAAAAATTTTGGCTTCCTCAGGTCGAAAAAACTAATACAAGAATGCAAACCACCCATGCACATGAATTAAAATGTGTCGAAGTTGCTTTCATTCCATTCCAAACTCTCCATTTCCAAGGATTAGAATCTCCCTCGTGATGCAGTTGATTTATTTTCCCTTCCAACACAGTAAAAATTAAGTTAACAAGATAAGCTACAAATAAACTCCTTGATGTTTCAGCCATTTTCAGTTTTCATGTAAAACGAATTTGTAACACAAATTCCTTGAAGTTCACGTGAGAATGAAAAATGTTAAATATATTAGTTATTATATCCCGTAAATCGGGTGGGAAGCAACAGCTTTCAAAAACAGAACGTAGGGTACCTTGTGAAGAAAATAAAAAAATATTAAAATTTGTTATATCAATATTTATTTTACTAACATGAATTAAGGATAAAATAAACATCAAAGAACATCATATCCAGCATCTGTGTGGGAGGGAGTAAAATCAAGAAAGCTAACTGAATGTTGCAAACAATTAAACTAAAACCATCACACTGACCATCTAACTTTTGGTCCAGTTTATTGCCATGAAAAAAAAAATCCTTCTAGATTGCTAAGAACAACTGGATCAGAACATGAAGACAGATTCTTTATTGCCTGCACGTAAACTGAATTACCAGTTTTTACAAGACATGCGCCCAACGACAATGATCAACTATCATACCCCTACCCCTTCTTAACTCCACTCCCTTTTTATCATACCCATCCAATTAATAACCAACCACTTATAGGTAGCTTCTATCTGTTAGAATTATTCAGAGTTTTATCCTGTGTCCCTCCTATTTTCCCTACTTTAGACACTCTTGATACGAGGCCTCAGTAACCAATCAATCCCCCCTAAAAAACCCAACTTGTCCTCAACGTGCAATTCAATATCTAATGCTCACTCCCAACTAGTCCCACCATCTGTAGAACCTTCTGCATAATTAACACCTCCACGGTGGGTGCCATTCTCTCATAGTCTTCTCTACTGCTTATCTTGCAGACGTGGGTATGTCCAAACTTCTCATTAACCGTGAAACACTCCCCTTTTCTGACCTTTTCTCGTATTTCTGCTTCTAACAGTCTCTTGAAAGGCAGTACTCCTTAATACAAATCACTTTCAGATGCTAAAATTCCAGTCCCCATTGGATCTATTATTTGTAATGATCTGATAAGAACTAGCTCACTTCCTCCAAGATGGCCTCCTGTGCTCGCCACTGCAAAGTTCTATTTTTGAGCTTTGCTCATCCTCTCTGACAGTTTCTTGATTCATAAGGCTTCAACTCTGCTGCACGCATCTTATTCTTCACGTTATTCAAGAACATGTCCATCAGGTTCTACTCTTAAAAAACCTCCATTACCCCTAAATATCATTCAAATTGAGTGATAACCAGCTCACAGATCTGGCCTGTTCAGAGCTAACAGCAATTTAAAATGACTTCTCATCATAGTGGGATGGAATCTTTGAATGAAAACATTCTTGATCGGTTGCCAAGATGGGTTTGGCTTACAAGATTCCCTCCATTGGTACCATCATCCTAAGGCTTCTACCCCTAAAGCCACCATAAAAGCGTGCATCTTTTCCCCTTCTACCACTCCTCTCAATCTGAAATTCAGCTCGCTAACCCAACAACATGCGTCTTTCCCAACAAACAGGTATCTCCAACTTCCTCCATCTATCACATGACAGATTCCATGATGGTGGTCAGCATATGCTTTCTTGGGTCACTTCTTAGAGCTTGGGCAGAAGACCACCAAGAATTGACATGATTCCTCCGATTAGAGTTTTCAAGAATCACATAATGCATGACTTGACGATCTTTCAAGCAATACCTATAGCAAGTATTGCACAATTCATTTGTGGGATTCATTCAAACACTTCAAGTGAAACTTGTATAGCCAAGCTGAAGATATTGTAGTGATTTGCACAGTACTCATAAACCATGCATCCAACAATAACCAACTAACTGTTGTTAGCTAATAGTTATTTTGTTACAATTATTCAGGGGCTTATCCTCTGTTTCTCCGTAAAAGCCTTAGCTACCAATGAATTGCATCATTTGCAAAAGAAACAATAAGCAAAATTGCACGTTTACAATGGCCATCATGCAAAAGAGTATATGCAAGAGATGTCCTTATACATAATATGATGATATTAGCAGCCTGTATAAGAAATAATACCTATTATATCAAATATACATTTCATACCTCTGAAGAACCTAGAGGTGGTTGCCGTGGTTTTCCCCATACTAATGATAAATTTTCAAACTGCCAGAAGACAGACAAAAGACCATATAATTAATATTATACAGTGTAACAGGGAACAAGGGGAAATTACACTATAATTTTATACAAATTTAAGCAGAGTATCCAAAATCAAATAATTTTTTTACAAATATCAGCAATATTCTATATCAATAAAAAATAGACACTAAATATAATATTACCTCCATAAAATTCAGATTATTCATAAAAGTTATGGACAAGCAATTTTTTACAAATATAAGAAGTATGCCAAATCAATTTCATAACAGTAGACACTATGATATTACCTCCATAATTTCAGATTATTTAACACAGATTTACAGAAGCCAACTTAACACATGGACAAGGAAATTGACTTAACTGGTCATTTTTAATAAGTCAGTGTGACATTTAACAAACCCTAGCACCTTAAATATGAATGCAAAATAGTAAAAAAAAATTATTGTTTTATCCTTTTCTAATATTTGTGTCTTTCTTCAATGAAACACTTATTGAAGCCTGTTGCCTCAGCAAATTAAAACCCTTGTGTTTAATGAAATATCTTGAAAGTAGCCAATGAAACTATTAAAGTAACCCAGATCAGAAGCTTCGCAACGGCCTCCATCTCACATCAGATTTCATTACTCAATGCCACACTGTTCATTGGAAGTTAATTATGTTCAGGGTAGAAGATACCAACAAAGAAAGCACACCAAACATTTCTAATTAAAATAATTTTGGTGCCTAAAAAAAAACAAGTTTTCATGCAGATTGTAAACTAAAATGTACAGTTGCGATGCAAGAAAAATAGGTTACCTCCTGAGAATCCAAGGCAACCTCCTGAGAATCCAAGGCAACACAACTTTCATCAGAAGTCTTTTCCTCAGCGTGGGAAGACTTCCTAGGATGATCAAGATTATTCCGGATATGGGTCCTCCTCTCGCTGAATCCATTGCTATGGTTTTCCCCAAAAAGTTGTGATGTTGTCTCTCGGGCAAATTTTGTGACTAGCGAAAACTTCTCTAAAACATGAATAGAGAGGTCTCGAGCAGGATCTACTTTATGACTAGGTCTCCCAGGGAACTGAGTAGCACTAAAACTTCCATTATTGACATCATTATCAGCCCTTCCTTGGTTCTCATTCAGAACGGATTCATCAACAGACAGATTTGAAGGTCCACATGCAATGGGAACAGCTCTGGGCAGCTCCAAGGAAGACAAAGTCCTCTGGAAGTCATTGCAAATGTTTAGAAAAAATATAGCAACCCAATTTAAGTGGCTTGATATTTAATTATTATAAAAAAGGGCCTTCACAGACCTAAGGGAATTATAGACATAAGCACTTTCATTCATCTCATTTTTCAAGCAAGAACAACTATTTATTAACATTTGAACTGTGAGAATGAGAACAAAAGAGGAACAAGTTGCTTATGATCTTCTATCACTGATGTAAATTTTCCTTCTTTGCAAAATATTGCTCTCAATCCACAAAAGACAGTATGAATCTATGATCCAGCTGTAAAACCAAACAAAGTCAATTGAATTAAACCACTCATACCTGAAGTGTATTCTGAAAATCATTTACAAGGAATACATTGGCATCCTCTTCAGATCTACATTAGGCATAAGAATAAGATTATATGAAGAAATTTGCATGAAAACCTTGAATAAGAAATCATAGAAACGTGCTGCAAATATAATATCATTTTGTCTTGCAAATATAATATAAGAATAACGGCAGCATTAAAGAGTGATCTTGATGTGCACAAAGGAGGAAAAGGCTAGTGTAAATTTGTAAATTACAATTTACAAGTGTAGAAAATGCGCTTGATGATGATTCTCCATCATCTAAAAAATCATTGCACTTATTAGGATGTCATGAATGTGGCACATACCTCATCATTTGTTCATGACTAAAAATGGTTAACTCTTGCACATAATACATAATGATATCATATAAAAATAATTTTTCTGACAATTAAACACTGCCAAATTGCATGTTCACACATTGAAATAACAACATCATATAAATCCATAGAAACAAATGCAGGATCAACAACTAGCTACATAAGATTGGTTATGGCACTATTAATAATTACAAATGAAAAAAGAAAATTAAAAAAGAATAAATCAGTAGAGGCATGGCATATGAGGCTAACCTCACAAGAAGAACATGCTGCTTTATTGTAGCAAGAAATTCTTTGACTCCTCCACTATAAAAATAGAGTGGAGGATAAGCAAGTCCTGCAAAATTTTATCCAGACAAGATTGAATAGTAGAACACATCATATAATAAGGTATAGAGTGAGCCGGCAATTAAGTTCAACATGAGATAAATAAAAAGACAAGACAAAACAATTTAATCATACAAATGGAGCATACAGATCAATGGTAGAAATCACAGCTTGGTACTCAAATACTTGGAAAAGGTTCAAAGTTATTCAAATTTAGTTAATAGTAATTGGTGTTACAAGCATTGGTGCACCAACATTGGCAAAAACAACTCATGATAGTATAGAAAGCAACAATATACACCGACTGCTTAAAAAGCCAGCATAAAAAATGTACAGAGACTCGAAAAATCATCAAAAACAAAAACATGTACTTGTATTTTCTGACATATATTATTAAAAACAAACTCAATCTTAGAAAGTCGCATGAATCAGCTAACTATGAAAACAATAAAAATGATAGCAGGAGACGGAATGATTGCTATTTTAAACGCTATAATACAAATAAAATAATTTATACTACATATATAAATAAAAAAAAAATCATAATAAACAATAAGTCACAATAATCACCATCAAACTGCGAGCAATACAAACATTGTAATGAGCCAAAAAAGTAAAAGATGATGATGAAATTAATGAAAAAGTCATAAGAAAGAAGGATAATAAGTACCCCTATAATGTCTGAAGGAATCAAGGTCAAAACAGATGTAACTGTCATGAATACTTTACCTCCCCAACAACCACAAACAATATTTCAAGGGTAAAAATGGAATTTTGAACCCTATACCATAGTAGGAAAGCATGCACTGTTTTGCCTTGTTTTGCCTTCTATCGGCATTATTGAGAACCACTCCCACTGCTCCTCTATTTCAATCCCATATTCAGCCGTTATGAATAAAAAGGAAAGATATGACATTTTTTATATGTTATTCAACATTTTTAAATACACTAAACTTTATTTTTCAACTATCATATTACAAGATTGATGAGTCCCTAACCCCTACCAAGGATGGAGGAAAGTGTTTAAGGAAAATAAGCATGGTTGGAGGGAGGTTTCTTCACCTTTCTTCTATTAGTTTGCTTAGTTTTTGCCTTAAATAAATTATAGACTCATGTTTGTGTCATGACTTTTGTAGATTTACTAGTGGCACCTCCCCTTTTAAGGTTGTCACCTTTTAGAGGAATGAAGGGCTTAGGAGGAGGCTAGACCAAGGGAATGTACTCACTACACCCTTAGTTTTGCTAAGAAGACACCCTTAGGAGTGGAGAAGAGAGCATCATGAAAGTGGAGAAGAGAGCATCTTGGAGTGGGGACCACTATGCAAAATTGAAGGAGAGAGAATGCACTTTTTGAAGATTTTGCAAATGAGAATTTTCACCTTCCCTCATTATTAGGCTTCTAGAAAGATACTTTGTGATTTTGTTGGAGTATCCCTCATCTTTGTATTATTGCTAGGAAGTCCCTCTCTTAGCTTATAAGAGGATCTTCTTCCCACTTGTAAAGAGTTGTTGAATGAAGAAGTAAAGTTATTATAGCCATTTTTTGTTGTGAGTTCTCTTTGAGAATGAGCCCATCCCTTGATCTTATCTTCAACTTTGGTTCAAGTGGAGGCAACCACCACTCATCTTGGGTTGGTCCATCCCCAAACTGTCATCCCACCTTTCCTATCATCTTCCATTCCCTTTCTTTTCCATCTTTTGTTTCTTCATTTCAAATTCCTTTATGTTCTTACGTTCATTGCTTCCAATCCTTTATGATTATGTCTTGTCATTTTGTTCATTTTATTTACTTATCTTGAATCAATATTCTCTTATTTCTCATTGAGTCTCTTAAAGTGAACATTCACATCTAGATAACCTTGTCATCTTAATGTCTAGTGGATCTTCTTGAGACTTTCTTATGCAACATAACACAAACATCTTGTCCTCTAAAAATAACAAGAATAACTCTTATCAAAGACTCTCGCAGCCCTACCTAAAATTTTCAAAAATTACTGACCCTACATCCATGCATCACAATAAATCACATTGAGATGCATTCATCTATGTTTGAAATAAAGCATTTACAGTTTATTAACCTTCCAAGTAGCTTTGCTGGTATTTAGCTGAGTTCCACATACCTATCTTAGGAAATTGTCATATTTTAAAGGTTCTCTTAAAAATAATAGTAGTTACATAGTATTTTTATAACCATTCTTATTATAAACTGATCAATCTGCTGAGTGAAAAATACTCTCAAGCACATTAAAAAAAAAAAATCTATCGTTTTCTCACATTCTATCACCAACTTTAAGGAACCTTCTATAAAATTTTCCAGTGCTATACAAGGCTAGACCAATTAGACAACACTTCAAATGTTTACAGATAGTTAGCTTTTTACTCAATCAGGCTGGAATGCTTAGACTAGGTTCCCTTCCGGTTTTTGTTAGGCATATAGAAGTCAGTTAATAACCAAGTTTGAGTTCTATGAAAGGGTATCCACTTATGCAGTGTCTGCAGATTAAAATCCAGATGAATTGTACACCAGCACATCAGTTATCTTACCAGAAAAGGGCAGAACACATGTAGAAATTTTAAGTCACCTACCCTACAAAAGAATTATTTATCATCCATCCAAGATATTGAACTTATGCCCAGAATAACTGGAATTAACACCCTGTAACCAATTTGATATTACATTATCAAACCATGTGTACCTCTTGATTCCATATAAGATATGGGTAAATACACCTAAAAGATAAACTACCTGGTTTATAGAAGGCCAGAAGAGTAATATAGAACAAAACAATCATTTAAAAAAAAAAAACATGTAAAACCCACCGTATTCATAAAGAGTAATTCACCTGATGATAGAACAACAATGATATATGGCCACGCAAGAGCAGGGGTGTGCCTCCGGATGGACCTGATTTCGGTGAAGGACACCGCCTTTATGGTATAGAGGTTTCTTTCTGAGCATGAAATGAAAAAAAAAAATTAAACATATAGATCACGTTGCAAAGGGAAGGAAAGTCATACAGAATGTAAACTACCATCATCAGACAGCCTGGCCTCTGAGCTATGCCCTTTGTAAGGTATCCAAGTCTAGAAGCGGCAAGAAGACATTTGCATCAATTAATAATTATTAGTACAAGACCAAAAAAGAAACTAAAATGATTAATGATCACCATAAACAAAGACGAGCTTTGCTTAATCAATTTCAGTCTTCCACTGATTCTTTCAGAGGCAAACTGAGTCGGATGAATTGCGACATTTTCCTTCATAAATACAATTTCGGCACCTTCCCGAGGGGAGTTCTTGGTACTGTCACTCCGCAGCATCATGCTAGCAGATCCCTAATCCCAATCAATCCGAAAAGAAAAATGGTGAGTCAGTCAACTTTAAGGATAAAAGGCAGTGCATGAATGGAGTATTCAATTGAATCGCGGAAAACCCTGATTGAAACGCAAATTGATCGAAAAAAAAAAAGGTCACCAGAAATCGTGAAGTTAGAAGGGCGACGGTCTTACTTGTTGCTGCGACGCGGCGTAATCTGCGTCGTCCGATAAATCGTGAACCTCTGATTCTAACATGGAGGATTTCGCAGAGAACTAAAAGCTACAAGAACGAAAGAGAGAGATATCTTGGTGGCGAAGGAAAACCCGTCCGAGGAAATGTAGAGAATGGAGAGAACGTGATGATTGTTACTCGTCTCGTTTGTCTTCGACGCGGGTACGGAATCGCGAAAATGGTTTAAGTATCCGAGATAAACGGCTGGGACGGATCAATTTATTTTCAATTTAATAGTATGTTTATCTTTTGGGCCCACGGGCCCGGTGTTCTTGAACCTTCATTTATTCTCCTTTTTGCTATTCACCACCGCCTTGTGATCTTATTAAGAAACTTCTCTCATAATTTTAATTAGATTAAATTTACACTGTCCCTGTTTTCATTGTTTTTATTCGTTTTTATTTTTGTGTTTAATTAAATTTTTATTTTTGTTAAATTATGGTCAATTTGGTCTCTTTTAATAATGGTATTTAAATAGTTAATATTTTTGAATAATACATGCTACGTGTCAATTCCTGAATTTTTTTTTAATTTTTTAAAATTTTAAAAAAATTATTCACATATCAAGTCATAATTATGTCACGTGTTATTTTTTTTGTTCAATTTAATACCTATATTCATTATTTTTGTTTAATTTAATCCAAATTTTGGTTAGAATGAATCAATTTTGCCCCTTTTAAATTAACAACAAATTTAATCTATAACAATATATAGACATGATTCTCTCTTTTGTGTTCTCCTTTCAAAATATCAATTTTACCTTTTAAAATATAATTATTTATTAATTTTTTGAAAATTGACGATTAATTTTACAAGTTTTTAATAAAATCGTTTATCTATGCTTCTTTTTCTTTTTTCTTTATTTATCAACGGTTACTCTCTCATCTTTTCTGATATATCTCACTTTATTTTTAATAAATATAATTTTATTTTATATATTAACTTAATAACATTACAATATCATTACCTACTAATATAATATTACGCATATTTAAAAAATGCATACACACAAACACAATAGCGTATGTATTTATGCTAGTATCTTTTATAAAAATTATACTAATATTTTTTTATAAAATTGACATTTTTATTAGTTATTTTTAAAATTCAATTATAAATTATTAAATTTAATTATAAATTGAATAAAATTCTTATATTTAATAAGAAAAGTAAACTAATATTTATAACAATTAAAAATATTTTATTTAACAATTGAATCTAAGAATTATATTTAATTTATAATTAAATTAAAATTTAATTTCTAATTGAATTTCAAAAATAATTAATAAAAATGTCAATTAAAAAAACATATTAGTATAATTTTAATAAAAGTATTAAATTTGGTGTCAATTTTAAAAGGAAAAAATTGATTCATTTTTAAAAAAAAAAAATAGGACTAAATTGAATAAAAATAACGAATATAGATGGGAAGTTGCATATTACTTTTCGTACAATTTTCTAAAATTTACTAATCAATTTTTTTTTATCATCCAATGGGATGTACCCCTTATGTACCCCGAATTTGATTATAAGTTACAAAAAATAACACTTAATTCTTGCACTAAGTTTACTCGAATAAAAGATAGGTCCAACCAAATAGGCAAATAAGGTGGGCACAAAGCACAAATAAGTGGGAAGCTCAGTATTACTTTACGTACAATTTTTCAAAATTTACTAATCAATCTTTTTTTTATCATCCAATCAGTTGTACTTATGTACCCAAAATTTGATTAGAATTTACAAAAATTAAAACTTATTGCTTGCACTATGTGGTTAACTTGAAAAAAAAACTCAAATTAGATAAAATAAGTGGAGCATAATAAACAAATAAGTGGGGAGCTGCGTATAATTTTTTGTAAAATTCTTTAAAATTTATTAATCCATCTTTTTTTATCATCCAATAGGATATACCTCTTCTGTACCCCGAATTTGATTATAAGTTACAAAAATCAACTCTTATTGCTTGTACTAGGTAATTGGCTTAAAAAAAATCGGTCAAACTAGATAGGCAAATAAGTGGGGCATAATAAACAAATAAGTGGGAAGCTGCATATTACTTCTCATACAATTTTTTAAAATTTATTAATCATTTTTTTTTTTATCATCCAATGGGATGTATCCCTTATGTACTCCGAATTTTATTATAAGTTACAAAAATCAATCCTTATTGCTTGTACAAAGTGGCTGACTTGAAGTAAAAAATAGGTCAAACCAGATAGGCAAATAAGTGGGTCCCTATTAACAAATAAGTGGCGAGCTGTATTATGTTACGTATAATTTTTAAAAATTTACTAATTAATCTTTTTTTAATCCTCCAATGTAATGTACTTCTCATGTACCCCAAATTTGATTATAAGTTACAAAAATAAGCTCTTATTGCTTGTACTATGTGGCTGACTTGAAGAAAAAAAATAAGACAAGCCAGATAAGCAAATAAGTGGGGCATAAAGAACAAATAAGTGGAGAGTTGCATATTACTTTTCGTAAATTTTTTTAAAATCTACTAATCAATCTTTTTTTATTATCGAATGGGATGTACGCCTTATGTACTCCAATTTTTATTATAAGTTACAAAAATAACACTTATTGTTTGCACTAGATGACTAGCTTGAAGAAAAAATAGGCTAAACCATATAAGCAAATAAGGGGCATAAAGAATAAATAAGTGGGAAGCTGAGTATTACTTTACGTGCATTTTTTTAAAATTTACTAATCAATCTTTTTTTTATCATCAATAAGATGTACCTCTTATGTACCTATTATGTACCCAGATTTGATTAGAAGTTAAAAAAATTAAGTCAAACCAGACAGAGGCAAATAAGTGAGGAGTTACGTATTACTTTTTGTGTACCTCTTTTGTATCCCGAATTTGATTATAAGTTACAAAAATCAACCCCTTACACTAAGTGGCGGACTTGAAAAAAAATGGGCATAATAAGCAAATAAGTGGGAGCTGCGTATTACTTTTTGTACAAAATTTTAAAATTTATTAATCCATATTTTTTTATCATCTAATGGGAATGTACACCTCGAATTTGATTATAACTTATAAAAATCAATGCTTATCCTGGGAGACTGGCTTGTAAAAAAATCGGTCAAACTAGATAGACAAATAAGTGGGACATAATAAATAAATAAGTCCGGAACTACATATTACTTTTAGTATAATTTCTTAAAAAATTTTCATAATTTTTTTACTTATCAATGAGTCTTGCACATAATACACAATGTTGTCATACAAAAATCCTTTTGCTGACATTTAAAACAAAGCCAAATTTCAGGTTAGTCAATTTCATACACAGTGAAAGAAAAACATCATATAAAAGGTTAAAAGTTATTCAAATTTAGTTAATAATAATTGATGTTACAAACATGGACGCACCAAATTTGGCGAAAAAACCTCATGATGGTATTGAAATGCAACAAAATACACAGCAACAGCTTAAATAGGAATCATCAGAATGCATCGAGATTGGAAAAATAATCAAAACAGAAAAACGTAATTGTATTTTCTGACATGTATTATTAAAACATTATCAATCTTAGAAGTGGCACGTAGCAGCTAACTCTGAAAACACTTCAACAATATAGCAGAAGGCGGGATGACTACTATTTTAAATTCCATAATACAAACTAAATAACCTATACTACATATATAAATACGAAAAAAATTTAAAAATTTAAAATTCATGATAAACAATCAGTCACAAAATCACCACCGAACTATGAGCTACGAAAACAGAGAGTAATAAAGCCAAAAAGTGACTCAACCAATTTCGGAGTGTATAAGAGATACATATAATTGGATGATAAAAAGAAGATCAATTAATAAATTTTAAAAAGTTATACGAAAAATAATATGTATCTCTCCACTTATTTGTTTATGTTTATTATGTCCACTTATTTGTCTATCTGGTTTAACCTTCTTTTTTTAAGTTAGCCACCTAGTGCAAGCAATAAACATTGATTTTTGTAACTTATAATCAAATTCGGGGTACATAAAGGCTACATCCCGTTGGATGATAACAATGATTAATTAGTAAATTTTTAAAAATTGTACGTAAAGTAATACACAACTTTCCAATTATTTGTTTATTATGCCCCACTTATTTGTCTGTCTAGTTTGACCATTTTTTTCCCTTCAAGCCAGCCACCTAAAACATGTAATAAGGGTTGATTTTTGTAACATATGATCAAATTTGTGGTACATAAGAAGTGCATCCATTTGGATGATAATAAAAAGATTTATCAATAAATTTTAAAAAATTATAAAAAAAGTAATACGCAACTCCCCACTTATTTGTTTTTTGTGCTCTTCTTATTTGCTTATCTACTTTGGCCTATTGTTTTCTTCAAACTAGCCACCTAGTGCAAGGATTAAGGGTTGATTTTTTTAGCTTATAATCAAATCCGGGGTACATAAGAGGTAGGTACATCCCATTGGATGATAAAAAAAATTGATTAGTAAATTTTAAAAAATTGTTCAAAAAGTAAAACGCAGCTTCCCAATTATTTGTTTATTATGCTCCACTTATTTGTCTATCTGGTTTGACCTTTTTTTTCCTCCAGCCAGCCATCTAGAGCAAGTAATAATGGTTGATTTTTGTAACATATAATAATATTTGTGGTACATAAGAAGTGCATTCCTTTGGAGGATTAAAAAAGGATTGATAGGTAAATTTTAAAAAATTGTAAGAAAAGTAATACGCAACTTCCCACTTATTTGTTCTTTGTGCTCTTCTTATTTGTCTATCTGGTTTGACCTATTTTTTTTTCTTAAAGCAAGCCACCTAGTGCAAGGATTAAGGGTTTATTTTTTTAACTTATAATCAAATTCGGGGTACATAAGAGGTAGGTACATCCCATTGGATGATAAAAAAAAGATCGTAATAGGTATCTTTCCACTTATTTGTTTATTATGCCCTATTTATTTGTCTATCTGGTTTGGCCTATTTTTTTTTCAAGCTACACACCTAGTGCAACCAATAAGGGTTAATTTTTGTAACATATAATCAATTTCGGGTTACATAAGAGGTACATCTGTACAAAAAGTAATATGCAACTTCCCACTTATTTGTTTATTATGCTTCACTTATTTACCTATATGGTTTTACCTTTTTTTTTCCTTCAACTCAGCCCCCTAGAGCATGTAATAAGGGCTAGTTTTTGTAACATATAATCAAATTTGTGGTACATAAGAAGTGCATCACTTTGAATGATAAAAAAAATTGATCAGTAAATTTTTTAAAGAATTGTAAGAAAAGTAATACGCAGCTCCCCACTTATTTGTTCTTTATGCTCTTCTTATTTGCCTATTTGGTTTGGCCTATTTTTTTCTTCAAGCTAGCTGCCTAGTGCAAGGATTAAGGGGTGATTTTTGTAACTTATAATCAAATTCGGGGTATATAAATGGTAAATCCTATTGGATGATAAAAAAAGATTGATTAGTAAATTTTAAAAAATTGTTCGAAAAGTAAAACGCAGTTTTCCAATTATTTGTTTATTATGCTCCACTTAATTGTCTATCTGGTTTGACTTTTTTTTCTTCAAGCCAGCCACCTAGAGAAAGTAATAAAAGTTGATTTTTGTAACATATAATAATATTTGTGGTACATAAGGAGTGCATCCTTCTGGAGGATTAAAAAAAATGATAGATAAATTTTAAAAGATTGTAAGAAAAGTAATAAGCAGCTCCTCACTTATTTGTTCTTTGTGTTCTTCTTATTTGTCTATCTGGTTTGACCTATTTTTTTCTTCAAACTAGTCGCTGCCTAGAATATAAAAGGTTAAAATATCTTTTTGGTCCCAATTTTCGTCAAGTTTTTTCAAATAAGTCCTAATTTTGGTTTTGTGTTCAAATAGGTCCCAATTTTCGTCAATTTTGTTCAATTGGGTCTTTTTCTGCTAACACCGTTTAAATCATTAACGGCCATGAACAGTGACTGCCACGTGTCACTTCATGGTTTTTTTAAATTTTTTAAAATTTTTAATTTTTTAATTTTTTTTTTAAATTTTTTTAATTTTTTTTAAAATTTTTCTTAAATGGACACGTGTCAACCCAGGATCGTGCCACGTGTCACTTCGTGGTTTTTTTGAATTTTTTATTTTATTTTTTTGAATTTTTTTGAATTGTTTTTGAATTTTTTTGAATTTTTTTAAATGTCCACGTGTCAACCCAATAGTGTGCCACGTGTTAAAGTCAATATTCTATATTCAATTTGGTCCCTATATTTGTTATTTTTGTTCAATTAGGTCATAATTTTTATTAACATTAGCCAATTTGGTCCCTATGGAAGATGTGACCAAATTTAATTTTTATATCAAAGTTATAATGATGTGAATTTTAATATATTATATAAAAATATTTAACAAAAATTGTGAATTTTAATATAAAAATTAAATTTGGTTTTAATTTGGAGAGGGACCAAATTGTTTAGTGTTAACAAAAATTGGGACCTAATTAAATAAAAATAACAAATATAGGGACCAAATTGAATTTAGAACATTGACTTTGACATGTGACACACTACTGGATTGACACGTGGACATTTAAAAAAAAATTCAAAAAAATTCAAAAAAACCACGAAGTGACACGTGGCACACTCCTGCGTTGACACGTGTACATTTAAAAAAATTTAAAAAAAAATTCAAAAAATAAAAATTCAAAAAATTCAAAAAAACCACGAAGTGACACGTGGCAGTCACTGTTCATGGCCGTTAATGATTTAAACGGTGCTAGCAAAAAAGGACTGAATTGAACAAAATTGACGAAAATTGGGACTTATTTGAACACAAAACTAAAATTAGGACTTATTTGAAAAAACTTGACGAAAATTAGGACCAAAAAGATATTTTAACCAATATAAAATAAGTCAAATAAGAACTCAATCTAAGTGTAGAACAATGAAAAAATATGTGGGGAACTGTTTGTTACTTTTTGTACAATTTTTCAAAATTTATTGATCAATCTTTTTTTGTCATCCAATGGATGTACCTCTTATGTATCACGAATTTGGTTACATGAAAAAAAAAAACAACGCATACTTTTTGCTTAAAATGGCTGCCTAGAATATAAAGTAAGTCAAATAAGATCTCAATATAAGTGGGGAACAATGAACAAATATGTAGGTAGTGTTTGTTACTTTTTGTACAATATTTTAAAATTTATTGATCAATCTTTTTTTGTCATCCAATGGGTGTACCTCCTATGTATCACAAACTTGTTTACATGTAAAAAGAAACAACCCTTACATTTTGCTCAAGGTGGCTGCCTAAAATATAAAGTAAGTTAAATAAGATCTCAATATAAGTGGGCAACAATGAATCAATATGTAGGGAGCTGTTTGTTACTTTTTGTACAATATTTTAAAATTTATTGATCAGTCTTTTTTTGTCATCCAATGGGTATACCTCTTATGTATCACGAACTTGTTTACATGTAAAAAAAAACAACCCTTCCTTTTTGCTCAAGGTGATCGCCTAGAAAATAAAATAAGTCAAATAAGATCTCAATCTAAGTGGAGCACAATGAACAAATATGCAGCGAGTTGCTATTACTGTTCATAATTTTTTTTAATATTTACTAATCAATCTTTTTTATTCATCCAATGAATGTACCTCTTAAGTATCACAAATTTGGTTACAAGTAACAAAAACAACTCTTACTTTTTGCTCAAGGTGGCTACCTAGAAAATAAAATAAGTCAAATAAAATCTCAATCTAAGTGGGGCACAATTAACAAATAAGTGGTGAGTTGCTTGTTACTTTTCGTAAAACTTTTTAGTATTTACTGATCAATCCTTTTTTGTAATCCAATGGAAGTACATCTTATTTATCACAAATTTGGTTACGAGTAACAAAAACAACCCTTACTTTTTGCTGAAGGTGGCTGCCTAGAAAATAAAATAAATCAAATAAGATCTCAATCAAAGTGTGGCACAATTAAGAAATATGTGGGGAGTTGCTTATTACTTTTTGTACAACTTTGTAAAATTTACTGATCAATTTTTTTTATCATCCAATTGATGTAGCTCTTATATATCATGAATTTGGTTACAAGTAACAAAAACAACCCTTACTTTTTCCTAAAGATGGCTTCCTAGAATATAAAGTAAGTCAAATAAGATCTCAATATAAGTGCAGAACAATGAACAAATATGTGGAGAGTTGTTTGTTTCTTTTTGTACAATTTTTTAAACTTTATTGATCAATCTTTTTTTGTCATCCAATGGGTGTACCTCTTTTGTATCTCGAATTTGGTTACATGTTAAAAAAAACCCTAACTTTTTGCTCAAGGTGGCCGCCTAGAAAATAAAATAAGTCAAATCAGATCTCAAATTAAGTGGGGCACAATGAACAAATGTGTGGGGCGTTGCTTGTTACTTTTCGTTAAATTTTTTAAAATTTATTGATCAATGATTTTTTGTTATCCAATGGATCTCGAATTTGGTTACAAATAACAAAAACAACTCTTAATTTTTGCTCAAGGTGGCTGCCTAGAAAATAAAATATGTCAAATAAGATCTCAATCTAAGTGGGGCACAATGAACAAATATGTGGGGAGTTGCTTTTTACTTTTCATACAATTTTTAAGAATTTACTAATTAATGTTTTTTGTCATCGAATGGATGTACTCTTATGTATTACGAATTTGATTACAAGTAACAAAAACAACTCATACGTTTTGCTCAAGGTGGCTGCCTAGAATAGAAAGTAAGTCAAATAAGATCTCAATATAACTGGGAAACAATGAACAAATATGTAGGTAATTATTGTTACTTTTTGTACAATTTTTTAAAATTTATTGATCATTCTTTTTTTGTCATCCAATGGATGTACCTCTTATGTATCACGAACTTGTTTACATGTTATTTCTTTTAGTTTCACAATGTACCACCATATAAGTATAAGATATAAGATTTTTCCAATAGAAGAAGTTTACAACCCCTTGAATGTAATGTGTTATAGTTTTCTTTTTTTTTAGGAACTGATCTATTCCCTTTATGGCTGACAATCCGAAAGAATTCTGAGGGAGGGGTCATTTCATTTTTAATCTAGAATAAAAAGAACTTCAAGAAATGAGAGAATTAAGAATACCCACTAGAAATACTAATCCAATCCATAATGATGTACTGGAAAATAGAACATTTTTGTTATTTGACCAGCCTTTAGGAGAAGCAAATACAACAGGTTCACTAATCAATAAAATAAATGAAATAGCAATTAATGCAAAAAAGCTAATTTTAAAGCAATAGTCATGTTTCTAATCCTCCAATTTACCAACAAAAGAACTATACCATTTGATCCCTCAACCCCTGGATGCCTTTCTTAATATTCATTGAACCCTTACTTTTTGCTCAAGGTGGCCGCCTAGAAAATAAAATAAGTCAAATAAGATATCAATCTAAGCAGGGCACAATGAAGAAATATGTAGGGAGTTGCTTGTTATTTTTTGTATATTTTTTAAAATTTATTGATCAATCTTTGTTGTCATCCAATGGATGTATCTCTTATGTTTCACGAATTTGGTTACAAGTAAAAGAAACAACCCTTACTTTTTGCACAAGGTAGCTGCCTAAAAAATAAAATATGTCAAATAAGATTTCAATCTAAGTGGGACACAATGAACAAATATGTGAGGAGTTGCTTGTTACTTTTTGTACAATTTTTAAGAATTTACTGATCAATGTTTTTTTACTCATCCAATGGATGTACCTCTTATGTATCACCAATTTGGTTACAAGTAACAAAAACAACCATTACTTTTTGTTCAAGGTGGCTGCCTAGAATATAAAGTAAGTTAAATAAGACTTCAATATAAGTGGAGAACAATGAACAAATATTTGGAGAGTTGTTTGCTACTTTTTTACAATTTTTTAAAATTTATTGATCAATCTTTTTTTGTCATCCAATGGATGTACCTCTTATTTATCACAAATTGGGTTACAAGTAACAAAAACAACCCTTACTTTTGCTCAAGGTGGCTGCCTAGAATATAAAATAAGTCAAATAAGATCTCAACCTAAGTGGGGCACAATGAAGAAATATCTCGGGAGTTGCTTGTTACTTTTTGTATATTTTAAAAAAATTATTGATCAATCTTTTTTTTTTCATCTCATGGATTATATCTTATGTTTTAAGAATTTGGTTATAAGTAAAAAAAATCACCCCTACTTTTGCTCAAGGTGGCTGCCTAGAAAATAAAGTATGTCAAATAAGATCTCAATCTAAGTGGGGCATAATGAACAAATATGGAAGGAGTTGCTTGTTACTTTTTGTACAATTTTAAAGAATTTACTGATCAATGTTTTTTTACTCATCCAATAGATGTACCTCTTATGTATCACAAATTTGGTTACAAGTAACAAAAACAACCCTTACTTTTTTCTCAAAGTGGCTGCCTAGAATATAAAGTAAGTTAAATAAGATATCAATATAAGTGGGAACAACGAACAAATATGTGAGGAGCAGTTTGTAATTTCTTTACAATTTTTTTAAAATTTATTGATCAATCTTTTTTTGTCATCCAATGGATGTACCTCTTATTTATCACAAATTTCATTACAAGTAACAAAAACAATCCTTACTTTTTGCTCAAGGTGGCTGCCTATAATATAAAATAACTCAAATAAGATCTCAACCTAAGTGGGTCACAATAAAGAAATATGTGGAGAGTTGCTTGTTACTTTCTGTATATTTTTTAAAATTTATTGATCAATCTGTTTTGTCATCCAATGGATGTATCTCTTATGTTTCACGAATTTGGTTACAAGTAAAAAAAAACAACCCTTACTTTTTGCTTAAGGTGATTGCGTAGAAAATAAAATATGTCAAATAAGATTTCGATCTAAGTGGGACACAATGAACAAATATGTGGGGAGTTGCTTGTTCCATTTCATACAATTTTTAAGAATTTTCTTATCAATGTTTTTTTGTCATCCAATGGATGTGCCTCTTATGCATCACGAATTTGGTTACAAGTAACAAAAACAACCCTTACTTTTTGCTAAAGGTGGCCTAGAATATAATGTAAGTCAAATAAGATCTCAATATAAGTAGGGAACAATGAACAAATATGTGGGGAGTTGCTTGTTACTTTTTGTACAATTTTTTAAACTTTATTGATCAATCTTTTTTTGTCATCCAATGGGTGTATCTCTTATGTATCACAAATTTGGTTACATGTAAAAAAAAATAACCCTTACTTTTTGCTCAAGGTGGCTGCCTAGAAAATAAAATAAGTCAAATAAGATCTCAATCTGAGTTGGGCACAATGAACAAATATGCAGGAAGTTACTTGTTACATTTCATAAATTTTTTTAATATTTACTGATCAATCCTTTTTTTCATCCAATGGATATACCTATTATTTATCACAAATTTGGTTACAAGTAAAAAAACAACCCTTACTTGTTGCTCAAGGTGGTTGCCTAGAATATAAAGTAAGTTTAATAAGATCTCAATATAAGTGGGGAACAATAAACAAATACGTGGGGGAGTTTTTTGTTATCTTTTTACAACTTTTTAAAATTTATTGATCAAATCTTTTTTTGTCATGCAATGGATGTAGCTCTTATTTATCACAAATTTGGTTACAAGTAACAAAAACAACCCGTGGCAGCCTAGAATATAAAATAAGTCAAATAATATCTTAACCTAAGTGGGGCAAATGAAGAAATATGTGGGGAATTGCGTATTACTTTTTGTATATTTTTTAAAATTTATTAATCAATCTTTTTCTATAATTCAATTGATATATCTCTTATTTTTCACGAATTTGGTTACAAGTAAAGAAAACAACCCTCACTTTTTGCTCAAGTGGCTGCCTAGAGAAAAAAATAAGTCAAATAAGATCTCAATCTAAGTAGGACACAATGAACAAATATGTGGGGAGTTGTTTATTACTTGTCATACAATTTTAAAGAATTTACTTATCAATGTTCTTTTGTCATCCAATAGATGTACCTCTTATGTATCACGAATTTGGTTACAAGTAACAAAAACAACTCATACTTTTTGCTCAAGGTGGCTGCCTAGAAAATAAAATAAGTCAAATGAGATCTCAATCTAAGTGGGGTACAATGAACAAATATGCGGGGAGTTGCTTGTTACATTTCATACAATTTTTTAATATTTACTGATCAATCTTTTTTAGTCACCCAATGGATGTAACTCTTATTTATCACAAATTAGGTTACAAGTAACAAAAACAACCCTTATTTTATAAAATAAGTCAAATAAGAGCTCAATCTAAGTGTGGAATAATGAAAAAATATGTGAGGAGCTATTTGTTACTTGTTGTACAATTTTTTAAAATATATTGATCAATCTTTTTTTGTCATCCCATAGGTGTACCTCTTTTGTATCACGAATTTGGTTATAAGTAAAAAAAAAAACAACTCTTACTTTTTTCTCGAGGTGCCGCCTTACAAGAATTAAGAATTGATTTTTTGTAACTTATAATCAAATTCGGGGTACATAAGAGGTAGGTACATCCCATTGGATGATAAAAAAAGATTGATTAGTAAATTTTAAAAAATTATTCGAAAAGCAAAACGCAGCTTCCCAATTATTTGTTTATTATGCTCCACTTATTTGTCTATGTGGTTTGACCTTTTTTTTCTTCTTCCAACTAGCCACCTAGAGCAAGTAATAGGGGTTGATTTTTGCAACATATAATAATATTTGCGGTACATAAGAAATGCATCCCTTTGGAGGATTAAGAAAAATATTGATAGGTAAATTTTAAAAAATTATAAGAAAAGTAATACGCAGCTCCCCTCTTATTTGTTCTTTGTGTTCTTCTTATTTGCCTATCTAGTTTGGCCTATTTTTTTTCTTCAAGTCAGCCACCTAATGCAAGGATTAAGGGTTGATTTTTTTAACTTATAATCAAATTCGGGGTACATAAGAGATAGGTACATCTCATTGGATGATAAAAAAAAGATCGTAATAGGTATCTCTCCACTTATTTGTTTATTATGTCCCACTTATTTGCATATCTGGTTTGACCTATTTTCTTTTCAAGCTAGCCACCTAGTGCAAGCAATAAGGGTTAATTTTTGTAACTTATAATCAAATTTGGGCTACATAAGATGTATACGAAAAGTAATACGCAACTTCTCACTTATTTGTTTATTATGCCCCACTTATTTGCCTATCTGGTTTAACCTTTTTTTTTTCTTCAAGCCAACCACCTAGAGCATGTAATAAGGGCTGATTTTTGTATTATATAATCAAATTTGTGGTACATAAGAAGTGCATCCCTTTGAATGATAAAAAAAAGATTGATTAGTAAATTTTAAAAAATGGTAAGAAAAGTAATACGCAACTTCTCACTTATTTGTTCTTTGTGCTCTTCTTATTTGTCTATCTGGTTTGACCTAATTTTTTTCTTCAAGCCAACCGCCTAGTGCAAGGATTAAAGGTTGATTTTTGTAACTTATAATCAAATTCGGGGTACATAAAGGGTACATCAGGGAATGTGGTGACAGTGGCTCCCCCAATTTTTTTTTTGAATTTTTTTATATATATTTATATATTTTTTAAATTATATTTATATATTATTTATATTATGAAAAATTATAATAAAAGATAAAATAAAAAAATTTAATGAAGACATTGATTTATAAAAGAGATTAGATTTTTTTTTTCTCGCTATAAGATCTTTTCACCATGTAAATTATGAGAAATCAATACAAAGAGATAGATCGAGAAATAGAGGTTGGAAAACACATAAATTGAGTTTGAAGTATACATTATTGCATGATCTCTAAGATCAAGGTTAGTATTTTATCATGATTTATGTATGTTAAATTTATTTAGAATGTTTATCCCAAATTAATAAAACCCTAATTATGATTTTAGGGATTCTTTTATGAAAATGGTATGAACCTAATTATAATTTTTCTCATATTATTATAATCCTTAATTGTAAAATTTAGGGATTTTGTGGTTTTTGCTGCCTATGGTATTTTTTTTTAAGTTTTGAATTCATACCGTGTTGCTTATTTAATTAAAGTGATATGAGTTTTGTTATGTTTTGCATTGTGATAATTGTGATTTGTGAATATAAATTTTATTTTTTTCAGATAGGCAAGAGATGATAAATTTATATTAGAAAGATTATGATAAAAAGTAAAAAAATTAATTCTTTTTTTTAAAGAGGTAGGTTTGTGATAAAGATAAAAAAAATGCATTTACATTAACTAAACTTGAGAAATTTTATGAGAACCATGAATTCAAGACAATAAAAAACAAATATCTAAAGTTCTTAGAGTTATAATATAATGAATTTAAAAATTCATTATAACGCGAGAAAAACGGCCTTAAATTTGACAATACCACAAAATCAAATTGGTAAGGTACGAAGGGCTTATCTAAAATGGTATTCATGGTTTGGTATCATGAAATAATAGCATGGTATAATAATGAATGATAATAATAATTTTTTTGAATTCTACTATTATGTGTGCTTATTTTAAGTAGAGGAAATGAACAGAAAAGATGAAGAGCTTTTTTTCTAACTAAAAAAAATCATATATAAGAAATTTATTTGGCTCCCCTACATTTTTTGTCCAAGTTCCGCCACTGGGGTACATCCCATTGGATGATAAAAAGAAATTGATTAATAAATTTTATAAAAATTTTCGAAAAGTAAAACGCAGCTTCCCAATTATTTGTTTATTATGCTCCACTTATTTCTCTATCTGGTTTGACTTTTTTTTTTCTTCAAACCAACCACCCAGAGCAAGTAATAAGAATTGATTTTGGTAACATATAATATTTGTGGTACATAAGAAGTGCATCCTTTAGAGGATTAAAAAAAAGATTGATGGTAAATTTTAAGAAATTGTAAGAAAAGTAATACGCAATTCCCCACTTATTTATTTAACTTATAATCAAATTCGGGGTACATAAGAGGTAGGTACATCAGATCGTAATAGGTATCTTTCCACTTATTTGTTTATTATGCCTCACTTATTTGCTTATCTGGTTTGGCTTTTTTTTTTCAAGCTAGCCACCTAGTGCAAGTAAAGATTGATTTTTGTAACTTATAATCAAATTTGGATACATAGTACATAAGGGTACATCCCATTAGATGATAAAATATATTGATTAATAAATTTTAAAAAATTGTATGAAAAATAATACCCAGTTTCCCACTTATTTGTTTATTATGTCTCACTTATTTGCCTATCTGTTTTGACCTATTTTTTTCTTCAAGCTAAGCCACCTAATGCAAATAATAAGGGTTAAGTTTTGTAACATATAATCAAATTTGGATGATAAAAAAAAGGATTGATGAGTAAATTTTAAGAAATTGGACAAAAAGTAATACCGAGCTCCCCATTTATTTTGTCTATCTGATTTGATTTTTTCTTTTTTTTTTAAGTGAGCCACTTAGTACAAACAATAAGCGTTGATTTTTGTAACTTATAATCAAATTCGGTGTACATAAATACATCCCATTGGATGATAGAAAAAAGATTCATTAATAAATTTTAAAAAATTGTACGAAAAGTAATACACATTTCTTCGCTTATTTGTTTATTATGTCCCACTTATTTGCCTATCTAGTTTGTCTTTTTTTTTCAAGTTAGCCACCTAGTGCAATCAATAAGTGTTGATATTTGTAACTTATAATCAAATTCGGGATACATAAGAAGAGGTACATCCCAGTGGATAATAAAATAAAATAAAAAGATTGATTAGTAAATTTTAAAAAATTGTACGAAAAATAATACCAAGCTCCCCAATTATTTTTTCTTTATGTCCCACTTATTTGCCTATCTGATTTGACCTATTTTTTTCTTCAAGTCAACCAGCCACCTAGTGCAGGCAATAAGTGTTGATTTTTTAAACTTATAATCAAATTTTAGATACATAAGAGATACATCCCATTGGATGATAAAAAAATGATTGATTACTAAATTTTAAAAAATTGTACAAAAAGTAATATGCAGCTCCCCAATTATTTGTTCTTTGTACCCCACTTATTTTTTTCCTATCTGGTCTGGCTTATTTTTTCTTTCTTCAAGTCAGCCACCTAGTACCACTACTACATATATGATCATTAGTAACATCTAAGATATGTTACTAAACTATAAAAAATGTTACTAATATCATCTAGTAACGTTATATCAAATGCTACCTATACCCTATATTACTAATAACTTTTAGTGACATTTTTACATATCAATTGAGACATTTATAAAATTGTTACTGAATAGCATTAGTAACATTTAATTAATGAAAATGTGACATTTTAAAAATGTTACTAAACCTTTTTAGTAACATTTTTTATATAAAAAAAGTAACATTTTAAAAATGTTACTATAACTATTTTGTAACATTTCAACAAATGTAACCAAAAAATACATAATTAATATTAAAATATTGCAAATCAACATTTACATTGCATGCTTCTTTATTGTAATGTTGTCATCCAAAAAAAAAAGCCACAAAATCAACTATTTTATTTGAATAACACAGAACAAAAATCATCTATAATTATGCAATATTGAATATGACACAACCTAGTTCGTAATGGCTTCAAAAGTGCCACATGGGTTTGAAGGGAATCCATGAGGTTGACACAAGAGTTTTAACAGAGGAAGTTCTTGGCCAAAAAGAAAATTCAAAATAGGCTTATAATATGAATGTAACAGAGAAATCAAGAAAAATGACCAGAGTTCCTTTGAAGCACATAACGTTTGGTTCCTCTAGTTTTCTTTCCTATAAGATTAGAGAACCAAAGAAGCAATTAGAGAGAATTCTGCATAGGAAAAAGAAAAATAAAGTAAAGACAATTCAAATAACAGAAAAAGACAAATAAATAGCACCCGACATACCTTTTTAGTCAAATCTTCCAGTTCAGAACCACCACAACCAATCCCTCACCCCTTCCAAAAACCTGAAAAGAGTACCATCAGATCAATACCCTAAGAAGCTCCATTTAAACACCCTTCCTTCGTCCTTAAGTATCCTTGCTTCACAAACACATAAATATATACACAGAACCAATCATTAAAAATGTAATGTTTTTATAGAAAACACATAAGTATCCTTGTTGCATCCACTAGTGCATCTCGATCTTCTGTTACAATTGACTTAATGGAGTTTTAACAAAAAATATGTCTGTTCAATATGCTTTTCAATTTAGTTTTCAACTATCTTTTCTGTTCATTTGTTCAAATTAAAATAGAGAAGGAGCTGCTAACATATGTTTCTAATCAAAGGCAATAAAGAAAGTTACCATCAAAGAGTCACTTCTGCCCCATTTTCATAAGGAGCTACCTAGGGTGAGAAAATAAGTGAAAAGAATGATCAATGAAGGATTTCATCTTTTATTATGAGAGAAGCATGTATATATACAATGCAGAATAACAGAAATAAAAAGGAAAAAGAGAACAGAAAAATAAAACCTAACAAATGGCTAATAGAAAGTTATAGCTAAACTAACATTGGACTCAAGTGAGGATTAAATTGATAACAAAGACTAATTTAAGTTAAGAATTACCCAAGCTTTTAACCTTTTTGTTGTGCTTTTATTTTCCTTTTAACTTTGAGATTACATTAAACCAATTAAGCTATATATAAATGCACAGAGAATCTGCACAATTTGCAAACCATTGCTAAGAAAAAGAAAAGAAAACCAAAGTTGCAATTCAAGGGAAGATAAAACAGTGAACCTTGCATGATTGATTCATTGTTGAGTTCTCACACTCTGGATCAAAATTTGGCCAACAAACTTTAGCCATTTAAACACTCCCTCATTCAACAACTTTTGTTGTTTTCCCTTTATCCAAGTGAAAAACTCAAGTTAGAAGGGGAAACAGAACCATTACTTGCATTATACAATATATTATAACTGCCTAGTGCAAAACGGATCATAACTAATGACATCATACAACAAATGAATCAAATGAGTTATGCACTTCCTAATGTCTCTTGTTGTTAAAGAATACTTATGATTCATTTCTGTGCGGGAATGTATAATTTGAGTGGCCTAAATTTCAGTTAATTTTTAGTATTTCTTACAAGACTGTCAGCCTAAGTTAGAAAGAATGATGAGGCAAATGAAAATGTAGAAAACCAATAAAATTGAAAAATTAGGTAAATTGAGAAATTGAATTGTCAAAATATACATACGGGTGGCAAACGTGGACAACAAAAAGTCATCGTACCTGCAAGAAACATAATACATTCTATCAGAATTGGGATAAATAATCATGGAATTGAATCCAACAATAGCGAGAGAATTCAACCACTTGAAATTCACGCCTCTGATAACCATGAGAATTGATAAAGGGGAAAACTCGAGAAGAAAGAAACAAGTTGATACTGAATGATCATGCTAGAGCAACGTTAAAATGCATTAATTGGATGAGAATGAAGATTGGCATGGGAGTGAAATGTAGAAATGAAATGCAGAGATTGAGAATTGAAAATAGAAAAAGGTACCCTTCGCAAAGAAGTTGCAGAGAATACAAACCAAGCCTGCTGAATTAGGGTAATCAATTCCTATACTAATTCTTACATTTTTTTAAATAACGTTTAATCTAACAAATTTAAAAAAGAATCTCATTCTCAATTTATAAATTTGAATATATATTTTAATAAAATTAAAATATTATTTTAAAATGTATATATATATATATATATTATTCTTTCTTTCTTTCTTTTTAATTTAAATTATTTTTCTATATTATTTTTAGGTTCATTTATTTTATAGGTGTTTTTATAATTATTTTATTTATATAATTAATGTATATTATATTTATATTTTATTCGAATTTTTTTAATTCTATTTTGAATTTAAATATTTAATTTCAATCATAT
>Ga0214542_1002246_pt1 | contig 40053 bp, 16 predicted proteins | sample CNSS1metaG_FD_160096 | JGI IMG/M metagenome (GOLD analysis project Ga0214542, IMG submission 160096) | Root nodule microbial communities from cowpea collected in UCLA plant growth center, Los Angeles, California, USA - CNSS1 | ecosystem: Host-associated > Plants > Roots > Nodule | place: USA... | reverse complement strand
CCCAACTGAAAAAGTCGGGGATTCCCCATACCCATACCCATACCCAGTCAATGCGGGGATTCCCCGTCAAAACGGGGACGGGTTCGGGCAATACCCACGGGGACGGGTTTATTTGCCATCTCTAGGCTGCACTGTTAAAAAAAAATAGAGAGAACAGAGGATGAATAATGTAATGTGGGGGAAGTTTAGTTTTTTCTGAACTATGTGAGGAGAAAATAGGATGTCTCGAGCTTTTCTTTGGGTTCTATGGGATTTTCAATACAATACTAATTTTTGCACAATGCTATATTAGTGATATTTTGGGGTTAGTTTTATGAGACTAAAATATGAAGATCATGGCACTGTTTTATTGCTTTGAGGATATCATACATTAGGAATATTTCTTCGTTAGTGGCTTGTGTTTCATCATTCAACAATGCTTAACCTATTCAAATTTTTCAAACTAATATGTTTTTGTTGTCCTAACTCTGTTATTATTTACCACTTTCAGTGATTAGTTTGCACTTGTAACAACTTAGGATTCACTCAGTCATGCATATCTACTTGTACTTGTGTGAAGCTTATCTTGCATTCATTTTTTGCATCATTTACGGTCCATAATCATTCCTCATTGGTGCATTTCATTTGATTTAATTATGATTTGGTTGTGCTATTCTTAAGTGTTATTGTTTTGGTTTAGTGCATTGTAACAAGTGTGCCTACATCTGATTCCATATAAATATCTGATTTTAGATTCAAGTGGCATGTTTTATACACTTTGCAGGTCTGATTTCTCTGTTGCCAATTGGGTTCATGAACACTTTCAATTAGCATTACACTCATTACATTAGGAATTAGCTACATTTGTTATTGCTCAATTCTGATTCTGCATTCATGCATTTTTGTTGCGGCAAACTCTAATTTCTCTGATGCCATATTCTTCCAGTTTTATTTTTTTCCAAACAGCAGCAGCATTAGTGTTGTATGTGTAGGGTCTACATTTTCAATAGTGTGAGCGTGGCTGCAGTCATGTTTTCTAGTCTCTCCATTGGGGTGCTTGAGTTAAGCATAAGGGTGTGCAGCCAATGGGTTACAGTGGTAGAGTGGTTAGTCCCACTTCATCTAGTGCAGTGTTGAAATAGATGCATGGTGCTTGCATTCTCTTCAAGATTATAGTGTATTCTATTTCATGTTCATGTTGTAGCGTTGGAGAGTTTTTGGTCTGCATTGGTTGGATTCTTTTTATGCATGGTGGCACTCTTTAAGTCTTGCAATTTTTTATATTCTCCTATCATGTTCAAAATTGGGTGGAAGACCCATGGTTTTCAAGTAAACCAACAACCACTTCAAGTTTAGCATTTTAGGGCAGTTTCACGTAAGGGAGGGAGTGGGTTTCGTGAGTTATCACTCACCTAGTCTTTAGTGGGCTACATGAGTTTTAATGAATGTAGGAGAGGTGTTAAGCGTTGGTTGGAAGAGTGGTGTGTGCTCTTGGTCCTTTCATTTTCACGTTTTATATTTAGTGGTTTCTTTGCTTTTGTTCATGTGTGATTGGTACATTATACAAGTGATGGAATGGTGGGGCCAAGAGATTAGGGTGTTCCAGGGTCTACGTGAATTACATGGGGAAGTGAGTGCACACAGCCTTTATCATGTTTGGAGGTGGGGTCATATGCAAATTCTTTTTTTTCTTGTTAAAGCTTTTGGTTCTTTCTTCTTTAGCATTCAAGTTAACTTTTATGTTGTTAAGCTATATGTTAGATAATGGAAGGAAACCATGGGCCCACATTCAACAATGGTTTCATTCTTTATGACTTTGGGGTCCAAATTCACGTAAATACATATGTATTAATTTCCTTTATTTATGCTTTTGGGTACAACCTTGCGTTTCTTTTAGGTATTTATAAAATAGGGAAATTGTTATTTTAATGGTAATAATATTTAATTATTTTTGGTATAGTCTTGTTTTATTAATTTAGAAGATGCAGTGTAGTTTCACAAATGTTTTTGCCGATTAGGTTTTCTTGTCTAAAGAAATTAAAGATTTATTAATTATAATAATGTAAAAAGATCATGTTTAACAAAGTTAATGGTTTTCACATTTTTATAGTTAGAATAATGTAAATATTATGTTTATCAAAACAACAGTGACTATTTAAAACTTTTATCTTATATTTAAGAGAAGGTGGATAATGGCTAGATGTGACATATTTTAGTGTGTTCTTTTGTCTCGCGAGCAGTGTTATCTTAAAACAAGATTAAATAAAAATATTTTCTTTTAAACTAAATAAATAGTGGCTTATGTGTTTTGTTTGGATACCTTGGAGTTTCATTGATTAAACTTGTGTGCTTAAGTTTACTTGAATTAATGATGTCGAGTATTATTTTTCAATGTCTTATTTTGCTGAAGTTTGTTTATATATCATTAATTCTTGTTAGCTTACCCCTATTTGGTTGTTTTGTGTGTTTGTTGTGTGTGCGATGATCGTATGACGTATGTGTTATACGGGAGCAGTTGATAATGCAGATGATTCTAGCAAGAAGTAGACCGTCGAGAGGGTGGGATGAACTCGGGAGTTTATTATCATTTGTTTAGTTGTTTAAAACCAAATATTAAAGACAATGTATTTTTTTATACTGTTCATTGATATTTTAAATTTTTTAGACAATTATGTTTGAGTTACGATATTAATAAATTAAATTTCGAGTTTTTCCTAAGTACATTTTGAAAAATAATCTGTTTCCACTGAAAGTTTACATTTTTATAACTCACCATGATATCCTAAAATTTGGGGTGTTACATTATGAACTTCCAATTTGATGGTTATTATTTTTAAAAACTTTGGTTAAGTCAACATAAGAATTGGTTAAACTATGAATGAAGACCCACTTAAAATTTGTCATCACATGGGATGGACACATGACACTAATCAAAAGGTCTTCCATTATCACTAGAAAAAGATAATGGTTAAAGTACAAATCCTTTTCAGTATATTTATTACAATAAAGTGGTTAAACACATTCAAAATGTGAGATAATTTAACATAAAGATGGATTGTAACAGTTGCGGTCAAAGCATGTGGGACTCGAAAGTAAGGGTGAGTGACGGTTGGGTTGCATTGGATTTGAGTCTAATATGATCAATCCACCATAATCCAAATTTAGTATTTTAAAATCCAATCCAATCATTTAAGTTGTCAGGTTATTTGGCTATGGATAAATCCAATTACAGTTAAATACTGTCGAGGCTTGTTCAGATTTTTTTTTATTCAATCAAATAATAAAAAAATTAACTACTGAATTTAAAAAGTATAATGTCTGAATTTATAAAATTTAATAATTGATATAAGTATATCAACCATTACAAGATTTTAAATTAAAAATGTAAATAATAGATATTTAATTTCATATTATAGTAGTGTCTAGCTTGTGAGGCCCAAATCTTTTATCAAACATGGATGCAAAAAGCTTTTGGTAAGATTTATACAATCTGCAACGATGAAGGCAAGGTTATTATACTTTTAATGGTAACAATTAGGCATTAAAAAAAGTTACAACTATCGAATCAATACTTCTCTTAATATACTTTTTAAGTAACATGTTTTGCAACACAGGAATACTTGTAATGCAAAGAAGAATAATGATTGAATCAAGGTTGGCTTGTTGTAACCATTCCAGGAGCGACATCACGTCATTCTAAAATATGGATCCTGAATATGTCACCAAAACTAAAACCAATAATAGCCCTTCAATTTGGAATGCATGAAATTATAAGCCAGCTAAAAGAATTATTTACTAGTCTTGTTCATGTCTATATTTTTCTACTTAATATCAACTAGAGAATGAAGGGAGGTAAATTTCCCTTATGAAGTCACAAGAGAATCTTTGTGAGTCTTCATGGACATTACAAAAGTAACATGAATAACATATTAAAAGTCCTTAAGACATAGTGTTGTTATAAATTCATCATCACTTTGATCAAGAGGAACATTAAAGGCAACTAACATTGTTGCCCAGTAGACCTCAATCATGAATATAAGGATTACATCATCACTTGTTGCATGATAGACTAAACTATAATTTGCAAACAAATAAATATCAATAACACTCCCAAATGCTTCCAAGTGACCATCAGTCTCACTTCTAACTCAAAGGAATAAACATTTTTTGTCAATCTTAAACCTCTACTCCATAAATGCTTCACTATCCATGTTTTCTCATATACTTTTTTGGATTGCAATATCAATAAGTGATGAGCTGAAATGTAAGTTCCAACCTTTCACCAAGTAGACTTTTACATATACGCAAAGGTAAATGTTCAAAACATGTCACCAAGCTAAATGTTTTTCTTTTATATATAATATCTCACCTTTAATGTTTTCTTCAATCAATGTTATTTTAAGACTAAAAACTTTATGTACCAAAATGAGGACCCATGCCCATAATAAAGGCAACACAAGCAATGATGTCTTCAAAAAAATGTAATGGAGAATCTACGCATTTGTTTGCAACAAGTGCCTTCAAAAAAGACCACAACTGCATAAAAGAAAAGTAGTTAAAACTCAACAAAATAATAAGAAAATTTAATAATAATAATAATAATAATAATTAAAGAAAGACAAACATTTTATATGTATTAAGAGTAAGCAAGAAATTAAATTAGTTATTGGGACAAAATCAATCATTCAAAAGACATTTGAAATGGAATTATATTAACTTAAGTTTTATTTTATTTAACCAACTTTTTTTTTCTTTATTTAATTTAACTTTGTGCCACCATATTTTATTTATTTATAATAGAAAGAAGAACTAAAAATTGATGATTGGCCAAGTGTACTAGATGAACGGAAGCCTACACAAATGAGAGGTGATGGAACTTGGTGCATTCCAAAATGGAGAAAAAATCATGATAAGTAAAAAAAAAAAATACTTCAAGTTTTATTTTAATGGATTTAAGTACACCATTAATGTAATGCAAACTAATTAACATTCTTTGAAAGTTTCACGAAAAGCCTAATGAAATAATCATCGTAACAAATTTTGACTAAGTTTTATTAGTATTTTTGGTATTTCTCCTCAAACAAAGTCAATCTAACAAAGATCCTGATTTAAAGTTACTTTCCTTATTTTTTTTAGTTGTTGAAAGACATATTAATATGATTGGTATAATTAACTGTTTAACATATTTATCCCATTTCATGATAATTACTGTCATTAATTAATATCTTTTGTATTTCTTGTATATATTTTTAATTTTTACATAGTATTTTAATATTTCTTACAATTTGTAAACATTCAATTTTATTTGTTTTTGTTTATGATGTATCAATTGTTCCCGATTTGAAACTAAGTAAATGCCTTATATATATTTTAAAATTAAGTAGTAACCACATGAATAACTATTTTTTGAGGTGACATTTAGACTATCATAGTATCATTTGATTTGCTTTATGTTTCAAATCTTCATTTATTTGGTTTGGTCATATTCATAACAAGTTTATCTAGGTGTTGTGACATATTTATAATGTTAATTATTCTTTCTATATTTTACATGATAATTTGAAGAATGTGGGAGAGGTATATGACAAAGAAATTGAAAAAGCACTTGTCCCATTGGTAAAACATTTTGAATTTATGTTAGGAACAAAGCCGAATCATTCACATGGTATAAAAAATATATCAATGTCAAAAAAGAATGTGGAGATTTTTTTTTCAAAAATCAAGTCTAGAATGCACAAAAGAGAGCACATGATTTAGAGTTACAAATGGTCAAGTTGAGTAACATCATCCAAAACACTAGTGCATAAAACACATTCAAAATCGTCTAATAGGCTTCGATTTCGAGAAAAACGAAGTCTTTCAAAATGCGGTGACATTTTTTAAATTATCTGCATGACCATAGGCTTTAGTTTTAAAACAACCAAAGTCTATACTAGTACTAGTTCTCAATTTTTACCTATGTTGCTTGTTTCTGGTTCATCTGGTGTTATAATTTTTTTTTATAATTTTTCAAGTTGTTTAATACAGTGTTGAAGTTACTGAATGATATTTTTTAAATACCGCAATAGACTTTGGTTGCTAAGGAACCGAAACATATAGTCGAATAGGCTTCAATTATTTTTCAGAATTGAAGCCTATTCCTTTATTTTTTTCATAATTTTTTTATTGTTTTGGGCTTCTCTTTTAGAGACAACTGAAACCTAATGTTGAAGTTTATGCTTCAATTCAAAATCAAAGCCAAAAAACCTTCCTTTTTTACCTCGCCCTGATATTCTTCGGTTTCGGAAACCAAAGTACAATGTCGAAAGCAAGAAGAGACTAACATGTAAGAAAAGAGTAACATGAAGAGACTACAATGTTGTTGCATTGGTGAAAGTAAGAAGAGACAAACATGCAACTTCAATTACTTGAAGTTCAAAACTTGATATGAAGACTACAAAACAAAATAAAACAAGATATTAAAATGGAGATGAAATGTCAAATGGATACTTTATATTGAGAGGTTTATCATTCATTGGAGTGTCTAGCTCTTCAAGTATTCCATCAAATAAAGTAAGTTGTGTTTCTATTTAAAATTTATCATTAATATGTCTATAATTACATATTTACATTTCTAAAATATTAATTATTTTTTTATTTTATTCGCAGGATCAAGATATTTGAAGATATTACTACTGTTATTTTTGAAATATTTCTTTGATTTAAATGTTTCAAGTAGAAGAGTGTCTTTTCTCTCTTTCTCTCTCTATATATATATATATATATATATATATATATATATATATATATATATATATATATATGTATATATATATAATATGTTTGGAACCATCATTAGATTTTTATTATTTTCTGTGTCATTTAAAATATAATGAATAATTTATATTTTAATATCTATGTTTGATGTTATTTATTTATATTGATATTTAGTTTATTATCTTAAAATAATTTGTCCATTTATTATAGCATGGAAGGAACATTACATATCAACATGATTTCTAATGGTAATGAATGATAACATATTTATTATAAAAAATAATTAATATTTATCATAAAATATTTGAAATTGTAGTAAGATTTTAAAATAGTCAACAAAGTTCATAATGAGTGCTAATTTGTCATTATTGTCTTATATGTGTGTGACAATGTATTCTTGTTACTATTATACAAAATTACAAGTGATAATTATTTTTGTCATAATATAATTTAATTTTAGTGACAATATATTTTTGTCACTATTATGCAAAATTACTAGTGACAATTACTTTTGTCATTATATAGTTCAATTTTAGTGACATTTAAAAACATTGTCACAAATATAAGTGACAAAATTACCACTAGAAATTTATTTATTGTCACAAGGCAACAATAGTGACATATTTATAGATCTTAGTGACAAATATTTATATCACTAAAATTGATTTTCTTTGTAGTTAGTATGGAGGTAAGTTTGTTAGCATAATCAAGACAGAGAGTATGTTTAACAAATAGGCATTGTATGTATACTTACAAGGCATACATATTCTTACAGGTTCAATATGTGTCCTACATGTCTCATCTCTTATGATATGGATGATTCTCTTCATGTATCTTAAGAGGGATATTAATTGTGCTTGCAAAGACACTCCAACACTTAAGCCACCAAGATGTAAGCAATATAATAAATGCACTAAAAAAGTTGACAGTGTTCACCTCGTGAATAATGCATGTTTATAATACTCTAATGAGTTTTTACCTAAATTAGCTAGGTTTATCACTTTTCAATACTTGATTAGTGTTCTTCACATTGTTAATCTTGTTTAGACAAAAACTCCTAGATGATATCAATTTGTATAATTAATACCATCTCAATTCCTTTAGTACAATATACATTGTGGTTTGCAATTACCTGGTATATATAAAAAAGAGCAATAATCACATGGTGGAGGGAAACATGTTTTTGTGAGTAAGAAGTGATTCAACATATAAAGAGATATTCTTGACAATGATATAAGATGATAAATAAGAACAAATGACCTTTATTCATCCAATGATGTGTTAGTCCTGGGTAAAGGTTGGACTTATTTCATTTTGAAGACCTTGTAAAAAGAGAGATAAATAGATAAGTAGATATCACAAAAGAAAGAAAGATATAGTTAATTAAAGGTGCTATCAATCTATGTATAAATGTTTGAATGAAGCTTGTGGTATCTTGTGTTGATAATGTTTTATGTAGAAGGGAAGTTTTTTTAAACTTTTGGTGCAAACTTATAAAAAAAATACGAGAATGGATTAGTTTCAAATATATTACGAGTCATGGGCAAAGTCGTATGTCAACAACATGACTTCTCCATTAAAATCGTGTCAATGACATACGACTTTGGGTTTGAATTCTAAACAATAGAAGTTGTGTTTGTAAGCACTATTTTAGTGTAAAAGGCATTGTGTTGAAGTTGTGTTTGTAAGCACTATTTTAGTGTTAAAGACATTGTGTTGAAGTCGTGTAGGAGTATGACGACTTCTAATTAAAAATTGTAAAATTAGAAATCGTGCACCTCTAACATGACTTCTTTAAAAAATAAGTAATGAAAAAGTCGTGCTTTTGGCTAATGGCTTTCAATTAGAATTTCTGAATTTGAAATCGTGCACTAGGGGATTTATTTTCATCGAAGCTGGTGATGAAGAAGTCATGGTATTAGGAAATGACTTTAAATTTCATTTTATAAATTGGAAATCATGATGGAGTCTAATGACAACAAAGCATATTTTTCATTTTTTGCAATCATACACTCAACATGCATTAGGGTTTGTGTGGGTGGAGTTGGAAGGAGAACAAGTTGTTTCAGCTAGCTTTGGTCATGACAGATGAGAACAACCTATAATGGCGGGAGGAGAAAAAAGTGCAGTTCAAGTGCAATATGTATTTCTTTTGGAGGATTTAATCTCATAGAATTTAGAAAACACCATGAACTAAGAAAAGCTCAACATTGTTTCCCAGTTAACTGAACTGAGTCCTTGTGCTTATCTGATAGAGATAACAACATTTAATATAATCTTTCGAAATATCACTTTACCTGGTTTTGAACAAGTAACATCCTAATCCTTTTTAATCAATAGGAAAGTTTAAAAACTTGTTTGAAACATCACACCCCAAAAGAAACTTAATCATGGTCACTATGACTATGTCAGATCAAGCTTTTTTGTCTCACCACTTTTTTCATACATTTGCTATTGAAAGTCGTTAGGTAGAAGCACAACTTGTTCGTTACCTGTTTTTGAGAAAGTTGTGCTAGAGATGCACAATTTCTAATTTTACAAATTTTAACTGCACATGACTTTAGCACAATCCCATTTACACTAAAGTTGTGCTTACCAAGCACAACTTCTATTTTTCAGAATCCAAACTCAAAGTCGTATGCCATGGACACGATTTCAATGGAGAAGTCATGGTGTGGATACACTACTTAGGCCATGACTCATAATATATTTGAAACCTGTCAATTCTCGTAATTTTTTGGTAAATTTGCACCAAAAATGTAAAAAAAAAAAACAATAGTTGCATCTTTTTAAGTAGGACTTGTGATGTTTCACTACAAGAAAATCCTCAATTTTTAGAAACCAAAAATAGTTAGTTACTATAGTGACCAATTTAGATATTAATTTACAAAACTAAAAATTATTGGTTATTAAAATAGTCATTATTATGAATAAAAAATTATAATTGGTCACTAAACTACTCACCAATTAATTGGAGACTAATTTATAAACTAATTCATTTGGTAGTCAAAACTTTGATAGTTAATTTTTAGTGACCAATTTTCTTTGGTAACCAAAATCTTGATAGATAATTTCAAAGACCAATTTAGTGATCAATTATAAGTTTTTATTCATAATAGTGACTATTTTAATAATTAATAATTTTTTATTTTGTAAATTGGTATTTGAATTTGTCACTATAATTATTAACAATTATTGATCACTAAAATTAGTTATTATTTAGAAATTTTCTTTTATTATTTATTCTGCATATAATAGGATCTTTATTTAGAATTATAATGTCATTAGGGTCTTGTAATATCTACTTTATCTTGAATTAAGCATATAATTGACTAAATTTGGTAGTTTTTTTTTAGTAAAGTTGAATGGTTTTTTTGACTTACTTCATGAAGTCGATTTTGTGGAAAATTTTGAACTAATTAACTTATCAGGATTAGGTTCCAACCAACCCATCTGTATGTTTTCATAATAGGGAATTCTAACTTCTGCATAGTACTTGATAACTACGGTGAAAATTAAGAAAGAAAGGTAAATATATTTAAACACATTGAAAAATCAATGAAAGCTTAAAAGTAAAAAATAATAATATAAAAAAATATATAAAATATATATATATATATATATATATATATATATATATATATATTTTAATATTTTTATCCTTATTTATTTTATAACTACGACACAACAGTTTCAAAGCTTTAATTTTGATTTTTATAAACAATTTTTTTTATATTAGTATACGAACTGAAAAAAACGATTTTGTGAAAAACTGCACAGCAATCATAACATTTAAATTTATTACATTAGTTTTTAATTACTGTTATATATTACCTTTTCTTTTTTATATCTCTCTTTTATTTTAAAAACAATATACGATGACAATGATAGTAAATTAAAAGTTATTATTGTGTAAAATATATGGAATTAAGTTTAATAAATGAAAAAGATTAATAAGAATTTGGTGGATGAAGATGATAACAATAATAGTTATATAATTGTCGTGTCTTCGATAACTATAACACTAATAATAAATCTTCTCAACTCAAAGTAAAGTGTCTGTTCAAAAGCAACCTCGCATTTGTGTAAAAAAACAAAAAAAACTTCGAAACTTTTCTGACCCAATCCGTGGACGTGTTCTGCAAAAATCCAAAACCCGAGAAAGTGGTTAGGAGGATCCGTTTTCGGTAATCGGGTTTTCGGAGTCTAGGGTTTCGGATTCGACGGCGGCGATGGCACAGGCAGTGGGGCGGAACAGGGTGGTCGGAGAGTACGTGGTGGGGAGGCAAATCGGCGCGGGGTCGTTCTCGGTGGTGTGGCACGGAAGGCACAAGGTACACGGAACCGAGGTGGCAATAAAGGAGATCGCCACGCTTCGCCTCAATAAGAAGTTGCAGGAGAGCCTCATGTCCGAGATTTTCATCTTGAAGCGGATTAACCACCCTAACATAATCTGTTTGCACGATATCATTCAGGTTGGATGTCGATTTTTTCTTTTGTTTTTGGTGTGGAATGTTTTTGTTGTAATAAAGCCTTTCACTGTTTGGTGGGACCCTGATAAGTTTGAGGTTTTTGAATGATTAATTCTTGGTCTGGGACTTAGTTAAATTGAAAACTTAGCACTCCTTTCCAAGGATGTAATATGTTGGACTTGAATCCCTCAGAAGCCTGGGGTGTATTGCCAGTTTAGTCAAAGTCATTGGGTTGGTGGGGATTGTTGAAGCTATTGTGTAATTTGGAATTTCGGAAACTGTTGTTAGTGTGAGGTTTCTCTTATTCTTGGGATAATTTGTTTAGGAGTGTTTGTTATAACTTTTTTTGCTTTGAGTAAATTGCTTTTGGGTTTTACGGTGTATATTATTTACAGTGAAGCGGTGATGATGTTTTAGAAGAGCTTGGAAATGTGTGCTGAGTGATGATGACTTTGGTAATTTTTATATTGGTGATGTTTCTTTTATCTGGGGCTGGAAATATTTAGTAATTTTTAGTGGTGAGAAAGAATGTTGGCAATCTGCGGTTTGACTACTGGATAAACAAAACCTTTGAAAAAGTGTCTGGGGGCATGATAACCCCGGTTGCTTCTATTTGGGTGATGTACTGTGGGATTTGAAGAGGAAACAGATTTTACCATTTTGGGGGTTTCTGCATAAAACTATATGGTTGTGTATGCTAGTATCCTATTATTTATAGGAGGGAACCTTTTTGCTTTGGGGTGTAACTGCATCCTACTGTTGCCCAGGTTCACTGCTTTCCTCTAATTTTGAGAAGAAGCAGTATGTATGCGCTCTCTATTAAGTTAACAAGATGCAGTATTTTGCTGTTTAATTGAAATGGGGGAAGTCGTGATCATGAAGCTTCGTTTAGTGTAGGAAAAAATAGCTTTTTATATGTTGGAAAACTGCATTGATTGCCTCAATCATGGTCTCTTTGGCAGTTGTGTGGATTGCAGCCTCAAGATTGGTGGTATAGTACCATCATATTCACTAGAGATATGACCAAAGTTAGGTAAAAAACTAGAGTTTAAGATTGTATCAGAACCTCTATCCTAGATCCGTTGTTGGGCCCACTTGCAATTGCCATGCTGCTGACTGGAAGGCATAGGCATGAGGACTGTTGAAAAGCCTTCTTAGCTACACTCACTCCAAACCCACCTTAGTTGTGGTCTCATTATGGTTGCCTTAATTGCACATTAAGGGTGGTGGTTTAATATATAAAATGGGAGGCAACCCTCACTTTATATGCCAGTTTTATTGAGTTAAGTCTAGTCCAAAACAAAAGTTTAATATTGTGGAAAACGAAGGAGTGGCAATTATTGATGAATGACCATTTGATTGTAAAATGACAATGGTTGTTTAAAATCTAGGCTGGATTTATTTCGTGCTGATGGCAGATGAAATATGTTGTCTGTAGGCTGTGGATTGTTTTTAAGTATTAGTTTTGGCTTATTTTACTCAAAACCAAAATTCTGAGGTTTCAATAAGTATTGTAGAAAGTTATATGCTATGAATAGATTGATCTGGGTGAAATTATTATTTGTGGTAAGTGTGATGTCAAATGAAATATGCATTTTTTGGTGCATAAAGAAAGTCTCTCATTAGAAGTGTAATTCACTTTATGTAGGTTCCTGGGAAGATACATCTTGTGTTAGAATACTGTAAAGGGGGAGATCTGTCCTTGTACATTCAACGCCATGGAAGGGTACCAGAGGCAACTGCAAAGCATTTCATGCAGCAGCTGGGTATGTTTCAACTGTATACAGTTATGTTCTCCTTAAATGTTCAAGTTATAAATGACTACTCTGTGTTTCAGCTGCTGGTCTACTAGTTCTTCGAGATAATAACCTTATTCATCGAGACCTGAAACCACAGGTTTTTATTTTGATTCTATTTCATAAAACATAAATGTCTATTTATTGTTTTATGTCTCATTAGTTCAGAATCCTAGTTGAACCCCTTCTATATTAAATTTAATCTTTGTATGAAGGTTGCATTGTTATTTTATCTAAGTATGGTAATCATTATCGCCCTTGAAACAGAACCTTCTTCTCTCCCAGAATGATGAGAAGTCAGTGCTGAAGATTGCTGACTTTGGATTTGCAAGGTAGCCTAATTATTCTACTTCATTAATCTATCTTGAAGAACCCAAAAAAATGATTAAGACATCATGAAAGCCCAGCGCTAATTTTTATGTATGTGTCTCAATATTTGACTTGAGATAATTAGTGAAAATGTGTTTTTAAATGTGTTGATCATAATAATACAGACAAGTGTGGGTTTAAAAATGTTATAATAGGTAGGTAGAGAGAGAGAGAGGATCCAGTTAAAGAAAGGCATTGTGGTTTCTCATAGGAAATATGCTTTAGATATCTTTGAAGAAACATGCATGACTGTTTGTGGACCAGTAGATGGTCCTATGGATCCAAATAAAAAATTATGTTAGTGTTAGAATAAGCTGGACCTAGTTCCTAGATGTTTCTTTTCTAATTCTCTTCTCTTCGTTCTCATATATTTTATTTGATATATTTAAAATTATTATGAATATGAAATCCTTAGAGAGGACAACACACTTTCAAATTCATTCTTATTCCTTTGTATCTTTACCAAGTGGTAGATCAAGATGAACCTTCTCTGACCCAGAGAGAGTTGTTGGAAAACTTATTTATCTCACTATTACTAGATCTGATCTATCTTTTGCAGTTGGTGTTATTTATTAGTTAGTTAATGCAAAATCCTTGTATTGGTCATTGAAATGCTATATGAGTTGTTTACTTCTTAGCATTAATTTCTTGTACCTTTTTGCTATTTCTAATGTAATTTTGTTCTATAAATAAGAAAGATCAGCTGAGAGATATTCATTCCCTTAAGCTTTTCTTTATCATATTTTCAGTCTTATGTAAAACCTCCAAGAAAAGTCTTTACATTGTGATCTGACAAATTATACCACCTTTCTTGCTTTGACATTCTTCTGTTCTGTTTTGGCTGTGTGTATCTCTCAGACTTTCATAAAATGGTTTGGGTATTCTTTCTTATACTCCTTTATGTAATGTAGTCATTAAACCACAATTTTCTTCTTGGGCAGATCTCTGCAACCTAGGGGCCTTGCGGAAACCTTGTGTGGTTCACCACTCTATATGGCTCCAGAAATCATGCAACTGCAGAAGTATGACGCTAAGGTGATTTCAATTTTAATATCTTTGGAAAACCAAAGCATTCATGATTAGTTTCCTTTCCATTTAAATCTAATTAAACATGCAGGCAGATCTCTGGAGTGTTGGTGCAATCTTATTTCAGCTGGTTACTGGGAGAACACCTTTTACTGGAAACAATCAAATACAGGTATTAAATTGATATAGTGCCCGTTTTGTAGTCTTTTGAATATTCTCTCAATGCAAACAAAGTTGTTCTTTCTAACCAATAATGTATATAGTTTGGTGCTATATAAGTAATGTTGTCGTCCAAATCGGTACATTTTTCTGCCTTAGTTAACTTAATGTAACTTATAATCATGAACTCTGCAGTTACTACAGAATATTTTGAAATCGACAGAATTGCAGTTTCCATCTGATATCCCAAGTCTGAGTTTTGAATGCAAAGATTTGTGTCAGAAATTGCTACGCCGGAATCCAGGTATGTTTTGATTTTATTAGACTAAAATCTGAATCCTAAATTAAGGATGAATTTATGGTCCAGTTTATTTAATTATTGTATATAGTATTGTTATTTTTCTAATATGGCATGAGATATCCTTGGTGTCACTTATTGACTTTTTCCTGGGAAACTAGCTGCAGTAAAGAAGGTGGACACATGTGTTTCAAACCTGCCTATGTAAAATTAGATTGCTTTGGTTAGCATCAGCATGACAGCTCCTTCATAAAATTGAGCTGACAAATCTGTTTGTCCTTGCTGTTTCAGGCTTTTAGATAACTCATTCTCCTGCTAACCAATACCATATCAACTAGAATAAAGGGGTATTTTGATTTTTGTTATTTTTTATAATGTAGATCGGACCACTTAATAGGTGAATACTTATTTTTACTTTCTGGGCAACATTTAGATACATAAATACCTGATACATGGTAAGTTATTACACATCGTTCGGAGTATAGGCAAGGTAACTTTAGAAGAGAATCTTATGAATTAAGGAAGAGTTGCCCTCCATTTAAGGGGTAATTATTAATTTGGGGATTAATAATAGTTGGAGCTTGATTTGGTGAACTGATGATTGAATGATAAAATATGCTTGTAATAATCTTTAGTTTTTAATATTAATATGAAATATAAATTGAGGAAATTTGCTCGTTGTGTTCCAACCAACAGTCTTTCATACTCTACTTTTTCAACAGTTTTTTCGTGAGAGAAACAAGGAAAAGGGGATGGATGATATAAGCTTATAAGTTGTGTCATTATTCTTATTATAATATATTGTTCTTTCTTCTGTGTCTGTTTTTTTTTAATTTCAGTGGAACGTCTAACTTTCGAAGAATTTTTTAACCACCCATTTCTTTCTCAGAAGCAAAGAGAACAGGATGATGAGCCATTGAGGTAAAAACACAGTCTCTTATGATTTATGGTCATTATGGTTTTTCAGTTTGCAAATATAAATAATTTGTAGTGTGCAGGAGTAGAAGTTCTTCAAGGCTGGTTGGTGGGTTCTTTTCTACAGTATCTGACCCTTTGAGAAGAACTGAGGAAAATTACCAAGAAGATTGTTTGCCTTTCATCCTAGATGACGACTCTGGTGGCCCTGAGGGGAGTCCATCCTTTTCAAGAAAAAAGTCCTCAATAAAGTCCACCTATGGATTTGATCTAAATTCTAAACTAGATAAAGCAGAATCAACATCTCCTATCTCTAATAACATAAATTCTAATTCTGCATTTCGTACTATGACACAAAGATCTCAAAACACTAATAGGAGATTGGACAACCATAACATTTCAAGAGATCTCACTGATCCGCTAGAATCTCCAGAACAGATGTTCGCAAATCCTTATCCAAAAGGTCATACAAGCTAAATTTGTTTCCATTTCTTTTTTCAAGGTTGGATTTAGGTTTTTCCTTTCTAAATTATGTATAATGTTTCTCATATTTCTGTAATATGTGACAGTTACGGATTCCCTGGAGAATATTGATCAAGAATATGTTCTGGTGCCAGGGCCCCCTATAGATGTTTCATCTTCGGTGGGTGCTTCCAGGCCCAGCCATACCCAATATAGGTCTGGTAGTTTACCTCAAGAGTCTTCTAGTGCAATCACCAGACCAAGTGCTCCAATGCCAATAGTTGGTGCACATACAAATAGCATGTACCAAGTTGGAAGTTCAGGTAGCCAGGACTCTGCCCCTGGGACTTCGCTTGGATCAATGGATATAAGTGATGAACAGCCATCAGCTCACTGCATGACCAGGGTAAAATCATTGCAACAGTGTGCATCTGCCATCACCGAGTTAGTTAATGAGAAGGTAAATGTTGCTGAAAGTTTGCTCACAACTGTGATCTTATATGATGTAGTCTGGCTCTTAGTTTTCTTGCAAACCATTAATTTTGTCCCCAAACTATTACACTCTGGAGATACCAATCTTTTGGTGTACTCATTGCACTAGAAACATGCTTATTCTAATAACATTTTTGTAACTTTTTTTTAGGCCAAGAGCACTTACACTCATTTAATATGTTTTTTTTTTTTTTGTAATGGGAAAGTGAAAAATAATGTTTCAAATGAGTGTAAAAGTGTGTTAAAGTAATTTTTTCCTTTTTTTTATAATAACTACTGCAGTAGCTGTTGCTTTTACTGGGGTAACCTATTTTTTTTTTTCATTTAGTAGCAAAAGTGTAGATACATGAGCATTTGTCACACTTATATCTCCAGTAGTAGTTATTATTATAGTACTTATAATAGTAATAATATAGCAATTTCGTTGTTCATTCTGTGCGCATTATGAGGATCCTTCCCTTTCGTGGGAAATGGAAATGATTGAAATTTATTTCCCTTTTACTTAACCTTGGTGTCTTGTGTTGCTGCCTTTGACTTTTTTTAAAGTGGGCTAAGTTTTCTAAATGTTAAGTTTTCATTTGTGTTACTATGGTAATATTAATGATACTTTGCTTTTGGACCACTCCATGTCTCACTCTTAAAAATGGTAAAGATGGAGGCAGGAAAGCATCTGGAAGCATTTTCTATTCAGCTTGTAATTCTTGCAATCTGGAAGCAAGCACTGCACATATGCCATACACAAGCTGCCTCAGCCATGGAAGGAAGTCCAAATCAAGAAACTTCAAGATATAGAAGGAGTGCCAGTAGGAAGCATGGCAGTCCTGATTCAGAAGAATGCCTTGAGGGAAACACCCTATGGCCGAAGGATATATTATCTAAAATTGAAAGTGAATTTTTGAGGGAATTTGAGCATGCTGAAGAGCTTGCCAAGACCATTGAGCCTGGTATGGCATCTTTTATGTTAATTTTTTAGCTAAATGGCTAGTTAACTCCCCTTCCTTTTTCTTTTCTTTTAAATTAAGCTATTTCTACCCTTGAACATTTAAAAGAGTTTTCTTATGTTTAAACTTGGTTTATGAGATGAACAATAAATTTTATGCACTTTTTATGACATACATGAAATGTAAAGTAATAATTATAACGCAAGTGTCACCTTTCTGGGTGTGTGTGCAAGAGAGCGACACAGATTCCTGTAGTTTTATTACATAGTAATATGAAATTTATAATAATGGAGACCGTTTCTGTCTTGATTGCAGGAAACACCGAGATGCCAGATGCAATGGAGACAATATTTCAATCTGCTCTTGCTTTTGGAAGGCATGGGGGTGTGAGTATTTCTTCCTGCTTTTCATTTCATCCATTTGGCCTGGGTGATCAAAGTCCATCTTGAAAATACTATTTTAAGCATGTATATAAAAAGAGATTTCACATCATTGATTGTACAAAATTAAGGTTATCTCAGACATTTTTAATGATATGCTACAATTAAGCAAACATGAAGACTTCATTGGTGATCCAAGCTGAGGTTGTGTTCTGATATTTGGTTGGCAGGTAGAAGAACTCATGGGTGACATGGAAAGTGCAGCTGCATTGTATTCAAAAGCTGTTCGTCTGTTAGTTTTTCTTCTAGTGGAAGGACCATCCCTGATTCTTAATCCTCCCTTTTCGCTGACAAACTCAGATCGTTACAGACTTCGAAATTACATTGATATTCTTAATAACAGACAAGGTTATTCAAGGTCCCAGCGAATGGCACTTCTGAAATGTGATGACAATCAAGGTATCCTTAAGGAAAAATTTTAGCAATGGTTATCTATCTCCCATTCACACAACAAATCATTTATTTGTACAGTTATTCTTTTGAGGGAGGTGAAACCAGCACAAGGTAGATTGTAAAATCCAACATTTCGGTGGTTAGAATGATGATCAAATGTGCATTTGATTGTGTATGCTGTGTCATTTGTTCTGTGAATTCTTTTATGATGAGCTTTAGGGTTTGAAATTTCAATTTTCTATTATGAAAATGGTAAAAACTATAAGATAACTGGGCATATGCATATAACAATAACGATACTACAATTTGGTTTTATTGCCACTTGGAGAGCAAAAGTTTCATTTCACTTAAAAGGGGGTAACCTGTTGAAATTTTGAAAGACATTTATTTTATAAAGAAATTTTGTGGTGAACAATCAAGATTTATAAAGATAGAGTACAATAAAATCTGATGGTATTTAATTGAGATTTTAAAAGACTAAAGAATAAATCTAAAGAAGATTTATAAGTATTCAAAATCATACAAATTTAAATGATTATTTGTTGATTGGATTTCTTTCTATGCCTCGGTGATTGTTTTCTGCTGTTAATATGGGTTATTAATTTTTATAACTAGTTTTTGGATCTTTATTATTATTATTATACATATTTTCAATCAACAAAAGGTTTTTTTATTTCTCTTTTTATATGATTTCTGTTTCTGATTGAGTTTTTAACATTTTTCTTTAACTATAACATTGTATAATCATTTTTTTAACACGGTTTAGGCTCATTTATGAAGAACAAGTTGAAAATCCAATTACTAAACATTCTACGGAAAAAAAACTAATGGAGAAATATTTGTTAATTATTTGTATTTTCTATTTAAAAGTAAAAAAAAAAAAAATCTATCAAATGATTTTTCTTTTTGATTGCTAACAGAAGAGGTGGAAGAACCCGAGGGTGAAAATGTGGGTGTTGGGAAATTATTTTGGATATTTTGTATAATTATAATTTAAAACTATCAATTTACTTTAAATGAATTTTTATTTTTATTCTTTTAATCGTTAAAGAAAAAGGTAGAAGAATTGAAGTGTAGATTGTTAGGATGTTAGCGAATTCTTATTAGATATTTATCTATAAATAATTTAAGTTGATAATACAAATAAATTAAACTTTACAAAATGGAAGAAATATGTAAGACTAGTGGAAAATTCCCTATAGAAAGACAATATCATTAACATACACAATAATATATGGAATATCAGATTCCTTATGATAAACGAATAACAAGTGATCCGATTTATAATGTTTGAAACTGATTGATGCCATATAATTTGCAAATTGTTTCTACCAAGCATGAGGGGCTTGTTTGCTTTAGGCCATAAAGTGACTTCTTTAACAAGCAAACATAATCAGGATGAGAGAAATCATTAAAACCCATAGGTTAATGCATTTAAACGATTTCATTACCATGTAAAAACTCATTTGTGATGCCTACCTAATGAATGGGCCATGATTTGGAGAAAGCAATGGTTAAAATCGTTCAAATGGTCACTAGTTTCACTATTAGGTTGAAAGTTTCATCATGATCTACTCCTTTCTTTTGTGACTTGTCATCACCTACAAGACAAGCTTTATATCTCTTAAAAGAACTGTCAGAATTGTGTTTATGTCTAAATATTCACATTGACTGAATTATATCTACATTAAGGGGATAAGGTACCAACTCTAATGTCTTGTTTTGAATTAAAGCATTATATTCATCACTCATAGCATTTTTCCAATTGGATTCATATAAAGCACTCATCAAATTCTTAAGTAAAGGTGAAATAGAGGTGGTCAAAGCACTCAAATTACGGGTGTATTTTGGGTTTAATTTAATTATGCCTTGTTGACTACGAGTGGTCATGTCGTGAGGGTTGAGATTGGTTATTGTGTGATGGTGAGTTGAGGTTTGAGAAGAGGGAGAAGTAATTGGTGAGGTTGAGAGCTAATTGGTGTGAAGGGATGGTTCCAGTTGAGTAGAGGGTGACACTGATTGAGAGCTTGGGCCTGTGTGTGTGATAGGTTGTATAAAAGGAAGTGTGGGTTGTGTTATTTGATTTTGTGGAACATAACAATGTATGAGATGGATTAAGTGTGAAAAAGGTGTCATCTTAAAGTGTCATACTCACTTGGAGACAGATCGTGGATTTTAAGAAAGGAAATTGTGTCTCATAAAAAATTACATGATGGAGAATAATTATTTTTCTCTTTCAAAGATCATTGCCCTTATAACCTTGATGGTTTGATGGGTATCTTAGAAAATCACACATGGTGGATCTAGCTTGCAACTTATTGATTGTAGTATTTAGAAATATGGGGTAGCAAAGATAACAAAAGATACGAAGATGAGAAAATATTGGATTCTTGTGATAAAGGACTTGCATTTGGGAACGATATCCTATAACTTTAGTGGAGAGAATTTTTGGTAGATAAGTGGCCATTTGAAGAATATGGTCCCAAAAAGAAAGTGGCATGGATGAGTGTGCTAATAAGGTGCAAATAATGTTGTTAATTAATGGATTTAATATGTCATTCAACTTTGCCATTTCGAGGAAAGGTGTAAGGATAAGATAACCTAAATTTCAATCCATTATGTTGACAAATTTGTTTAAAAGAACACTACAGGAAAAAATGCAAATTATCGATGAAATCAGAATTACATTTTAGATTCTCTCCCCCATTTTTAGTTTTTTGGCCTCCCTCCCCCAATTTCAGAATCAAAGCAAACTCCCTCCAATGAGATGACCTTGCCCTAGCCTTGCCATGACTTGACCACTGCCCACCATGACCTTGTCGTGACATTCGTGGGTTGACAGAGCTTGTTGTTGAGGGTCCCTACCACATTTGTTGTCGTCTAGTCGTCAAGGGACCCTACCGTGGTTGTTACCGCACCGACAGTCGAGGGAACCTACCACGTTCACTATCGCACCGACTGTCAAGGTAAGTCGTGCTTTGGTTGTCTTGTTTAAGCTTTAGTTCGAGCCTCCTTCTCTTTACTTTTACCTGTCTGGGCTTCTTTGCTTTGTACGGTTTGTTCAATTGATTGAGAGTTAGGGTTCCACTAAACATATATTCTTTATATGAAGATAATAATTTGTGAAAAAATGTTGCAAAATTGACTTCTCAATGAAACTTTGATGACGTGCAATTATTGAGTACATGTTTGGTTTGAGAGTAAAATTAGTTTTGTGACCATCGAAGGACAAACGCGTCGATTGTCATCGAAGGACAATTCGAAGTTACCTTCTATTTACCCCCAACAGTCCAAGTAAACTCTATCCATAACTTTTTCCCTCCACCTGTTTGAAAACCAGTGTATGAGGGGGAAAATGTATATAAATAACATTTCTTCCTCTTCTAATGTAAGAAATATAAGATGTATTAAACGGTGTGGATATAAGATGCATATAGTATTGTAAATATATATACATATGTGTGAATAATTTAAGTATAATTAGATATCATTGTATAATTTTGCCTCTAAATTTTATAAGTATATTGTAGAAAACAATAATGATAAATAAATAAATAGAATTTTTTTTTCGTCACAGGTGATGTCAAAATATCACTCTGGATAATATCAAAATGAAATTTAGTAAAAGAACAAGAAACATTAAATGGTAATTTCACGTGTTTACCAAGATGACAAGTGTCAAAAACATTATTTTCTTTATTATTTATAAAATTTTAACAAAGAAAAGAGTTTAAAATAGTAGGTTCAAGATGACCTAAACAATTGCACTACAAGGTAGAAGACAAAGTTGTAAAGGTTGATGAAAATGTTAGTGGAGAGATTGTTTGATAGTTGGGACGATTGGGGTAGAGATCCCTAAAGTTGTTACACCTCATTAGATGGTTCCCCGTGTGCAAGTTCTTCACTAAAAACCCAAAGGATAAACTCAATAAAAAAATTGTTAGTTATAAATTTATAATCAAATATGAGGTTTTTAATGAGTTTTGGTGCATGTAACACATTGTTTAGGTGTAAAAGAGGATGGGGACATGGATAGTGTAATGCTTCAATGACCACAAATAGGAACCAAATGATCATTACCAACAACAATATTGTGATCATTGCTCTAATAAAAATAAGATGAGAGCGTACCATGATTTGTCATCATATGATAGATAACACTTGTGTCCATATACCAATTCTCATTCGGTTAAGAGATTGCAAGAGTATGCAAGGTCGCATTAATGTCCATAGGTGTGTACCAAACATTAAATGGTGTGAAAGATGTATTGAAAGCTTGTTGTAGTGGTCGTGGTCCAAAAACATTGGCTTAGTATGGAGGTCTAGGTTGCTATAGAGTTGCAGTATACAATCAAGGAGGTTGTGCCCATTTAGTGCAAGGATTAATGAAGGGATATTGATATGGTGGGCATGCTTGATACTATTGGTATTGTGGTAGCTATGGCGATAAACTATGATTTTTGAATGTGCTAAACTTTGAAGAATACATCGTGTATGACAAAGTACGAATATGAATATGATCAAAATGTTAAATTATTAATTTATCATCTAACTCCCCAAAGCCTTTGCTTAATTTTGTGAACTTGTTAAAGTTTCCCAATTTGGTGGTTGAACATTGAAAGCTTTATGATAATTTAAAAAAAAAAGAAAAATAAAAAAATAGGAGGGCTAGCCCACAGGCCTACGGGCCAGATTTTTCAGCCCATGTTGAAAATGTAAAGTGGGCCAGCCTGACCAGCATTTTGCGAGCCAAGTGTGGGTCTGGTCTAAACGGGTCAGGTTGACCCGCATTGCCACCACTACAAAGAAGAAAAAGAACAATCATGTCATGCTAATAAAAAATATGATGTTACAATTCAAAAGTACTCCAAGTGGGGGAAACATTGAAATTGATGCAACAACAAATGGACGTCATGATGAAGCAAAATCTTTGTGATATTTCAACAGGTACAAGTCAGGTCCACCTTCGATGACTAGTCACTTTTTTTAAGTTCATGTTCAATGTAAGATAAATTATTTTTTATTTAGATAATTTGTTTAGAATTTGGATACTAAATTACATTATGTTTATTGTATTTTATCTAATTATTTCTATTGCTTTTGCAACTATTTCACCTTATAAAGAATGAACTGTGATGTTGTTTTGCTATGGAGGATCCACACTATTTTTGTCGTGGAGGATCCACTTTTTTTGTTGTGAAGGAGGATTTGACCCTCGATAATACTAATATTTTTTTAATAAATAAAACTTCAGCATGGGCTTAACCCTCGCTAGCACCTATATTAAAAAAAATGTGATGTTGGGTAATGAAGAGTGAGTTTGACCGTTGTTTTAGTGAAACGGCTCTATCAACCCTCGCTCCACCCAATTAGCCACCTTGGTATAAGAATGGGCTTAATTCCCACGTGAATCTGACACTTAAACACATGTAAGAGACAATTTTTAACCATTTGAGAGCATTTTCATGCGATGATTATTCTTGCTTTTCTTATAGTAAATGTTCTTACATGCTAGTTGATTTTGTTGAAAATTAATGCCTATGGCATTGGCAAGATATGATTACTATGTGTATGCAAATTTATTCTTGTCCAAATTCTCTTCATTCCTGTAAATATTTAAAGAAAAATGTCATAAAAGAGATATTTACCAATTTAAAGCATTTAACATTTCTCAAATTCTTGTGAACATGATGGTCTATTATTTTTTCTCTTTCATTCATATTATTTTTGGTAATAGTTTTTTAAGAATGACACATGATATTGCTCTTAGAATGGGTTACACTAAGCCAACCTTGATTAAATCATAATTCTTCTTACATTACAAGTATTCTTGTGTTGCAAAACATGATACTTAAAAGTATATTAAGAGAGGTACTAATTAATTAGATAGTTGTAGCTTTCTTATACAGTTAACAATTAATAATCTTGCCTCCATTATCGTAGATTGTATAGAGCTTACCAAAAGTTTTTTTGCATCCATGCATAAAAAGACTTGGGGTCTAAGAAGCTACGATAGTACAAAATGAAATCAAATATATACTATTTAAATTTTTAATCTAAAATCTTGAAATGGTTGATTTACTTATGTGAATTATTAAATTTTACAAATTCAATCATTATACATATTTAATTTAAGTCATTAAATTGTTTTATTAATTGATCAAATAAAATTTAAATCTGAATAACTCATCCGTATTTAAATATGTAACCAAAATTATCCATATTTGAATAAGTCAAATTAAATGATCCGATTGAATTTTAAAATATTGAATTTGAGACATATTGCATTGATTACACCGATGATCAACTGTAGCCTCATAAAATAAACTCAAGGTGAATTCTTTTGATTTTATTCCTTAGTTTTAAACACATCTTAAAAAAAAAAAAAAGACAAATATGGCTAAAGCTATAATAATTGATTTTATAAATGTAATTAAGCCTTTCCCTCTCCATTTATTAAGTTTCTTTTTAATTTTTGAGTGATGCCATTACTTATCCTTTTCCTTTATAATTCAAAACAAACTTACTTCAAGATCACTCGACATATCTTACAATTCACTTCGAAAAGAATTGGCCAAATGTATCACTCAAGAATATCCCTCAAACATAGCATCATCATCATCATCATCATCAAGGTCAACGTGTACATGACATGAACTAACAATAACATCATCATTATGATCAAGAACTAGCAATTACCACTTCACCATCATCATCAAGGTCAACGTATACATGGCTACCCTCTCCAATAAAGCCTTCAAGTATTTTATCAGACAATGTGTCCTCAAGAAGTCTAGTTATTGCCCTCTTCAAAGGCCTTGCCCCATACCTAGAATTGTGACCTTCCTCAACCAACTTTCTCTTGAATCTATCACTCATATTCAGCTTCATTTTCTTTGCCTCAACCCTTTTACAAACATCACAAAGCATTATATTCACTATCTCATTCAACTCAGACTCCGAAAGGCTTTTGAACACAACAATCTCATCAAGCCTGTTCAAGAACTCATCCCTAAAGTTCTTCCTCAGCTCCTCAGCCAAGTTGCCATTGCCTTGATTTCCAAACCCTACATTTGATGTCATTATTATGACAGTGTTCTTGAAGTCCACAACTTGCCCTTTGCAATCTGTGAGCCTAGCATCATCCATAATCTGAAGAAACACATTGAAAACATCTCTGTGAGCCTTCTCAATCTCATCAAAGAGAATCAAAGAATGAGGTTTCCGACGAACAGCTTCTGTGAGTTGCCCACCATCATCATGACCTATATACCCTGGTGGTGAACCAATGAGCTTTGAAACTGTGTGTTTCTCCATGAACTCACTCATGTCAATCCTCACCATAGCTTCCATGGATCCAAAATATTCCACAGCCAAAGCCTTAACCAGTTCAGTTTTTCCAACACCAGTTGGACCTGTGAATAAGAAACATGCAATAGGCTTCTCAGGGTCTCTCATACCAGCACGTGCCCTTCTTATGGCTTGGCTTATTACTTCCACAGCTTCATGTTGTCCCACAACTTTTTTCTGCAGAGCTTCCTCTAATTTCAGCAGTTTTTCAGCTTCCACTTGCGAAACTGTCTCAATAGGTATACCTGTTTTTGTGGAGATTATGTGATGTATTTCTGTGGCTGTGATTTTCTTACATGAATCCTCAATTTGGGTTAGTTGAGCTTTTGCACCAGCTTCATCAATCACATCAATTGCCTTATCAGGAAGGAAACCATCACTGCATCACATTGACCACAATTTCATCACAGTAAATAAACTATGCAATTCTTTGCTCAACTTAAACTTGCTATTTGAACATAAATCCAAGGTTACAGATTATGAAGTTAACAACCTGATGTATTGCTTTGATAGAGCAGATGCAGCAACAAGTGCATCATGTTCATACTTGACGCCATGAAAGCTTTCATATTTGAGCATCAACCCTTTCAATATTTCAATGGCTTCTTCCACAGTTGGTTCAGGCACATCCACCGTTTGGAATCGCCTCTGCAGTGCTGGATCCTTCTTAATGTACTTCCTGTACTCATAAACTGTTGTTGCTCCCAGGCACTGCACAGTTTAGATTATCATAAAAATTTCATTATCACTTTCTCTCAAGAACTTAAAGTTAAAAGTAAAAGAAGAATCTCTATGTAAACATAATGTAAAGCAAATTAAGCACTTGATAGATGCATGATACCTTGATTTCTCCTCTTGCAAGAGCTGGTTTCAGTATATTGGCTGCATCAAGAGCTCTTGAAGAAGAACCAGCTCCTATTAGAGTGTGAAGTTCATCAATGAAGAGAATGATTTTCCCATCACTTCGCTTCACTTCATTAATCAAACTTACCATTCTTTCCTCAAAATCCCCACGATATGTGGTTCCAGCAACAAGACGTCCCATTTCTAGGGAAAACACCTAAACAATCATACATATATTAGGTTCAACACAATGTCACTGCAAACTTTGAATCTAAACTGTGTCAAAGATTTTAGTGGATCATGACCGTATTTCCCTGGAGTTTCAATGGAACAGCTTTATTGACAATGGCCTGAGCAAGCCCTTCTGCAATCACAGTCTTCCCTACACCTGGATCACCCAGAAGGCAAGGGTTGTTCTTCCTCCTTTTGCATAGGATTTGTTGAACCCTCTCTATTTCTTTACTCCTTCCTATAACTGGATCTAACTTTCCCTACACAAACACAAGGATATGTTTCATAATTAACATACAACATTGCTTATAAAATTCCTAACTGTAACTTCTCTATTTATTTTCTATCAGTAAGAAAGAATATATGAAATAAGGATATTTGGGATCCAATCCATGTATAAATTTTGTTTACAAAACTAACAGAAAACAAAAAAATATCTTTTCTTAAGATTCTTTAACAAAACCCACCCTATCATACTGAATGTCAGAAGAATTCACAAAGGAGTTACAACACAGTGAATATCTCAAAATCCTAGTGTTGTCTTTAGAAACTGAAACAACAAAAATGTGATGTATGATATTTAAATGGTTTGCCAAACCCTAACCCTAAAATTTACAGAATGTATAGCTTCTTGTAAGTATACATAATTGCAGAGCTCATAGAAAATAGTCACCTCTTTAGCCATTTGTGTTAAGTCAGTCCCATACATGTGAAGCGTATGGGACAAAAAACTACTCCTCTCAAGCTTTTCCATTCGAAAAATCGCCAATCAAAGTTGCAGCAGAACCTTTCTGGTTGACCTTTTTTTCAATTTTGGAAGAGTTCTTCTAAGTAGTGTACATTATTTATACCAAAATCACTTGTCACATTAACAACAAAACAAATTTGTATCATTGCACTGTTTTCAAGAACACAATCCACTTCTCCAATTATAACTGTTTTCAGAGGTTCTCAGTGCCTTCCAAGAAGTGTAAAGGTTATAGGTAGAGGGAAAGTGTATCGTCCATAGAGATTTTGACAGAGAAAAGAAACTTCCTTCATTGGTAGCAGCTTGAATAAATGATGGCATATTAAATTTATTATTTATATTGAATTCATGAACTTAACTTGTCGGTTTAGTTTCCAATGAAGTAAAAGAAGCACAAGTAAGTAATTAGTAGAACTTAATTGTGCCTTGTTTATTGGTGCCGATTGTGACATTTTAGTATTTTCAAAGATTATATATGTGGCAATGGAGGTGAAAAGCATGATGATAAATTGAAAAACTGATCCGAAATTCATAGTTGAGTCTTAACATATGCCATTAAATCTATTGGATGGTGTATTGATTTCTAAAGATTGATTTGAGAGAGTAATAGAATGATTTGTTTATTTTAAGAGATTTAAAAGTGAAACTAAAAAACAAATAAAAATAAATTTGTCAAAATTTATGAAAGAATGTGATAGAATAAAAAAATATCAATAAATTAAAGTATTAGATTACTATTTTATCCCATAATTAAAATTATTATTATTATTATAATATATATAAAGGAGATTTTCCTTTTTGTGTCCACTTTTTAAAATACCGATTTTACCCTTTAAATATAATAATTTATTAAATTTTTAAAAATTAACCGTTACTTTTACAAATTTTTTATAAAATCAGATGTCTCTACTTCTTCTCTTCTTCTTTATTTATCAATGGTTATTCTTTTATCTGTTCTGATATATTTTACTTTATTTTTAATAAATATAATTTTAATTTATATATTAACTTAATAATATTATAATATTATCACCTACTAATATAATATCACACATATTTAAAAAAATTATACACACAGGGACGATATCGCGCCTGTGTTACGCCAGCCAGTAATAATAATAGCCTTAGATTCTTCAAATCTTTTTGAGAAATCTAATGTATATTTTTCATTGTTTTTCATGGTAAACAGAACCGTCACACTCCGGGTCTAATTAATGAACGGTCGAAATTTTTTTTGATAATCTTTTATTTTAAAAAGCACTAAAATTAAAATACAGTTTATATTGGCTAAAATAAGATTAGCTTTTCCAATTTATAATGCGAGTAACAAACTTCTCAAAACTTTCACTCCACACCAACTATCATTTTCTTTTTTAAATAAGTCACTCCTATAAGGTAAAAATGTGAGTTTTTTTTACCATTACGATGTAATTTGGTAAAAGAATAACTATAATAGAAGACGTAAGAAAAAAAAAAACTGTACTAATAGATAAATTGTGTTTAAGATTCACGACTTTGTATTGAAGAAATCAGATATAAACAATTGGAATTAATCTCTAATTAATTTGTTAAAAGTTGTGTACAACAAAGATACTTTTAGTTTTGTTTTTCTCCTACAAAAGTAATTTAATTTGAAGACAACCTCAATTTGATTAATTTTCTGGTATGTGTTGAAGTCATACATGACGAAAATAATTTTTAATTTGTTTTTGAGTTAATATGGTATAGCAAATCCAACTTTAATTGTTTTATTTTTGAATTAAATTCATGTACGGTAAGTATGAACTCATTTTTCTTAAGTGAAGTTAAGTTAAAAAAAAAAGAAAAACTAAATCGTCAACCATAAGATGACTTTAGTTAAAAATAACAACTAAAGTCTTAATGCACGACTTCAATATAAAAAGAACTAAAGTGGTCTATTATGACTTTAGTTCAAAAATAAACATTTGAAATGATGCTTTGTGTATGATTTCTATTTAGAAAAAGTTAGAAATTATATGTTATGCATGATTTCAATACATGTGTTATTTTAAAAATTAGAGTTCAATTTACACAACTTCTCAAATACAAAGTCACAAACTTTAATAAAGAACAGATAGTTCACTCTGTAGTTCACTTATGCTTACAAAGTTAAAATTATTTCTCAAGCACAATCTTGGTATTTTTAATTTTATATTAGAGGGAAAAAATAATTAAAAGTTATAATAAACATCTTGAAATCTCCTAAAAAATAATACAAAAATAGGTTATTCATGTCAAAAGTTTTTCACTCTTATTCTTGCATGTTAGAGAATGAAAACTCAATTTTATAGTGCAAAGTAGATAACTCAAAATTTGTGGTGGTTAAAAGTAAAAATGTTTTGCACCTTACTTATGTAACATAGAAAATGTGTAACAGGGTTCTTTGACCTCGTAGATATTGTATTCGATAAGACATAATTGGCAAACAATAACTATAAGGCAGCTACAAACCTCCAATTGAACAATAAAAGAAATCAATGATCCAAAAGGGTAAAAAAGTTAACATCATCATTTATTTATTTAAAGTATTTGTATTATTGATATTTGTCATTTTTAATTAAAATAGTAGATCATCCAATGCACGGTCTAACGTAAAGTCCTTGATCGTCTATTGCATAAAACTCAACAAAATTTAAATATAGACATAAGTTAGTTAACCTAAATTCATATCCCAAAGACAGATTAATGAACCTGATTTACACATAATCTTAAAATTTAACGTGAACTCCTGAGAAAATCATCCTAATAAGATTTAGCCCTTCATGTTGAAGACAGAAGGAATCACAAATAAGAAAATAGAAAAGCAATGGTGGGAGTGTGGAATGTAGTGTGTTTTTTTGTCATTGCCCTCAACTATTATGTAATCTTTGAAATGAAATATTTGTAACTATAAATTAGTTAACAATTTGTTTTGCCTAATGGAGGTTAATTGAGCTTTAGGTGGAAAATTTTCATATAATCTTCAAAATGTTCTTGCCTCTTTTATGCTTAAGAAAACAAATCATACAATATTGTATGTACGATTACAAATTACAGTCTATTACAATTATTTCTTCCCATAATTGGATTTTACATATTTCTTAAATAAAATAACTTAAATAAAGAAATCAAATAAAAATTTGGCGTATCTAGAGGTTTACTAAATCGTCTATTGTTGTGCAAGTTATAAACGCTATGTGACTCCAAATTTTCCTTAGCTACACAAAACACATGTTAGAACGTTCAAAAACATGTAAACATTAAAACTTATGAGTGACTTAGCATCAAAATTCAACACATAGATTATCCATCAAACTATCTAGCAAAAATCAACAAATTATACTTTCTAGTGGGGCTCTTATAGTAAGACCATAACATTTGTTCACATTTCAATGATATTTCCATTGGTTCAATCTTTTTTTCCCAAGGTTATAATTGTTGGTGTAGATGTGTTGGCAGTCCAAGTGTGTCTAAATTACACATTTGGTAAAAATGAAAAAATTGAGCACCATATAAGAAAGAAAACCGATAAACTCATTGTCTCAAGGTTTGGGTTGAAAGTGGCGTCATTCCCTTATCTGATTGGACTCATATCACATTTATGTAATCTCTCCCTAATGACTCCTCCCTCCGGACAGAAAAATCAACAATGGTATAAGAGTCGCTGGTTCATCTTGGTGACCAAATTTGAGCGTTGTGATAAAAACAACTCAACAACACCATCACCACCACCCTAACAACAACAACAATGATATAAGTAAAGGTCATCATACATGCTCTCACTCGAGGGGGAATTTATTAATGTAAAAGGGATTCATCCTTGAAAGGGATATTAAGTCTCACATTAGATATAAATGAGAAAATAAAGCATCATATAACAGAAAATCTATAAACCATATTGATAAATCCTCAATAAGACGTAAAGAAAGAAAAAAAATTGAATTACTTAGTCTTGTACCGTATTATTACTTGATTCTCATATTTGGATTGAAGTATTGTGAATAGCAAAGATGTGATCTAGAGATTACATCCATTGAAATAGTTTAGGATGAATAGCTCCTTCAATACAACAAATTATAATTTTGATATACAAATTTTAATTTTATAAATTAGGTTTAATTATTTTTTGAGCTAATAAATTTAGAAACTTTCAATTGAGTTCCAAATAAATTTTTGTAGTCTATTGGTTGAGTACTCGATATTTTAAAACTATTCAATTGAGTCCTGGTATTTAATGTAAATTGTTTTTAAATTTAATTCAAATTATAAATTTCAAAATAAATAAAATATAAATTATAAAACTAATAATTATATAGTTATATAATTATAAAATAATAAAAATAAAAATCTAAAAATCTAAAATTTTATAATTTCATGATTTCATAATTTTGTATTTTCATAATTTTAAAATTTCATAATTTCATAATTATATAATTTTGTAATTTTACAGTTTTATAATTACACAATTTTATAATTTTATATTTTCTAATTTTCTAATTATGAAACTATATATTTTTATAATTTTTTAATTTTTTAATTTGTTCATTTTTGTAATTTTATATTTTTTTAGTTTTTTTAATTTTTTAATTTCTATTTTTGTAATTTTGGTATTTTTAATTTTTAATTTTGAATTTTATAATTTTAAGTCAATTTAAAAATAATTTTCGTTAAATACAATAAATATTTGGGAAAGATTTCGTCATCACGGTATCTTATAATAAAAGATTATGCAGAGACATCTAAGTAGGGTGACAATGCAAGACTAATGTCATAGTTAACAACACCAATTTAATTGTAGGGACTGCATTGAAAATTTTTTAAAATTTTAAAGAGTCAGTAGACTACAACAAAATTTATTAGAAACTCAATTAAAAATTGACAAATTTATCAAGGACTCAAAACATAATTAAATCTATAAATTAAATATATGTTTGTTTGGTCTCCACAAATTCTCAAGTATTTTTATCATAAGAAAAATTAAGCTAGTATACAATTAATCTTTAAAATATTTTATCTTTTATTTTTTATTTTATAAATTTAAAATTATTAATATAATTTCTTTAAAATTAATTGTATGATAATCGGTAAAAACAAAAAGAAAACGTATTTAATTATATTAACCATTAACAAAATTTAAATAAAACTAACATAATTAAAGTTTTTATATTAAAAATGTAACTTTTTTTTCTTGTTATACTGAAAACTCAATGTACTTATTATAATGAACAAACTATTTGGTCATTTATTTGTAATAAAACTTACTATTCTATTTAAAATAGACAGGCGAGGATTGAAGTCGAGAATTTTCTTTCTTTTTATGGAAATGTGTTATTGGCTGAAAATGGTCCTTTACTCAGAAACATCAAGCATGTTTTATGAGACATTTTTAATTGTTATAAAATTGTGATTCTATGCCTTTCAATTCAAATCAACTTTAAGGATAACATTCTTAGATCCTTCCTTAGGTAGAATACGCAATCTACAAGCTTTTTGCTGACTCATTCTACATCTCATAACATGCATCTTACATTGGATGTCCATCCTTGTCCCATGCCATCATACTTATCATGATCTTTCCTAAAACTAAAATTAATTAAATATCATATAAAACTATCTTCGATTCATTAGTCACATTAAAATTTAATAAAATTAGTGTTATAGAGCAATATAAATATACAGAAACAAATGTACAATGGATAAGATTTTTTCATCTCCTTTGTCACGAACTGGAATAGATTCAAAAGTTAATATTTAATATATATGATACATATTACAATTATTACATATATATATATATATATATATATATATATATATATATATATATATATATAAATATGCGGCGTGCAGCTGATACATCTATTCTCTGTGGCTATGCATTGGCATTAAATTCCTAAATAAGAAACCGAAAGTGCAATGCATGAACCATATCGATCCGTATGATATGAATGAATAGCCCAGCTGAGCTATCTATCTATTTGCGTGTGACTCATGATTATGTCATCACAATAAAGACAAATGAGATGCTTGAACACTTTTTCTACGATCATTTTTAGAAAAAAGAAAAATTAAAACAAACTTTTTTTCTTATTTTTAATTTGTATAATAAAAGAATATTTTTTAGATATTTTTTTCGTTATGCTAGTTCAAATAAGTTTAGAATTGAAATTTCTTCTTGCCTTCTCTTTTGTCATGTTTATTTTTTAGTTTCATCTATCCGTTTTTATTCTTCCGTAATGAAGCTAAATATATGAAAATCAAGCCACCGAATCAATATCAATAAACTGAATTGAGTTTAGATTCAATATTTTTTCTCTCAAACTTTGTTCATTTCCTATCTGATTTCATTTTTGTTATCTGTAACATTAAATTAGATTTTGATGTCATAATTCAAACTAGGAATCAACTAAATCTTGATTTAATAATTGAGTAAGAATTAAATTTAATGACATTGAGATGACTTCAAATAATATTTTAGTCCATATTTTGTCGAATTTATTTTATGTGGTCCACTTTTTCTTTGCATATTTAATAAAATCTTAATTTTCGTCAATTTTAGTCAATTTGTTCTTTTTTGTAACACCGTTTAAATCATTGACGAGATGTGAACAATATATGCCACATGTGAGTTCATGATTTTTCTTTTCTTTGTTTTTCTTTTAATTTTTTAATTTTTTCTTAATTTAAAAAATTATCCACATGTCAAGTCAGTATTGTACCACATGGCAATGTTAATGTAACGTGTCAGTATCAGTATTACGTGTTAGTGTCTTATATTTAATTCAATCCCAATTTTTGTTAATTTTTGTTCAATTTAGTCATAATTTTTGTTAATTTTGATCAATTCAATCCCAACTTTTTCTTTTTCAGAATTGAGCAATTTTGTCTCTCTCAAAATTGAGGCCAAATATACTTTTTGCATAAATGTTATATTGAAATTTTTATTAAAATTCACATTTTTACTTAATATTTCTTTTACTATTTTTAAACCAACTCTAACTATATTCTTAGAATATAATTATTAGATTTATGTTTGATTTTTGCTATAGGGTTAGAGTTGGGGTTGGAGAGTGACAAAATTTTCTATTGAGACGAAACTTAACAAAATTAATGAAAATTAAAATTGAATTGAATATAAGGTACTGACACTGCCACGTGACACAATATTGACTTGATATGTGGACAATTTCTTTTAATTAAGAAAAATTTAAAATTTTTAAATTTAAAAAAAATTATGAACTGACACGTTATATACACCGTTTACATTTCATTAATGATTTAAACGTCATAACTAAAAAAAGGACTAAATTAATCAAAATTAACCAAAATTTAGATTTTATTAAACACGAAACAAAGAAAATATAACACACCGAACAAACTCACCAAAATAAGAGACCAAAAATAATATTTAAATCATATTTTTATTTATACGAAACTTAAAATTAAACTGTTATTATAATATACATAAAATGCCTCACCAAAAATTCTATTCCGTGTACCACAGTTTGCATTCAACACGGTTGCTTAAGGGTGATGCAGTTAGGTGATAAAAAAAAAAAAAAAACATTAACATGGTGATATATATATTGGAATTTGCTTTATTTTGTTGAGAACAAGTAATTGGAACAAAAATGGTCCTCTTATTCCGGCAAGAAAACCATACTTTATGCTCAACATATTATAGGGTTATCCTTAACAAGTTTAAGATTCTACAACTTTTGAATTCATACAAGAATCATGGTCCCTCAAGTGCAATAGACTACTTAATACAAACTCCACCGGTAACATTTATGCATAGCAACGGAATACATGTGATGGTATCAATTCTAGGTGGTGTTTTTTAGAAGGTAGCTCATCTTATTTGGAAATTGAAGCATCATTTGTCCTTCACCTTTTGAATTTTTGTTGAACCACAACGTGATTACACGATCTTTAACTATGAGGAATGGAAAAGTAATTTCAAAGATGAATTCTCATTCTTTTAAATTTTGATCGAAGAACTTGTTTCAATACACTTGATAATTTTATATTATTTAGAAGACAAAACCAAATATAATTTAAAACACCAAACAATACCTTAAATATGATGATTAAACCTAACCATATTATTTCAATGAAATTAATTCTAATGATAAATTTTAATTTCAAATTTAACAAAAGTAGTATTTAATTAGAATTAAATTATTAAGTATAATACATGTTCAATCCATTATTAGATTTGTTGGAAATTTCACATTTATTAAAAATAAAATTAATTTACTGTATGTAAATAAGTGCAAACATTATTTTATCAACCGGTTATATGAGATAAAGTGAAAGATAAAATTTAATTTGATATGATACTTAATAAGACTTTATATTCCATCTGAGTAAACTAAATTTCTAACCCTTACTTTATCAACGGATATATCAGATTAAGTTAAAGTTAAAATGCACTTATTCTTCTATATAATACTATTTAATAAGACTTTATATATAATCTAAGTAAACTAAATTTCTAACCCAAATTCCTAAAATGGTAATTGCACTAATACAAAAACACTGTTTAGTGACGCAATACGTTGTTATACGAAGACTGTTACTAAAATTAGACCAATGACATTCTTATAATTAATGTTCATCATTGAACAATGGTTACTTTTAATCGTTATTTTATATACTATACATTGATGATTAAAAAAAAAAAATCATCATTGTGTAGTCTTTATATTGTAAATAGTTGTCGTTAGTCGTCATGCATATGATAATGGTATCAATTTTTAGTGAGTATAATCTCTTTGATAATGTTTGAAATCTCAAATTTAAACATTATAACTGTTCTATACCAACATTCTAGTTTTTTCTATTATTATAAACGTGGTTTGGATGTAGAGAAGTGTGAAGAAAAGGATCCCACAAAGTATTTTTCTGCGTAATACAAAAGACAAAGATATGGAAAGAGTGAACATATTATGTACATAAATATTCGCACGAACTTCACTATAAAAATTTAGAAACAAAAAGCAAAATTTAATATTAATTTGTTTATAAGGTAAAAAAAGTTTAGGTATTTTTTTATATTCTTACTTTTTATTTTTTATATAAGTTAGCTTTTAATTCGTGAAAAAGTTTATATGAAAAGGGTAATATAACTCATTAGTACCACCATCTATTATCATGATGACCAAAATATGGTTGGGTATTTGTATTTTTCCCCCGTTTTTATTATATAACATTAATTAAATAAAATGATAATAATTAAAAATAAGTTAAACAATTTTAAAAAAAATTTCATTTCATTTGTCTCATTGTTCTAACCAAATGATCTTTCTATTCACTCCTTCCTCATCTTTTTTTCTTTCTTTCTTTTCTATTTTGCATAATATCAGACAGAAACTTAAGGTGCATTTGGGAATACTGAATTTTTTTCAAGGACAAAAACGGGAGGTCAAAATTTTATTTTCAAATGAAGATTTATATAATATTTATTAATTATAAAAGTGAAAAAAGATTAATGCATGTTAATTGTAAAACAAATATCTTATTAGAGAATTATGTTTATTGGAAAACGTCTACCCTCTCTATAATCCGAAATATCATAAAATACTCCAACAATTCATTATGATGAGTATGGTAAAAATATATATTATGTATATTAATTATATTTGGGAATGATGTCTTATGGTATTTAATACTTATGAACGCATATTGAATTTCAATAAATGCATGCATTCATTAATTGCAAAGGAAGCAACCATGTTGTTGAGATAATGACACATCTATAGCTCTAAAAGGCATAATTAATATTCCTTTTTTACTTCACAATCATTGTTTTTCCATCTTAGTTTTGAAGGATCCGGAACAAAAGATTTGTCTTGCAACTTGAGATTCTTAATGCCAAATGATTAGCTTATGTTCAAAAGAAAATCTAAAGAATCAAACTAACACTTTATCTGCTCCTATAGTGTGATTCATACTTCACTAGCAAGTATAAATTGGTGTCATCATGCAAAGGACTTTCATCATAGCAATATAGAGCATTCTATTCTAAGATGACAAAATTTCTTTGAAGATTAAGCTTGGTTTTGGGATGTGTTAATCTGCATCCTGAGGTGTAGATAAATATTTTTGTTGCATCTACTCCTTGGGAAGCAGATTACCTCTTCCTTACTACCAATTTGGAATTATATATGAAAATTGATAATTTCTATCTGCTTTTAATAAGATTCAATTAGACTAAGAGTGAGTTGTCTACAACTTTAGGTTTAAAGTAATATTTTGTTGTATTTAGTTCTTACATTTTTTGATTGGATTATATTAAGTTGCAGTTAGTTTCTAATTATTATGTTTATATTTTGTGCGTTTAGGAACCATTGCATTATGGAACATCCTTCAACTTATGGATTATCACTAGACATCATAAAGTAACATTTTATCGTAATGAATGAAACTAATCTAGAAAGATCTTGTTAAGATATTCTACTTCAATATTTTATATATGAGAGATATGTTATTGTACCATACAAACACAAGACACATACAAATTTTATCATTTATTAGAAGTGTTTTGGGATTTTTTTTTTTTAACTTCAGTTGGGCCTTATTTTTGTTAATATTGCAATCCTTCCTAGAATATGTGTAACATTATCATCTACTCTTTTAGGCGATGAAAAATACTCACATTACTTCCTTCTTGTGCATTTCTTTTATTAGGTTTAAAACATTTTGGTGCTTTCGTTGCCACCAGTATACCTGAAACCCTCTTCCAAAGATGTTGATGAACCACTTAAGGCCATTTCTGACCTCATCACTTCCATGCAAGCTCATATGGAATCACAAGATATTCACCATTAACTTCTCCAACTCTTGACATGACATCTTGAAAGCCTTCATTGATGCTTTAGTCACTAGGAGCCCTCCCTTTGTACTTCTATTTCTACATCAAGTATTTTCGCTTGTATCCCCTTCCTCACATCAACCTACATGATCCAATCATACTCTCACTTCCTTTTACCTTACTCCTTCATGGTAACCCAACATTTACTACCACATCATGTTACCTTTACTAGTATCCAATTTAACTCTTCCTACAACACATCATCATCACAAACACGTCCTTGACCACCACCCTTAAAACCTCATCAAAACTCCTTTCCTTCACCCCTATGGTTATTCTTTTCCACCCCATATCACTTCCAACAATCTCCATAGCTTCAACCATATATACTACAAAGCCACATTTGTTGGTTGTAACCCTTTTGGATTGACTTTTCTAGGATTAATAGTTTTTTTTACCCAATATCTAGTGTTGTTAGATAAATACTTATATATGTCTTCTGTTAACATGAAAGGGGATATACTAATTTGGTATAAATGGATTCATCAAAATGCTCAATTTACTAGTTGTGATTCTTTTACAAAATCTCTAGATATGCAATTTGACCCTTTAACATATGAAACCACTGAGTTATTTAAGTTTTGCTAATACAATTTGGTGTTCGATTATATGGCCAACTTTAAAATACTTTATAATAGGATTTTAGGACCTCCCTCATAGGTAGGGATGGCAACGGGGCGGGGCGGGGCGGGGACGAGTTTCACTATCCCATACTCATCCCTGTCAAAAAAATTCATCTCCATTCCCATACCCAAACCCAACTGGTATCAAACTTTTGTCCCATCCCCATCCCCACCGGATAACGGGTGTAATCTCGTACCCATACCCATACCCATACCCGTTTTTTTACTACTTTAATATTAATTTTAATTAATTTTTATAAAAAATTACGGTAAAGGAAACATAATATTATTAAATATTCAATATTAGGAGTATGGTTGTTTCTTCGATATCAAATACTTTGAAAGAAATTATAATTGTTTACATTTTAGATTATATTACCAAATAAAATTTGATGAGAACCAAAACATTTATTAAATTTGCAAACATTAATGAAACCTAGTTTATAAATTTTAAGAATCTTTTTTAAAAAATATAAAAGGAAAAAAATATTTTTAAAAAAATATAAAAGGAAGAAAATATTTAAATTAAAATATATTTTAAATGTTTGTTTACTTCAATTTTTTAAATTATAATGAATCTATTTTTTATACACTAATAAAAGTTATAATACATCACTTGATTAAAATGACGCAAAGAACAAATAATAAACATAATAATAAAATTTTAACATAGATCTTGTATCTTTTGAACCACAAAATATGTTGGATGGTGATAAAAAAATATTCATGGCAATTACATTAAATTTTTATATTGTAGTAAATAAAAATTATTTATACAACTATAGTGAAAAAATTAAAGTATGATTGTAATGAGTTAGAAAATAAAAAATAATTAGATAAAATTTATCGAAATAGTATTCTACATGATGAAAATAAACAAAAAA
>Ga0214542_1002245_pt1 | contig 40059 bp, 21 predicted proteins | sample CNSS1metaG_FD_160096 | JGI IMG/M metagenome (GOLD analysis project Ga0214542, IMG submission 160096) | Root nodule microbial communities from cowpea collected in UCLA plant growth center, Los Angeles, California, USA - CNSS1 | ecosystem: Host-associated > Plants > Roots > Nodule | place: USA... | reverse complement strand
CCACCACTCATTTGTATTTATCTCTTATTTTGGGCTCTTTTTATTTTACTTCATGCACCTCCCGCAAATTACTTTATGCACTTTCCACTAATTACCCATGTACCTCATATTTTGTTTTTCCTTTTTTTATCCCTTTTTTTAAATAAATTTCACCTTTTTAATTTCTTTTAAAAAAAAAAACAAATATATTTGAAAATTATTAAAAATATCAAAAAAATAGGAAAAATCTAAAAAATCAAAAATAGTTTTCTTTCTCTTTATTGTGTCTGTCCGGTCGCTCGCACCGCGTGACACTCATTTTCAAATACCAAAAAAAGTTTTCTTTCCCCTTTTTTAGTGTCTGTCCGACCGTTCGCGTCGTGTGACACAAATCTTCAACTAATCCAAAAATATCAAAAAAAATACAAAATTTTCAAAATATAAAAAACATCAACATTTTCAAACAAACAAGCTTATAAAGAACTACGTAACCCTGATTTCTCATTTTCATGAGAATACGTAGGACCAAGGTCAATCCTTGTCGGGCCCAAAAAATTAAAAAAATATATTTTTGTTTCTTTTTAGCATTCTACTCTCATTATTTTTGGGGAAAATTAACATTTTGAAAATCACATCAACTCAGCATCTTTGATTAAAGGTACCGCCCTCGGGCGGGCGTTGTAGGGTGGTGATACCTTTCCTATGCGTAATCGACTCCCGGATCCAAAATCTTGTTTTTCGCAGACTTGTCTTATCTTTATGGTTTTCCATAGTTTTCCGGAATAACTATGGTGGCGACTCCCAAATCTCTTTTTTTTAAAAACCCGTTTTCTTTTTTTGGTTCGTCGTCCCGTCGCGATTATGGTTGCGACAATCACTATCAAGATTAAGAATACATTATTATTATTTAGATTAGATCTTTCGATTTCAAAATTCAAAAATAAGATCAAATTGGAAAAATAAAGATTGGGTTGAGCCATACATAGAAAAGAGTATACAATAATGATGTATTTGACAAATTAAATACCATCGTTTAATTTAATAATAACATAACGAACCTTTGGGATTAATTGATAATAGTAGTTGATTTTTGTAAAAGATTTCATTAACTCCTAGCATTAACATTTACGAGTTCTTGCTTAAGCTAACTCATCTCGCTTAGGCGAGATTACTCTCGCTCAGACGAAAGGTCCTCGCTCAGGCGACAACTCGAGACAGAGAGCATGAATGAGTTTCTACTATTCTCGTTTAGGCGAGAGCTTCTCATTTGGGCAAAAAACTCCTCACTTAGGCGGGAACAATAGATCCTCACCTGCGCTCACACATGCAAAGCCAAAAACTAGAGCAGAAAAATATACAATTCAATGCAAACATCAATCCAGCAATAGAAAACACATACAAGGGTTAAAAAAAAATCATTCCGAAAACTTATAAATTCTAGCTTCCCTTAACTTGACAGATGCTAACCCAACAAAAACAAGTCCCAACAGAAGAGTACCACAACACGATTACAACTTAAGGAACTGATAAACAAGAACAAGGGAGAACTAATGAGGTCCATGACCACAATCTGAATCAGGCTAGAACTGCCGAACTAAAAAAGAAAAGGAAAATAAATGGGAGGTTGAGTTCGACTTACATTGAGAGCATTCGGTTAACTCGAAGGAGGATCTCACAAGGTCCTACCTCCGCTTCTGTTTCAAGGAAAACAAGAAAGGTGAGCTATTTTGGAGTGAATAAGGAAAAAAATGAGTGAAAAGCTGAATGGGAAGATTGAAGAGATTTTCTGAAAGGAGATAATGGCTGGTTGGACCTCTTGAATTTTAAACTGAGCCCAAAACTTTAAAATATAAAGTGGACTTTACAATTTTTGGAGATTTAGACAATGAATTTGAGATTGTTATGGAAAATGTTTAAAAAAAAGGATTACATGTTATTTTACATTAATTTTAATATAATTGTATATTAATTATAAAATTTTACACTTTTTTAGCATAAGACGAACAAAATAACAGTTATATTATTTCTTTAATAGAAAAATAAAAAAATAAAAATTCAATTAAAAAATATTAAATTTTTTAATATGTCAAAAATATTTAATAAAAAATCAATTAAAAATATTCAAATTTATAAAGACTTAAAATTTAATTAAATCTATAGATTAATTAATACAAATTTATTCTACTATTTTATGAAAAAAAATATAACAAATTAATTAATGGTTTTAAGTTTAAGTCTCGAGTACATAACTATATTAAATATTTATGTTTTTTTCATCATTTATACTTATTTCACTCATGCAACGTTGAATTCAATATTTTTTTTATGTTAAATTAACAAAAACTAATGTTTATGTATAAATTATCATGTCATAAATAAATTAAGGTTTTACTTCCTGCACCCATAATCACTATCTACACTCTCATAATTTTTAAGAGATTATTTTATGTTATATTTCAATGGTGACTTTCAGACTAACTGTAATGAAAATCTTCGAAACCAAACTTTCCATAACAAAACATGATTTCTTGAATAAATTTTTCAGAACAAATCTTTTATAACATGAATCCAACTTTGCAGAACATGGTTTTGGAATATATGTGATGTTTTTTAGAATAAACTTTCGAAAACTTTAGAGATGTTTTGTGGAATAGGATTGCTAACACAAGCTTTTCACTATATGATATGTTTCTCGGAACAAATTTTCTACTAAGTCCAACATTTTTCTCTCTCTTCTTTTTTTTCCTTTTTCTTTCAAAGAGTGGAGAATAAGAATGCAGTCAAATGTACAGCATAGAAAAAAGAAGACACGGTGACGATAATGGCTCTTTGCTTTTTTAAAACAAGGCATATTAGTTATTTGGTTTAATTACTCAAAATGTACTCAATTTGGTTTTAAAATTTCGAAATAGTATCCACTTTTAAGTTTGTCTTAATTTAGTATCAAATTCATAATGTGCATCAATGTAGTACTATCGGTTAAGTTTTCGCAAACGTCGTTAAGTATCTTGCCACGTGTTAGTCTCTGATTTTTTAATTTATATTTTTTAATTTTTTTTTAAATTGTCATGTGTCAAATCCTTGATGTGATACGTGACATTGTCAGTGACACATGACAAGGTACCGTCACGTGCCAATGTACCAAGTTTTGATCTCAATTTAGTATCCACATATGTCTATTTGTTTCAACTTAGTAACGTTTATTTGTTTCAATTTAGTACCCGCTCTATTTGTTTCAATTTTGTCCGAATATTTCTTTTTAAAATAGAGAAATATTTTGTCTCTTTTAAAACAAAATTTATTATTTATATAAATGTTATATTTATATTTGTTATTAAAAATGACTTATAAAATTAAGTATTGAAATTTATATTAAAGTTAACAGTAAAAGTCATGAATAACAGACTTTTACCATTTTAACTTTAATATAAATTTCAATACTTAATTTTATAAGTCATTTTTAGTAACAAATATCAATATAATATTTATATAAATAATAAATTTTGTCTTAAGGGAGATACAATATTTCTCGATTTAAAAAAAAGATATATTTGAACAAAATTGAAACAAATAAAGCAGGTACTAAATTGAAACAAATAAACATATATGGATACTAAATTGAAACAAATAGACACGTGTGAGTACTAAATTGAAATCAAGACAATGACACTTGGTATATATTGCCACGTGGCGGTAGCTTGCCACGTGTCACTAACAATGTCACATGTCACATCAAATATTTGAAACGTGACAATTTTTTTTTAAATAAAATTCAAAATAAAAAAAATTAAAAAAATTAAAAAAATCAGAGGTTAACACGTGGCAAGATACTTAACGGCGTTTGCGAAAACTTAACAGAGGATATTAGATTATTGATGCACATTACAAATTTGGGTACGAAATTGAGACAAACTTAAAAGTGGGTACCATTTTAAATATTTGTAACCAAACCGAGTATGTTATGAGGAATTAAGCCTAGTTTTTTTTAACCAATAGTGTAAAGGTGCAAATACTAGCAATGAGGTGCAAAAAGAAAAAAATCACAGTTTAAAAACCTGTTACGATGGTAACTAGCAAACCCATTATAATGAAAGATGGGCCAAGCCCACTCATAAATTTGAATTTCTTTTAAAAAGCCCATAAAAAACAACGTTTTGTTTCTGATCTTCGTCTATGCTTGGTTAGGGCACCACCGCTACACTGTGTTCATTCATCTCCATCAGAAGGAGGAGAGAGAGAGAGAATGTTATCAGGGGACATACCTCCAAACCAGACCATTTACATCAAGAATCTCAATGAGAAGGTCAAGAAAGACGGTAACATCTTTTCACACCCTTCTTCACATGTTTTTTTTTTTTTACTGTCTGCTTAATTAGCAACCATTTTCTCACTGTAATATTTTAACTCTGTTATGTTGCAACTTCTGTCGGTAAAGTTTTAAGTGAATTGGGATGTAATTTGGGGCAGGATGATAGTCTTTAAGTTTGTTTTGATCCGCTGAATTAGAGTAACTGGATTTGGCTTAGGAGCTGTGATTCTTGTATCACTTTTTGTTAAAATTTTGTTGATAATGAGGAATTTAATGATGTGGGCATGTTTCAATTAGACCATGTGGAGCTTAATAAGCTGGAGATACATGTAGTGGCATTTTATTATGGTTGCCCATGATTTTACATCTCAAATGCTGTAATTGGAGATGTTGATACGGCTTTTAGGGTTTAAGAACAATTAATTAACTTTGAATTTTCATGTTCACCCTGTGACGGTTCAAAATTAATTGGATTTATTCTTTTGGTGATTTCGTTTGTGACTCTAGGGGTTTCAAAAAACTAATTTGATGTTGATATGTGACAATTTTTTTTTTCACGAATTGGAGTGATTGTGGACTTGGCTTAGGAGGAGCAATTTGTATCTCTTTTGGCTGAAATTTTATTGCTTATGGTGAAGGGGCGTGTTTCAATTGAGCAATATGGGTTTTTTTATTAACCAAGATATATGTGGTGACATTTTGTTATGCTTGCCAATGATTTTGCATCTTAGATGTTGTAATTTGATATGTTATTTTACTGATCTTGTTGATATGACTTTAGGTTTTAGAAAAATAGATTCATTTTGAATTTGATATTGACCCTGTAGCCGAATTTAATGTTATATGCTGTTCTATTCAATGTGGCAGAGTTGAAGAGATCACTGTATTGCTTGTTCTCTCAATATGGAAGGATTTTGGATGTTGTTGCTCTAAAGACTCCCAGGCTTCGAGGACAGGCATGGGTTTGTTTCAGTGAAGTCACTGCAGCCAGCAATGCTGTGAGACAAATGCAAAACTTTCCATTTTATGAAAAACCTATGGTAATCAAGTTGTGGTTTGTTAGTTTGCTTACAGTTCTGTCATAAATATGATATATCTTGTACCCAACTGTTGAAACCATTTCTTGTTGCTTGTGCAAGTTATTTCACTGTTTTTCTCTTCTATTATGGATTTATGTTTTGGCCCAACTATACTTCCATCTGGGTATTATTATTTAAAATTGTTTAAAATTTCTTTGATCCAAATTTCTAGTGTCCTGTTGAAACTATTTTCATCATCAAGAATGACACAAAATATGAATGAGGTCTCATGTCCCTCCCCCCCAGCAGTTTCCCATGAAGCTGCTTGGTATTTTGATTTTGGTTAATGCGTCATATATCTACAACATATGTCTAAAAGCTTTTTTTGCCAATAATTCGATGCAGAGAATTCAATATGCAAAAACTAAGTCTGATTGTATTGCAAAAGAAGAGGGTAGTTATGTTCCAAGGGAAAAGAAGAAGAAACAAGAGGAGAAAGGTGGGCATAACTGTCATTTATTGTTTCCTTCGTCATTTTTTGAATTGTAGAACTAATGCATACATGTACCGTTATTATCTTTCCCTCTTTTTAAGTTTGAACAGGACAAAGGATCATATATAATGAGATTGTAGCATTGCAAACACTAGTACTTAGAAATTAATGGGAGGAATCCGCAATGCAGCTAAAAGGAAGAAATAATTAGTGTTATTTAATTCTATCATAACATGACAATTCTATATGGAGAATTTAAAACTGAAAAATGTTAAATAGGTGAAAGTGTGTGAATATATGATGGAGATCATACTGTGATTGAACCCAATGGTCGTTTGTTGTGGTCATTCCTGAATGCACCTGATGTACTTTTTAAGTTAGTTTCGTTTCCTTTACCTAGGAACTTTAGCAAACCTTTACCAATCTCAGATTTCTTGGGCCCAAAATAAAATGATAGAAATTTTCTGTTGTAACGTTGTTAGTGAGCTTGTAGTGTTTATATAGCGTTTGTGACGTTAATTTTTTTTTCCCATATACATGGACTCCTATGCGTGTGAAAGATTAGTAAATCAACCCACCTATTCCCCCTCCAAATTTTCGAAAAAAACAAAAAGTCATCCTTCAATTCCTGCATCTAGATTTGAAGTGTAAATAAATCTTCATTTCCATTTAAATTCCATGTTTAACATTTTAAGAGAAAAATATCGAAATTCACCCTTTGGAAATTGTTTTTGTGATCCTTCTTTCTGATCTTGTTGTTACGAATTAATATTAGTTCATTTGTTGGGTTTGTAGTAATTTCTGACTGTTTAATTTAGACTCACATAGTTTTGCCTGTTCAGCTGAAAGAAAGCGGCGTGCTGAGGAAGCACAACAATCTGGTGCGGCTAATGGCACACATAGTGCTAGTAATGGTGGTCCAACTGTAAGTTTCTATAATCATTTATGGTGTCTGATTTTCTCTCTCTCCTCTTTCATATTTGGTTCATCAGATCAATCTTCATGTCTGATAGTTTTTTAAGCATGATTGAAACTAGCAAATTAAACAACAATGATTATTGTGATAGTTTTTGGTTTTGGTTTAACTGTAGGTCGGTGGATATGATGGTAATGTTTATTGGACTAACATAGAATATCTACTATTATCTGCAGGCATCATTCCGTCAAGGACCCAGTGCCCAAGAAGCAGCTGCTCCTAATAATATTTTATTCATAGAGAATTTGCCTCATGAAACTACTGGTAGGATGCTTGAAATGCTCTTCGAACAATACCCAGGTTTTAAGGAAGTGCGCTTGATTGAAGCCAAGCCAGGAATTGCATTTGTTGATTTTGAAGATGAGGTGCAATCATCCATGGCCATGCAGGCTCTTAACGGCTTCAAAATCACTCCACTGAATCCCATGAATATAACCTTTGCTAAGAAGTAGTAGCTTGTCAGTTTTCTGTAGTCTGTATTTTTGTAGATCTTCCAGAAACTAATTGCAGACATTGTAAGATTACAGGAAGTCAAACCAGCAAGGCAGAGTAAGAATTCAACCACATTTGTCGAAAGGTTGAGATAGTGCTGTTATAATGTTTATTGATTTTATGTGGTTTAATTTTAATTTTATCTCTCAAACATGTCCACTTGAACATTGTAATAGGTTCTTCAACTATATAGTTTTAATTGAAGAGTCAAGAGAGGAAATAAATAAATAAATAAACTAATGATGTGGTAACAAGCTTTCGAAACAGAAATAAGAGCAATGAAGAGCCATGATAAAGTTTTCTGAACTTGTGATACTATTATTACTGGTTTAGATTTTTAGAAATTACTACTAGGGTGTGTTATTTACTTTGTTGTTAGTATTTCTCATGGTTTATATCAGAGACTAGGTTAGTGTAATCCTTATTTATTGTAAATGAAGAAATCTAGAGTGCGTATGTGAAGAAAACCGAAGATGACACAATATAAAATGTTATTATTTTTTAGTCGTCCAGGTCATTTTTACCAATAGTTGACCAAATTTCGATCAAGAAAACAAAACATTCTAGATGGTTTTTGAAAGTACTTGTCATATTTTTGTGGAATAATTCTTTCAAAGTATTAGAAGTTAAGGTGCTTGTTACAAAATTATTTTTTCAAATACTATAACATTGTTTTTGCAGATCTGTATTATTAAATTAGTCTTCTGAGGAGATTTTTGTTGTGGCTTTTCCCCAAAAGTTTTTAGAAAAGGTGGTGTTTGTTTATCTTGATGAATTATTGGATAATAACCATAACGGCTTATGAATGAGTTTTTTTAAAAATGATTTGTCAATGAAGCACAAGGAGTGAACATAAATTTCGTTCAAGTAAATAATCTAAGTGGCATAAGTTTGAAAGAAAATAAAATATGTTTACATGCCTGAAATGTAATTTTCTTCACTCAGGTTGTGGTATGGTTTACGTTTTTTTCGTTAAATTTCAGTTGTGGAACGGGAAAGGCAAATATGTAAATGGATAAAAATAAAGTAAAAGGGGGAGTTTGAATTTTACTTCCGATCTCAACATCTTGTTGATAAATAATTTATGATAAATACTTTTGCAAGATTCTTTTTAAGAGAATGGATTTCTTTATGTTAAAAAAACACAATACAGATTCTCAAATGTTCTATTCTCTCATTCTATAAAACATTCACTTTATTTTAAAATATATTATATTAGCAAACTTATTTAAGAGTTTGGATCTTATAACAAAAACGTCATTGAAAATTATATCTTTTAAGACCTGAGACTTTTTCAATTCATCCAAATTTCATAAAAGAAAAAAAATGGCATGTAAACGGGTACGTGTAGGTTATTCTCTAGGGCTGTGTTTGGTGTCCCATGAAACATGGGGAAGAAGAAAACAAAGAAGATGAATGTTGGACTCTTTTCTTCCTTTACTCTCATCATCTTCACATACACTTTCTCATTTAAAATCATATTGATCCTCTTCTGATTATAACAATATTAATAACAATAATTATAATATTATTAATTAAAATCAATATTAATATTAATAATAACAAATTTAACAAATTATAATTTTATTTTTTAATTTTAATTAATACTAATTATAACAATAATGAATATTAACACTAATTTAAATAATAATATAAAATAAATTATTTAAGAGAATGATTTGAAATTTATTCCAATTTTTTTTATTATTTTATTTTTATATATTTCCATTTTAAATCTTTTTTCATTACAATTAAGAAATTCAATTTTATTTTAATATAATTTTAAGTATTTAAATTTAAATTTGTATTACATTTATACACAAGAGTAAATTAGTAATCATCTATTTTTATTAATTAAAACATTTTCTTTAGTTTATTGCACTCATCACATTATTTAGAAACTCTAAGAAACTTTTCACTCAAATCCCTTTGCTCATCCATTCAAATTTCTAAATCCAAACAACACAACAATCTGTCAAATCCATCCACTCACTCTCCCTCACATCGACTCTCTAATCCAAGCACTACTTAAAAAAAATATAAAAACTTTATCTTCAAATGCACTCAAATCCATACACTTATTCTCCCTTAAATCCAATTTCTTAAAAGAACACACCCTTAAACCCACTTACTAATATGATATCAGAGTTATTAAAAGTCTATCCTACATTACATTGCACTAGTGTAAAATTAGTCTTTCATGTCACACGACTGTTAAAGGAAAATGACAAAAAAAAGTGTTGAGAAATTTTGGTAAATAGTAGTTGAACTTTATCACATCAAACTATTTAAGGTCCTCTTCCTTTTTGTTTTCTTTTTTTGGTGGCCTTGTTTGTGAGTGTTTCTAGAGATGTCAAAATTTATTTTATTGTTTGAATTGATTATTATGGGTCTTTTAAGAAGCTCTTTTAATTGGATATGGGTTTTATTGGATCCAAATGTGTCTGCAAGTAAGTACTATATATCTCTATTGTACTATTGAAACTAAAACCATGGTTGTTTCACTACCAAAAATAAAATAGAATTATCGACGAACAAAATTTGTCGATAATAGTAAAATTTCATTGGTAAATCAAAATTAATAAGGAAAAACTAACGGCAAAAAAATTGTTAGTAAAATTCTCGTTTGTAAATTTTACCAATGGATTTATTAGTAATTATTCGTTGATAAATATGACGATTTGGTTCTTCTTCTTTATCCTCCTCCTTTTCTCATCTTCTCCTTCTCTTCCTCCTCCTCCTCTCATCTTCTCATTCTCGTCCATGTTCTTCAACTTCGTTGCCTTTAAAGCCTCCTCCTCCTCCTACTATCACTCCTTTGATTCTACCTCTTTCTCCTTCAACTCCACTTCCTTCTATTCCTTTGATACCAATTTTACCCACGAATTTACTCAAATTAAATAAAAAAAATCAATTGTTGATGGAATTAAAAAAAAGAAATCAATGAAAAATTTATTGATCGATTTAAAAAAATTCAACAACTAATTTATTTATCAATGATTTTTGAAAAAGATTCAATTATTGACAATTTTGTCAATGAGTTTTGAAACAAATTAGTCAACTACCAATTTAAAAAAAATACTTAATTATCAACAAATTTACTGACGAAATCAATTATTGTTGTGCTTACCGAAAAAAATTTAAAAAAATTCAATTACCAATTAATTTTACCAAAAATGGTCAAAGTCCATTTTTAAAGTGCATTTTAATGACTAAATTCATACATTTTTAAAGTTTGGAAACTAAATTAGATCAAAATTTTAAAAAATAATTTTCACTAAAAATCAAAAGAGCAAGAACATATTTATTCCAACTTTTTATATTCAATTTTTTTTAATTTTCTTTAAACTCTATTAATGATTGAATTAAATAAACATGCCTTTTAGTCTTTAGTATTTATTATATGGTATTTATTAAAAGATATAATTAATATTAATATATAATTAATCTTGAAAAGAAACCACTTAACTTCTACTTTTTTTCTTTTGTAATAAACATAAAAAATAATTACTAAAAATTAAATACATACTTAATTATATTAATTGTTAGTAAAGTTTAAACAAAATTAACAAAATTAAATTTATTAAAAATATAATTTTTTTATACTGAAAGCAAAAATACGTGAATAACTATTATATATTAAACCAGTTATATATTTAATTATAAAGAAATACATAAAATTGTCATATAAACTATTTGTTTATTTAAATCTGCATAAATCAACTTCAAAAATCAATTACAAAAACCATAAAGAAAACCTCTTTTTAGTTTAAAGCCGTGATTAAAAATTCTCAACAAAGTGAGTTACCTACCACTGTTGTATTAGACATAAAAAGGAAAAGTATAAGAACCTAATTTGTTGTGCGCTTGTGAAGATGGTAACATAGTTTAAAAAATTTTTGAAGTGAGGACAAAGAAAAAGCCTAGTACGTAACATGTACACAGGAATTTCCCCATGAAAGAGCTGTCACCAAATTTGATAAAGTATTGTTTATATAATTTGATAATGAATAACGTAAGTGAAGATCTGCTTTAGTGGTCGCCGTACCATGTGGCATCGTAGCTGTACTATCCTACCTCAGATAAACACTTCACCGTGTAATGATTCCTTTTTTTGTTTTTTCCCATGCCAAATATGCCCCTTGCCCTTTTCTAAACACAGGCTTAATTAAAAAAACAAATTAAAATTACTTAACATGTTAATAATTGCTTTTTATTAGTTTTTAAAAATCTGATTTTTAATTAATGTATGAAATAATTTAATTTATAAAGGGTATTACTTCTTCTAAAAGTAAATAGAGAAATGAATCCATTAACACTTAAAAATTGAAGAAAAAAAAAACCATTCATAGACATCAAAAAGAGATATATTAACATTTAATGTATATTAGGTAGAATAAAAATACAGATTTATAAATTATACAACATGATAATAAAATTAATTATATGATAAATATAAATGAAAATAAAACATTAGAATTTAAGATTAAATATTAAAAAATAAAAGAAAAATATTGCGACAAGGGCAATTCGGTAATTTCTAGAGCAAAAGCAAAACGACGGAGGACAAAGTCATCAGCACTGTGAACTGACACTGATACCTTCATCGTCATCTGCGACCAGACTCAAAGCTTAACGCTTTCAACCGAAGAACGAAACTCCCCATCACTGCCCCACACACACATCAAACATTGCTTTGCTTTCAGTTAACCACCTTAATACAACCGCATCCAGAACCCGAATGTTCCGTTGACTTTCACTCTCGTTGCGCCACCATGGAACCACCCAACTTCTTCGATCTCCTTGCCAAGGACCTTCTCTACGCCATCCTCGACCACCTCCGCGACGACCCTTTTGCCCCAAAATTCTTCTCCCAAGCCTGCAAGTCCTTCTACGCGCTCGAGTCAACGCACCGCACCGCTCTCAAGCCACGTCGCCTTGACTTCCTCCCCAGAGCCTCTCGGCGCTACCCTTCCATCTTGCACCTCGACCTCACGCTCTGTCCCTGCGTCGATGATTTCGCCCTCAAGGCCCTCTCGCTCGCTTGGCGCTCTTCCCTGCGCTCCGTTGATCTCTCCAGGTGCAGGCTGTTCTCGCACGTGGGACTCTCCGCTCTCGCTCTCAACTGCACGTGCCTGGTGGAGCTTGACCTGTCCAACAGACCGGACCTCACTGACGTGGCGGCCAAGGCAATCGCCGAGGCTGTGAACTTGGAGAGGCTGCGTTTGGGAAGGTGTAAGGGAATAACGGACATGGGGATTGGGTGCATAGCTGTCAAGTGTGAAAGGTTGAGGCATGTTGTGTTGAGGTGGTGCATTCGGGTCACTGATTTTGGGGCTGGTTTGATTGCTATAAAGTGCAAGGAGATTCGGAGTTTGGATCTGTCTTATATGCCGGTAATGGATTTGAATGTTTAATGTTTTGAAGGTCATATATATATATACATGATGGCTTTTATTTTGGCACTGATAATTCAATGTTCAATTCGTTAATGTAGCAGATCACAGAAAGATGTCTTAATCATATCCTTCAATTAGAACATCTAGAAGATTTGGTTCTTGAGCATTGTCTGGGCATTGAGGATCACGGCCTTGCAACCCTCCAAGCAAACTGCAAGTCAATGAAGGTATTCCTTTTGGTTTTGCATTTCCTTCTCGGACCCATTGGACCCAAGCAAGCTTTTATTTGACTATTTTATGCCTGTTCTTATCTTTTTAATAGAGAAAAGTAATATTGTGGCCAAGCAATGGAGACTCACTGAAATGCTTGTGATTTTCAACATATAAGAAATTGTACTTATTTTTTCTCTATGATATTCATTCAAACATCTAGCAAGTGAGTCATCTGGATTCTCTGTAAGTTGTTTATGGAACTAGTTTAAGTGTGCTCTACCAAAGAGAGGGATGCATTAACTTCACCAGTTTGATAACACTCATGTTCTCTCTTTTCTTGGCAGATGCTTAACTTGTCAAAATGTCAAAACATTGGTCATATTGGCATTGCTTCTCTAACAAATGGTGCTCAGAACTTAGAAAAGCTTATCCTATCTTCTAGCGTGGTTGTAAGTTTTGAATCTGGCTAATCATTTATGTGGTAATCGTGTTATGGACTGTGCCTTGTTCTGCAGCCACTAATTTTATGTACTCAGGTTACTACTGATCTGGCAAAGTGTCTACAAAGTTTTCCAAGACTGCAATTGGTGAAACTCGATGGTTGCTTGGGTGTAGAGTCAGGATTAAAAGCCATCGGTTATGCGTGCAACTCACTCAAAGAGCTGAACTTAAGTAAATGTGTTGGAGTCACTGATGAGAATCTCTCCTTTCTTCTGAAAACAAACAAAAACCTGGAGAAGTTAGACATAACATGCTGTCGTACAATAACACCTGAATTCATGCCCAACCTAACAAATTCATGTTTACGGCTTACATCCCTTAGAATGGAATCTTGTAGCTTGATCAGCAGAGAAGGTTTCTTATTTATTGGACAGTGTCAACTGTTGGAAGAATTAGATGTCACAGATACTGAAATAGATGACATAGGTTCAATTTCTTACCTTACATTTACATTATAAAATGTTTTTTACCTTCTGTGTGTGATTTATTCATCTTGATTTGTGTAGGGCTTTGTTCAATCTCAAGATGTACCAAACTTTCTAGTCTGAAGTTGGGCATATGTTTGATGATAACTGATAAAGGACTAAAGCATATTGCTAACAGTTGTTCAGAGCTCCAACATCTTGATCTTTACAGGTTCTTGTATCTCAACTTTGTTAAATTTAAATCCAACTTAAGCATTATTCGGGGAAAATTTGCAGCCTGTTACCTCATTTTTTAAGTGAGATGAGTGAAAAAGCTTCATGAAACTTCGTTATAGAGCATATGTAAACTGCAAAAGATTTAGTTTTGATTGCTCATAGACATTAGACAATTCTGATCTCATCTAAAGATTGTGATTCTTGATAAATGGTTACGAATTTTTAACTTGTCTTTAAAGTTTGCTCTGTTTTATTTCACAGGAGTTCAAGAATAACCGATGAGGGAATTATTGCAATTGCCCTTGGCTGTCCTTCACTTAGGGTTGTTAACATTGCTTACAACAGCAACATCACAGATTCTTCACTGGCATTTCTTTCAAAATGCCAAAAACTGAGAACTCTAGAAATCCGAGGGTGCCCTCATATTTCACCACAGGGTCTCTCAAATGTTGTTGTCGGTTGTAGGAATCTTGAGAATCTAGACCTGAAGAAGTGCCGCAAAATTAATGATACTGGAATGATTCAGTTGGCTCAACATTCTCAAAGCCTAAAACAGGTAGGTTCCTATTCCTAACTTGTCCAATACATTTGGAGTTTCTTTTGTATGCTAGTGTTTATGAAGTTATTATCATTAGTACCTGATGTTCTATGGTTTCAAATCCCCCAGTGTGTATTTAAGAACTAACTACCATTGATTTATTTGAATTGCAGATAAAGCTATCATATTGCTCGGTGACCGATGTGGGGCTCATTGCACTTGCTAGAATAAGCTGCCTGCAGTATATATCCATTTTTCACGTAGAGGGTTTAACTTCAAATGGCCTAGTAGCTTTTCTTTTGGCTTGTCAAAGTTTAACAAAAGCGAAGTTGCACGCATGCTTCGAGCCACTGATTCCTCAACAAATTCTAAAATTCATGGAAGCTCGTGGATGTGTGCTTGTTTGGAGGGAAAAAACGTTTGAAGCCTCTTGGTAACTTTTGGACATTTCAGCCCTTTATTTCTAGCTTGTCATATATGCAGAAATTGAATCATCTGTGATATACACGAATCCTTGAATTTGATGTTCAATTAAAAACACAACAAGTTTTGCATAGTGGGGACTCAACGATATCTCAGCACATGCGATACAATTTTTGATTAACCATGACAAAAGTAGAGAGATATTGATACTTGCAACTAGAGAATTTGAAACAGTTTATTTGAATTATAAAACGACAATACAAGATATTCTTAAATCTGAACATTCTTTTATGCAAATATTCAGCATGTCTTACTGTGCACATCTGTGACAGGTGGGACTAGGTTCAAAAGGGTGGAAGCTACACACTTGAAGGAGTTTGTAAGCTCTGTAAGTATGCAAAGTTTTAGTTTTGTTGCCAATTAATTGGCTTCTCAAAAGGTTTGTATGTTTAATTTTGACTGGTGCATTTTCTTCAGGTAGTGGCAACGAAAATGTTATGCCAAATCTTTGGAAATGAACAGCAATGTTACAAAGACAGACGAAGTTGTAGCTGCTAGGCTTGTCTTGTGTCAGCATAGGAGGAAGCGATGAGGAAACTTCCCAAGTGCATTAGGCTCAGTCAAAGATTTCCATTGTTGGCTTTTCAAAATCATAAATGGTCAAAATGGATATGATATGCGCCATTTGTTACAAGTTATAGTATTTTGACGGTCCAATATAGTTTCCCTCCGTCAAAAGTCATTGCTGAGTGTTACATAAAGGCTAAGTGAAAGCAAAACATTGTTTTCAAGTGTATTAATACGATGTTGTTTTCACACGAATGTGGAGGGGCCAGGAAATGGATTGGGTGAAATAAGTACAGTATGGACTCAATTTTTGTTGCAAGTAAAAGCTTTTTTGAAAAGCGCGTTTAGATATTATGATAATGGTGGTGCTAATGCACCATCCTTGATCGAATTAGCATTGCAGATCATATGAAAAATACTGATAAAATCATTCTATATTGTTTTACCGCAGCTCAACTACGACCATGGACGAAATTCTTAAAGTACTACAATCGACCCTTGTTTATTAAAATATTCAATATTTCGAAAACAACAAAATATTAAAAAAATTTCTCATCTAAATAAAAAAAAATGGTTTTTTTTTCCCATTAGGTTTTGTTGTTGTTCACAACTTGAAAGTCAGAATTTAGTGAAGTCTGGTGAAGTGTGAACATGTGACTGTTAGTATTTGCCTTATTCTCTCTTCACATCGCAAAACGACAATTAAAGAAACAGCAGAAACGGTCAAAGAAAATGAAATCTAGAAGGGGCACCATTGAACAGTATTTTCCCTTCTGCAACTGATTATTGCCTTTACTCAACTACAATGTTTTTCGAGTTTAACTTTGGTTTCTCACTTTTAAGGTTTGTTATTCTTATTATGTTTTTTTTTTTTTTTTTTTAAACTAAACCAATAACAGCGAAGCATAATGAACACGATTGAGTGTGAATAATTTAGTCGATCCATCTGGTTTGACGAGGCATTAGTGACAGGTTTTGAATAAATAGACATTGAAAACGTCATTTAACTGCTTAAATTTAAAAGTATTGTAATGAAGCAAGAGTCAATAAAGGTTGCATGGGAGTGGTTTAGTTTTGCTTTCTTTTAATACCTTTTTATCTTCCAATACGAACAATGACCTTGATTAAGGATGATGCAATTCCAAATGCCGACACCTTTTGAGGATCAGAATCTAACAAAATGTTAATCCACAGTTCACTGCTTTCTAGATATTATTATAGTGGCAACTTGGCACAGAACAAAACAAAACAAACCAAGGCTATATTAGATGGGCGTTTACTTGGGAAAACCACAAGTCAAAAAATAATATTAGTGGACACAAATATTTGTACTTGTCTCACTTAAATTGGACAAAATAAAAGGTTTTTTTTTTTTTTTTTATAAGGGTCTGATCAAACAAAGAATTGAACAACCATTTCAATGTAAACTTTGTGAGGTTATTGAGTTGACTTCATTTTATTTTGTCGTGACCAGACAACAATGGTAGAAAAAAAAAAGCATACCAGTTTGGATATGATTGTGTTGAGAATAGTCTACGTGTGAATCAAAGTTCCATATTAGATAAAATAGATAAAGTTAAACACTACATAAAAATACAGACCCATATCACTATTATCTTAAGGTTTTGGAGTAAAAGTAGTATCAAATATCTTATATGTATAGGACCAAATATATATATATATATATATATATATATATATATGGGATATATATATCTAGAACCCCAAAAAGTTGATACCTTTTGTAAACATGTTTTTATCACAAGTATGTGTCCTGACAAAATTATACTTGAACTATGACATCAAACATGAGACTTATCAACCCTCTATGGATGTCATCGACTTACACATATTTCATTCCTTTTCTAGATTAATAGGATTATCAGATATATTTTTTCAAATATCTCATTATCTGTACTATTATATAAAAATAATTTCTCTTTGGTGTACACGTCTGATTTTCATTGTTATTCTTTAAGTATTATTTTTAAATCAAAATAATTATTTTATCAATTTTATCCTTTCGTAATTTTTTTTAATTTCATATAGTTTTTTAAATTTAAATATTTTTTTAAACTAAAATAATTACTACAATAAAAAAACTTCTACAAAAAAATAAATATTAATTACAATAAAATTTTATAAATTATTGAAATTTCCTTTTATGATTATTATAATAATAGTAATAATTTTATTATTTTTGTTATCATAAAAAAAAAATAGCGCATGTGCATGTAGCGCATGTGTTTTTACTAATTTTTTTATAATGAATTTTGAAAACTATTTTGTACTTTAGCAAGATGACAAAATCATTGATTATTTGATAAAAAAAAATCGTTGAATTATTTTGTTATGTTGATTAAGTTTAAGATCAATATAGGATTATTTTTGTGTGTGTTTAATCTCTAAATGTATAACAACATAATTGTAAATTTGTGAACTTGTTAAAACTATTATTCTTCTACTTTTGCTCTTTTGACAGGTGACTTTCAAAGTATTTATCTTATCTTATACGATTTGTGTTTATTTTGTAATGTTTTGTTTTACTATCAACAATTAGAATAAATTAACTTATCCAAAATGGTTGTCCAAATTGTATGACTTATGGTCAATAATTCTTTAAAGAAGTCAACAAAATTGTTATTTCCAAAGTTCGAATGGAAAATGAAACATATTATCATGAAATGAGCACCAATAATAAAAATTAAGAAGTCATTCATGCTTGGAATTAATGAATGATATTATACATATTATATATATTACACTAAAAAATTATTGAGTAGCAACCAAATTCAGGAACAAAAATAATTAATCATATATTCACTAAATTAAAGACTATTTTATAAACTAAAAATTATTGATATATAAAATAATTTATATTATTGATAAAATATTTGTGAATTAAAATCTGAATTACTCCTGGTTTAATTAGTTAGAGATCATAACTACCGTAAACAAATAGATATCTTCACCCAGCAGCAACACAAGTTTACACATGGTCAATATTTGAATAAACTCTTCAACCATAACTTCTAGAATGACGAAAAAACCTAAATAAGATATAAAACTAGTTGACACTTCAGTTAAAAGTCCAATTATGATTGTATTCTTTCAACTTTGAAGTAAGCTTCCTCATGTTTTTCCAAACTTAAAATTGATCCATTCAAAATGTTTCTTTTAGTTCTGCTATCCTTAAATATCATTATAAATATAGCTTATATGACAAAATTATAAAATATTTAAACGATAATTTATTTCCGATCTTACATTTTCTAATCATCAAATATCTAACATTTATTTTCCTTTGAACGTACTCATTTTCGCAATATTTAGATAGTTGGACTAAACAATTAAAACATTTTTTTTTTAAGTTTATAAGCTAAAACAATGAGTTTTAAATTTGAAGGATAAAAAAATATTTTAAATTTAAGGGAATAAAAATATAATTTGAACTTTTTACAAATTAATTTAATTTATAGAAGAGAAATAGTTCCTTCATTTCTCGAAGTTTTTTGCAACTAGACTCAAATTCAAGATCTCCCATTTGTAAATATTTTTTTTTTCTTCACTGACTCTTAGTAGTTTCATTGCTGTCAATAGAGACCCGCTACATTAAATATTTGAATTTCTTTTTTGATACATTTGGAAGCAAATTTGAAGTAATGATAGATTTATTTTTCTTTTGTATGCACAGGGACTATATTTATATAATGGGATAACAATAAGATAAAATATAAGATAAGTACCGATGTTAAAAACTAGATATATGAAAATAAATATAAGATGGATACAAGTAGCATTCAAATACCGGAATTCCCAAATATACTTTTCAAAAATAATTATATTCAAGAGACAGTTAAATATTAAATGTAAATATTTTTTTAAATCCAACGATATTCACCTTATAATAAGTATAGGTACCTTTAACTAGAACAACCAAACCATATAAAGGCACATATTTTATAAAAAAAAAATCAAAAAATTTACAAGTTCATGTATGAAGTGAAAATCATATAAAAAATTGTGGATCTAAATATGTTTAATTATTGTTTTGGTCTCCTAATTTTGGTCCCTTATTATTTTTTTGTTCAATTTGGTCATTGTCATTAAGTTCACGTTAACCCGTGTCTATACATGTTAGGTGTCATTTTGTGAATTTTTAAAAAAAAAAATTAAACTGTCATGTGTCACATCATGGTTATGACACGTGTTAATTTGAGAATTTTTTAATTTAAAAAAATTGTCACATGGCAGGTCACGATTATGTCACGTGTCAAGCTAACGATGATTGTTTTCAATTTAGTCTTTCTATTTAGAATTTTGATTCAAGTTAATCTTCCAAATTTTTAAAATGATTCAATTTGGTCTTTCTCCAATTTAAGCTTAATTACAACTTATATATTCATGTTAAACTAAATTTTCATCATTTATACATCAAATCACTCTATAAATACTCATATTACTTTATTTATCACATTTTTTCACTTATAATTTTTTACACTTAAAATTTTTTACTTATGTAAAAGTAATAATTTGAATAGTTAAGAGGAGTAATTTGATCTATAAATATATTAAAAATTATGTTAACATGTATATATAAGTTGTAATTAATCCTAATTACTAATTTGATCTCAAAATGGAAAAAACAAAATTGAATCATTTGAAAAAATAGAAAACTAACTTGAATCAAAATTGTAAACAAAATAAAGGGATCAAATTGAAAATAATCATTATTAGTCTGACACGTGACACAATCATAGCTGTCACATGATAGTTTTTTTTTAAAAAAAACGAATTAAAAAGTTTAAAAAAATTAAAAAGAAATCTCAAATTGACATATGATACAATCATAACATGACATGTGATAGTTTAATATTTTAAAAAAATAAAAACTAAATTTAAAATAAATTTAAAAATTAAAATTCCACAAAATGAATCTTTTTAAAGAATTAAAAGATCAAATTAAACAAATAAATAATAAGGGACCAAAATAAACCAAACCAATAAATTAGAAACTAAGAGAGTAATTCAACCTATATAAATAATTTTACCAACATAGCTCGAGTTCGATCTTTGTTGAAACAATTCTTTGTCATATTTTATTTACTTTTCGGCTGAATTAGATTAATTAAAAACAAAAAATTTAAATATCAATAGATTGTGTTTATTTGATAAAAAAAAAGTTAGCAATACTTTTTCTTTTCTTTTCTAATACTTTCTGTTTATTAAAAAAAAATTATTGGAACATATCAATTTTAATGAACGTCGTATCTACATTGGAAAAGAAAAACATTAAACGAGAAATAAAGCTACAAAAGATTATGATTAAAGTTTTTCAAACAATATCGAAAAAGATGTGGGTGCTATTTTTGTTGTAATATTAATTCTAAAACTTCAAACACACTCTTAAAAATTTCTTCCACACGCTATATGATAAATGTTCCATACGTTACATGTTATTTGCTGGTGTTCTAGAAACATATTGTTGCATAGATTGCGCCAACTTGGAATAATCCAATAATGTGAAGCTGTCATTTTTTCCACATTTAATCTTTTCTCTAATTTTGCTTCTTCATTTCATCTTCCTTCTTCTCACCTTTCCCACTGTTCCTGCTTTGAAAATGCAAACACACAACTTTCTCCTAATAATGCCAATAACAACCAACATTTTCATCTTCATATCCAATCTTGCATATGACATCATATACATGATTGAATAACGTGCATAGTTTGATTTTTTTTTTAAGAATAAATAGTTGTTTTTGAAAACTAACTTGCACTAAAATGAAAATTATTAGCACTTTTCATATATGTTAAAGTGAAAGAAAAGTTAATTAAGAAATGTTTTATTGTCTGATCTTGAATATAAACAAAAAAAAAAGTTAATTCAGTCACTAAAGAAAATTAGTTAGTAGCATATATTTGTATTAATTTTTCTTTTTTTTTTCTAAGCTGTCATTTTTCTTAAAACTTTATATCAAGAATGAAAGATTTAAAAAAAAAAAAAAGTAATTAACCAGGAGTATATTAGTGATAATTTCATTAGATGAGTAACATTAGTTTACATTTTCTTATATTAAAATACTACAATTTAAAACACTTTTATTGACATTTAAGATCTAAAGTGCTACCTTTTCACTTATGTAAAATGAGCTTTTTTTATATATATATATATATATATATATATATATATATATATATATATATATATATATATATATATATATATATATATAACTTAACTATTTTTTATTTATAAATTTAGATATTTTTAATTGAGTTTCTATGGTTTAAATTTTTTATTAATTGAGTGACATTATTTTTATCGGTCACTTTGCTTATTTATTTTCACATATCATCTTGTTATTAGAGATTCAACCGAAAATACTTGATTTCATAAAATTTTTAATTAAGTCTTTTCTTTATAATTCAGTATACATTTATATTATTTTTATCATTTAGTAGCTAATATATGAAAAGACACCATAATATTTAAGTGAATAAGAATAAAATACAGGTAAGATACTAAATATGTAATAAATGTAAATATGATGAATATTAAGGTCTTTATCAATTTATAATATTTTAATAAGTCTTTTGTATGAATAGGCTTGGGTTGATTGTCCAATTCCTCCCAATATTCAATAAACGTTTAATTTGATAGATGGACACAAAATGTAGATCATAACACTAATATGAGATAATGGCATAATTGTTTATTGATGTCATCTCAGGGGCTAAAGAACTCACTAGCCCCTAATACTTGAAGGTTTTGATGTGTTGACAATCTTATAAAAAAAATCATATATTTGACTAAAACCTAACTTGGCTTCATTCATACATTGATTCTCTAATATTAAAGAGTGAGTCAAGTAAAGAAAAGCTTTGTCATCTTGAAAGAAAATTTTCACATCTTTAGCTTAGACATATCACAACATTATCCATACATTGGCTCTCTAGGCTCGAAGAGTGACCAAATGATAAAGAGTTGTAACACTTTGAAAGAAAAATTCCATAACTTTATTGAAGACGTGTTCTTACATCATTCGTGCATCAACCTCAAACTCAAGGAGCGACCCAAGTGATAAAGAGTCTTAATACTTTGAAATAAAATTTGTATATCTTTTATTGAAACATTTGTACACCAGTTCTCCAAACTCGACAAATAAGTTGAAGTCATATCATAGTAGATACGTGACTGGTTTTTTGTGATTATGATGATTATCCTAAGAAACAAGAAAAACTTTGTTTGTGGGTGTTGGATTGAAGAGATCTAATGAATGAAGATCATGACAACGATTGGTAAGGTATGCTTGACTTGTTTGCCTATAAATGTGGGGTGAATCATTTGTACAAGAACTAAGTGATCTTCAAGCATTATAAGAAGTGGCAAGCTGTAGAGGTTTTGTTTTCACATTAAGTTAGTAACATTATCTTGTTTGAGTTCTTTGAGTTTTTTGAGTGGGTGATTGTTTGGAAAGGGTGATCGTGTATTGAATCAAATTGTGGACCTCGAGCTAGGTGTCAAGTTCTCATCATTGTGAGTGATTTTTATGTCCTGATAATGCTGATGATTTAGTCATGGACCAAGTGATTGAGCAAGCACAACTTATATGTCCTTATAGTATTGTACGATTGGGTAGTTCCATTTGACAAAGTACTTTCCAAAGTATGGGTGGTCATCGTTGGTACCATTCTTTTGATGCCATTGTAGCCTTATTGGATAACACTACTAAAGTCTGGATCATTTAGCTTACCAATGTTGCACTATTGATAATACAAGTCATAATCAAGAGGGGTTTGTCAATGATTTCTTTGTGGGATTACACATCTTAGTAAGCGGTCAACATTTTTTTTTTCAATTTGCTTCAATCCCTAATTGTATTAGCATGATTCCCAAGAATTTCCTCTTTCTAACTTGAATATGCACTTCTCTAAGTTAAGCCTAATGTTGAATTTTCATAGTATGACAAAAACTTCTCCAAGATCAATTTTTCTTTCTTTTTCCTTTGATTGGAAAAGATTGTTCGGTCATCATTTTCACATTCTATGGGGGACTTTTATTTCAACTATATGGAGGGGAGGTTTAACAACACATAATGAAAAAAAAAACCATTTTTACCCATATTATAATATTATGAAAACATATGATGCATTTTTGTTTCCAAAGCTTATAAGATGAGAAATGATTATCATTTTATGATAGTTTTAGGAACTATTAACATAACCATGTTTGAGTTATGGTCTTGAGAATCAAATGCTACTCATTTTTAGTTAAAGAAAAGGCTAACCAACACAAAATGTCTTTGTTTTTTGTGATTTTAATATGAAATTCACATATGTCCTTATGGGTTGGGAAATAACAACATCTAATTCAAGGATATTAAGGAATTTTTCTAAGGAGGATCTGATGATGATACTTTAAGGTTAGCTAATATGGTGTGTGACATATTTATGACATTTTAATTATCATAATTTGATAATATGTATGAAGTTATTATCTTAGAGATGTCAGATATATGTTAAGGGGAGAAATTAGTATACCTAGGGATGACCACAAGATGGGCGGAATGTGGATAAGTTTCATTATTTCATCCCATCCTTGAAGTAAAAATTCACATCATATCATCCCATCTATATACCCATTAAGTATAAAACTTTTATCTCATTCTCATCCATATCATGTAATAGGTATATCACTACCCATGTCCATATTACTTTTTTTTTTTATTTCAATATTAATCAATTAATTTTTATAAAAGAATAAAAATTACAAAAGAGAAAACATGATATTATCAAATATTTAGAAAGAAATGATAATTATATAAATGTTAAATTAGAGTATCGAATAACAATTAGATAATAGTGAAAGAATTATATAAAATATTACACAATTACATATAAATGAATTTCATAACAACCAAATATCTATTAATTTTGAAAACGTTAATGAAACAAAATTTGATAAAGTTAAAAAATATTTTAAATAATTAACAAACAACAAATATTCAAGTTTAAAAATACTTCAAATGTCTATTTACTCCTTTTCTCAAATGAAATCTCTCCTTTTATACATTAATAAATATTATAATACATAAATGAAATTACATAATGAAAAAAAAAAATTAAACTAATAATAAATCGAATTTAAACAATTTTTCATATTTTAAACTTCATGACATGACATTAAAGCAATATTCTACATGATACAAGATGCCTTTATTCAATTGTGATGGTAAAATCATTGTGTGCTATAAAAATGATTTGATAAACCTTTGAACAAAACTGCATAAAGAAAAAAAATATGTATCATTAAGAGTATGGTAAGATAGAAAGTTCCTTGAAGATTTTTTAAAACTTCTAGATATCGAGCTAGTTAAACCATTGAGAGATCATGAAAATTGTTTAATCGAAACAAAAATTCTTCAAGGTGGAAGTTATCAGTTTGAGCCTGATTATCCCTAAAACCAAATATAAGTTTTTTTATTTGGATGCCATGATCGAATAAGAATTGATTGAATAATATAATAATTGAGAATGAAGAAAAAAAAAAGAGAACAAAGAAGATACATTTTTTATATTATCTAAGAAATAAAGAGTTTATGCAATTAAACACTTGAAATCTAAAAACTATTTGATTCACTACAATTGATAATACACCATTTGTACATAACCACACAAATAAAAAAAATATGTAATCAAAAGGAAGCTCCTAACTTGGAGATGCGAATAAAAATTTTGTAGATATATAACAAGTCAAACTATTAGAAGAGAGGATGAAAAAATGTGTAGCAAAAAGAAAAAGAAGGGTTACGAAACTAAATACTAAGAGAAGATAAATTTTTTAGGTTACCTAATAAACTATAAATACTTTAGTAATTTAAACGGAAACATGGATGAAAAATGGAGATGACTAGTAGGATGGGGATGGAGGAAGATATGTAGATGTTCATTCTTGTCCTCATATCCAATTGACAAAATCAAGTAATATCTACACTCGTATTCCATTAATGCAGAGATTCTATGTTAAAATGAAGACAAGTTCAGACAATACGAAGACAAATTTTTTTCAATAAATTCTCTAAAATTAAGAACTTTATTGGTGTAACTCATTTCTTATTTAATGTTTTACTTATATTTTTGTGGGCTTAATTAAGTCAAGTTGATGATATACATTTGGATATTATTTTTGTTGGTTTAATTGAGTTATTAGTTTATGATAAATTTGAGTATTTTCAATTAAGTTTTTATTAAATTTTTTTTGTGGTTTGTTGAGTACTAAACAATTTTATATTTTTGAATTGAATCTCTGTCACTTAAGTGTTTAACTTATTTGCTATGTAAGTGACGTGATTGATATCTTATCTTATTGTATACTTGTTCTAACGTATTAAGAAAATAAGATTACATGGTTAATATAAAAGTTAAATAACATTGTAGTTAGATAACAATAATAATCTCATTAATTATAATGATAGATATAGTCCTTTGATGGGTATAAATATGACATAGAAGCTAACCTTATTATTTAACACATTTTTAATAAAAGTAATGATATTTTACATTAATCATAATATTCATTTTCTATTAATCATTAAATCTTATATTCTTAACTCATATAAATATGTAAGGAAAATAACATAATAAAATAATAATCATGTTACTTTATTGAAAAAAATTAAATGACAAAAAATTAAATGAAAATATAAAAAAATTAAATAATTAAAAGATAAAAAAGTTGAAAGAGACTTCATTAAAAAATATTCAAATTCATTAGTTAAACCTATTTTTTTTAATGTATTCCTTATCATTATTATTATTTTAATATTATTATTACAGTCTGTCTCATTTTCCTTACATGTGTTATTTTCCTTTGTATTTATGTAAGCAGTCTGTCAATTTATCTCTTTTTTTTGTTTTTGTTTTGTTTTATAGGTCTCTCGTTTCCCCTGACACACGAAACATGTACAAAAGTGTTCACGTAAACACATTTGTGTTTCTTCTTTTCATAAAAAAACAAAGCAATTTCTGTTACAAAATCTAGTTTAAAACTTGGGAAACTATATGAGATACTCTAGAAACAGTGTTCAAAAGTAACACCACAATCATCTCGGATTCTAGCACTGCAATAGTGGCTAAAAGAAGAAAAAAAAAAGTTTTGAAGCATATTAGCAGCTGAAGCCATTGAAGATTCCAAACTGCACACATAGCAGCAGTAACACAAACAAAGAAGCAAATCTCAGTGCAAGCCTAGCCGCCATCCAGTCAAACCCACGAGCTTTGACTAAAAAAGCACCTTTAAAAATTCCAAAAAATAGAAAAATAAAAAATACACGGTGGCAAATTTTCAGCGGTCAAACAATCCCTTCATTTCTTGTTTCTTACCTTCCCAGAAATATCGTCCCCCAATAGAAACCAAAGCCTTGTGCAATACGTACCCTCTCCCTCTTTATATTAAACGTTTCCATTTCCAACTTTCAAAGATTTTCTCTCCACTCCTTCTTCTTCCTCTTCTTCTATTCCTCTCTCATGGCTTCTTCTACTGGTAGTTTAGACACCTCTGCAACTGCAAACTCCTTCGCCAACTTCACCTTCGCCACACACCCCTTCATGACCACTTCTTTCTCTGACCTCCTTGCTTCTCCCACAGACAACAACAATAACAACAACAAGTCTCAGGGTGCTTTCTCTGAAAAAAATGCCTCTGGTGTGCCCAAATTCAAGTCCACTCCACCTCCTTCTTTGCCTCTCTCCCCTCCTCCCATTTCTCCTTCTTCATACTTTGCTATTCCACCTGGTTTGAGTCCTGCTGAGCTTCTTGACTCTCCGGTTCTCCTTAACTCTTCTAACGTCAGTCCAACCTCACCTCTCTTGTCTTGTTTTGTTGTTTGAGTTAGGTTGTTAAGAAAAGTTTGATAAAAAAAATGAAGTATTTTTTTAGTTTTTGATAGATGTTTATGTTGGAACTAGACATGATTAACATGTTTTGTATGAGAGAGTTTTGTAGTTTAGTTTTCAACTTATGTAAGATAAATTGTATCATACTAGTTTGTATGTTAAAACAAGGCGATTTCTTTGGAATTTGAACTTGCTTTTGCTTCAGATTTTTGTTTTCTGTTTTTGGTAATTTATTTTTCCTTATGGTTCCTGTTGTTTTTCCTTATGGTTCCTGTTTCGTTTCACCGACTTGCTTTTTGTTGATGTTGAATTAATTGGTTTGTGTTTTTAAATACAGATACTGCCATCTCCAACAACCGGAGCATTTGTTTCTCAGAGCTTCAATTGGAAGAGCAGTTCAGGGGGAAACCAGCAAATTGTCAAAGAAGAAGACAAAAGCTTCTCAAATTTCTCTTTCCAGACCCAGGCGAGGCCTCCTGCTTCATCCACAGTAACATATCAATCTTCAAATGTTGCACTTCAAGCAGTAAGTGATCCATTTAAATGCTTTTCTCTTGTTGGATTTTTGTATTATATGCTATTCTTTTCTTAATTTTCAATTTTGATGCTTGCAACAGCAAAATCCATGGAATTTTCAGGAGAGCACAAAGCAAGATAGTTTTTCTTCAGGGAAGAGTGTGATGAAAACCGAAAACTCTTCTTCCATGCATAGTTTTGCCCCTGAGATTGTTAGTGTGCAGACTAACCATAGCAATGGATTTCAATCTGATTTTGGAAATTATCCCGCACAATCTCAGACCCTAAAAAGAAAGTCAGATGACGGATACAATTGGAGGAAGTATGGCCAAAAACAAGTGAAAGGGAGTGAGAATCCAAGAAGTTATTACAAATGCACATACCCCAGTTGCCCCACGAAGAAGAAGGTTGAGAGGTCTTTAGATGGACAAATTACTGAGATAGTTTATAAGGGTACTCATAACCATCCCAAGCCTCAATCTACCAGGAGAAACTCATCATCTTCCTCTTCTCTTGCAATCCCTCCTTCAAATCCCATCAGCAATGAAATCCAAGATCAATCATATGCTACTCATGGCAGTGGACAAATGGATTCCGCAGCCACCCCAGATAACTCATCAATATCAATAGGAGATGATGACTTTGAGCAGAGTTCTCAAAAGTGTAAATCAGGTGGAGATGAATACGATGAAGATGAACCTGATGCAAAAAGATGGTGAGTTTTTACTTCATTACTTTGTATCATAATTAAGGTTCTCCATTCCACTTTATAGCATTTTATTGGCTAACTTCTTCATTAATTTTTCAGGAAAATTGAAGGAGAAAATGAGGGTATGTCAGCGCCTGGTAGTAGAACAGTAAGAGAACCTAGAGTTGTGGTTCAGACAACCAGTGACATTGATATCCTAGACGATGGATACAGATGGAGAAAATATGGGCAGAAAGTAGTAAAGGGCAATCCAAATCCAAGGTAAACAAAGACACTCACCGTAGGTTTTACTTTTGTCCAACCTTTTAAAAGTTGTTATACTTTGCAGAAACAGTAGATGGAGAATCAATTAAGGAATTCCTCATTCTCATGCTAATTATAATTGAAACAGTTTGATTTAGATATAAAGAATTTCCTAGGGGACCAGACAGGAATTCTTGCAGATAATGTAGTTATTAACTTACCTTATATGACAATAGGTAAAATTTTTGTTGTTAACTGTACATACCATTTTGTCTGATGTAAATGTGGTAAAGACATTATAACTGTATGATGGCTGCTATTTCTTTGCCTAAACCTGTAATGATGGTTTTCTTTGTGGAAATTCTGCTGTACACTACTATACTTGTGCCAGTTTTTCCTTTTCCTTGTCTGAAACTCCTTGGTCAAATTTGGCAACTTTGATTTTTCTCATGTGTGCATGTGATTTAGAAGAAAAAAAGTTCTCTCATATTGGCTGGTCTGATAATGTTATTAACTTGTGACATGTAGGAGTTACTACAAGTGCACACACCCAGGATGTCCAGTGAGAAAGCACGTGGAACGAGCCTCACATGACCTCAGAGCTGTGATCACAACCTATGAGGGAAAGCACAACCATGATGTCCCTGCAGCCCGTGGCAGTGGCAGCCATTCTGTTAACAGACCCCTGCCAAACAATGCTGCAAACACCACCACTGCAATAAGGCCATTGTCAGTGAACCATCACACTGACAACAACTCCATTCAAAACCAAAGGCCACAAGCACCACCATCAGGGCAATCACCCTTCACCCTAGAGATGCTACAAAGTCCAGGAAACTTTGGATTCTCAGGTTTTGGAAATTCAATGGGCTCTTACATGAACCAGCAACAATTATCTGACAATGTTTTTTCCTCCAGAACCAAGGAGGAGCCCAGAGATGACATGTTCCTTGAGTCTCTACTATGCTGAAGGATCTCTCTCTTTTTTTTTCCCTTTTGGTAGGCATGAAAATTTTGGAAGGAGGGGGGGACTAGGATTTAGTGGACAAATAAGGTTCATTCCATTTATTGCATTTTTTGGTTTGTTTTGTTGTAAATTTATACAGCCACAGGATTGGTATATAGTATATATTCCATAACTGTTGTATGTCACAGATGGTGTTGCTGAGATTTTTTCATTACTTTGAGGTTTCTCTCTAGTTGGGAAGACAACCTCGTGTTAATCCTTTGTAAGACAGTTAATAGTTAATCTCTTGTCAATTGTTCACTACAAAGACAGTAAACTTCACTATTATTTGTGTTAAAACATTAAACTGTGTCACATGGGTTTGATTCACACTGATAAGAAAGAGGTTTAAAATTTGATGATTGGAGGAACATAAGGACAAGTGATGCATTTAATTGGATGGCATACTAGTCAAAGATAGGGTGCTGGCTTGTTTGGTGGGGAAGGTGGTCAAGGTCAACTTTGGTTGTTTCCTTGCATTTTTCTTCCTTAAACAAATGGATGCTTCCAGGTAGCAACCCTATCTATCTATCTAGTCATAAATTTTGTCTTGTACAGTTGAAATACAGGAATGCCCCTGGGAGGGACTTGAGAGAGTGGTGGTGGGAAGGGACAGTTTTGGAAAAAGGGTTTTGTTTTCACATTTTTGTTTAATGAGAGTTGTGTGAATGTAGGAGAACTGGGAATGAGACATTTACGTGATGCACACGTTTCTCTTCTGCAGATTCATTTGTCCTAGCCTTTGTTGTCACTGTCATGGGGCCACACAACACATGCTTTTTTCCTTCTTCGCCGACCTTACCTTGCAACTCCATGGCTAAGCTAATCCATTTATATCTTTGTTTTTGCCGCACCTCAAGCATAGAAAATTGATGATTGAAAAGGAAGCCAAATAATCTATTGCAGTGTGGTGTGGTTGGGTGTTGGGGGTTAAAATTCTGTTATGTCTTTGCTCCTACTTGGGATGGATTAATTAAGACACACAAGTGAGTTTAAAATGTTTACATTAAGTACTTATGGTATTAAAATGTTTACATTAAGTACTTTGTACTTAGTTTTATAAGTTTTGTTTGAAACAATTCATTTGTAATACTCAAGTGAGTTCGATCTTGTAGAATTTGAATGATACGTAAGAATTTATAGGTTTTAATTTGAATGTGATTGTTGCATACACATATATAAATTAATAAATTAAGACCTACACTAAAATATGTTTTGATGTTAGAAGAAAAAAAGTAAATAAAGTTTTGAGGATTAAGTTTTACTAGTTATCACTTATTATTATTATTATTATTATTATTAAGAATAACAAATATGATATTTAGTGAAACAATTTAATCAAAGTAGTTTTATTTTATCAAAATATATTATTTTTGTCTATTGAAAATATAACTTATTTGGAAGAAAATTAAGAAAAAACTAACATTTCATTCAAAACTAAGAGTATCATTCCATTTAAAAAAAAATAGAGGAAAAAATTGTTGTTATTTTAGAATGAAGTAATTTTCAGAATATTTAAACAAGTATAGAAATTTTTAAAAGATGTAGAAGAGTAAATATATATATATATACACACACATATATATATATATATATATATATATTCAAAGCTCTAATTAAATGAATATTATTATTATTTCTTTCAATGTTTTCTTTTAGTATTTCTTTTCCTATACAAAGTAATTTGTATTAACATAGTACTGAATCTAATCCAAAATATGAAAAATAAAGAACATAATACAATTTTTTAAAGATGAAACTCTCTAAAATGTTCTTTTACCTTTTCAAAGTCAAGAAAAACAAATTCTGTCATAAATTTAAGGGATGGGATTATTATATCAGTTTTAGTGAAAAGGGTTGTGTTTTTTGAGAATTAATTATAGGATATGTTCCTTTAGGTCTTGAAAAAAGATTTATTTCTTTTGTTAGATGCAGATGGATATATAGATAAGATCTAAAACTGATAGTTGTCGTGTTCATAAATGTGCTACCATGCCAAATAGTTTATGATGACCCCATGAATGATGTCATCCATTTGCTAAGTGCATTTTTTATTATGCAGGTGATATTGCTATGTTTCTTTCTTAATCATCATTTATCTTTTCTAATCAAATTATTGTAAGCTTAAACATCAAAATAAATTGGGAAAATGCACCTTCACATCAATGATAAAAAAAATACATTAATTTCTTCTGTTTAAGAGACACTTGTGACAATCGATTCTGGTTATGTTTAATGAAAACGAGAAACTTCAGGATTGTGCAAGATTTGAATTTTGAATAAGTACAATAATACAAAAACTAATTAAATCATTTTCTTGTTATGTTTAATGAAAACGAGAAACTTCAGGATTGTGCAAGATTTGAATTTTGAATAAGTAGAATAATACAAAAACTAATTAAATCATTTTATGAAAATGGTTGATTAATTGAAATGTTTCTATAAAGTAGTCTGGTTCCATTCTTTTAAGAAGTTGTGTATTTTTCTAATTTAGTTTGATTTAATTTTATTAATTTATTCTTATTTTTTAAATTGAAATGTTATTAATTTATTCTTATTTTTTAAATAAATTATTTTTTTTGTTAAATTTATAATAACAAAAACGTAATAATAAAAATACATGAATAGAAAATAATATCATTAATTGAAATTAACTTGCTAATAAATAAAATGTGAAATAATTATATTAAAATTATCATTTATAAATATCTATATATATATAACACTGGTATTAAACAATTTATTTAATATTGTATCATAAAAGAAGTACTGTTACAGTTTTTAATCTGATTAAACAACTTATTGAATATTATACAAGAAGAGGTTCCATTACAGTTTTTAGTGAGTGATTTTGTTTTGTTTGTATTTAAGTTTGGTTTATTTTAAAACCAATTTCATTTTGAGTGTTCAATTAAAAACACCATTAATGTTAAGCTCAAATTTGAAAAGATAAATAAATTCGTGTTTAACATGTTTCAATCTTTAGTTTTTGATGAAAAATATTTAGGTTAGTTTGAAGATTTTCATTTCGACTGAAAATATTTATACTAACTGAACATGAATATAAGTCAGAGTAGTATTTTGATTAAATCAGTTATACCCTCTTGTCTTTTCTTATTTAAATTATTAAAACATTTTAGTTTATTAAGTTTTGGTTATACTATTTTTCATTTCTTCACACTTAAGTTATTTTTTTTATAATTATGGAGGTGCAGAAGAAAAAAAGGGATGTACAGGAAGAGATGTCCAAGTTTGGAAAAGTTTTGATGGGGTGTAGGAAGATATTGCCCAATAACAAAATCCGTATCCACTGTTTGGGCTGATTTAGGGCCATAAGTTATTTGAACGTGTGAACTCTCATATTAATAAAACTGAAATTAATGGATAAAAATTATTTCAAAACTTTTTAATCAAATTAAAAGAAATTTAAATTTGAAACAAACAAAGGTGTTCGATTAAATTTGATTCGTAAACTATTTAGAATTGCTATCATTTATTTAATTATATGAACCCTCAAATGAATAAAATATTGAAATTAGTAAATAAAAATTATTTTAAAACTTTTAATAAAACTAAAAGATATTTCTGTACAAAAAAGAATTTGTTAGATTAATTTTGATTGATAAGCAATCAATTAGATCGTTTACCAAGATGAAGTGTTATCATTTATTTAATCATATGAAGAATCCTATTGGATTTAGTTTCTTAGCTTACTAGAGTCATAAACTTTGTAGCATTTTATGTGAACACCACCCATTTCAATGCCAAAAATATCATCAATTAATCATAAAACAAAACTAATTTTAAGTCACCAATCCGCAATTCAGCATTGCCGCTAGAAATAAATAATCACAGTAACTGGGTGGTGCATAATCTACATCTTCCAAATAAGTCAACAAAACATGTTTATATTTGAAGGTTTTGACTTTATCCCTTCTTCTTCATTCTCTTCCAAATGACATGATCTTCATTGGAAATCACGGTTGATTTGACGGAAATGTCTCTTTAGGTGACAAAATGGGCGTTAACGAAACTAAATGGGTTTGTGAACATACAACATTGTTTCAAACTAATCCCAAAGGAATATTCTACAACGAAGACCCTTTAAACTACACGTTAACGGTGGTCCTTTTACAGGCCTCCATAGCGTGCTTAGCCTCCTTATTCTTCGAGTTTCTTCTTGTCCCCATTGGGGAGACTACCTTCATTCCACATGTGCTGGTAATACAACATATATATTTTGTTATATGCATATATATCATCATTTATTCTGCAGATAACAATGCTTAAAGCACCTTTAATGTTGTGTTTTACAATGTTTGCTTTAATAATTAAAGTGTGAATTAGGAATGCATGTAGTTGGATATGTAACTAAGCTAATACTTAATTTGGTTATGGAAATGCATGTATTTTTCTCAGGCAGGGTTGGTACTGGGACCATCACTTTTGGGGAAAACTTTAAACCTTAAAAAGTTGTTCTCCCCAAAAACTATCTACATAGCTGAGGCACTCTCTCGTTTCGGGGTGATGGTGTTTCTGTTCTTGGTGGGAGTGAAGGTAGATCCACTTTTAATTTTTAGAACAGGGAAAAAGACTTGGGCCATTGGGTTGGGTTCTTGTCTATTGCCACTCGGTTTTAGCGTATGTTCAGCTTATATTATAAGGCTATATTTGTCCCCGGAATCAGAAATCTACAAGGCCTTATATTTTATTTCGACTTTCTCATCAGCTGGTTCCTTTCAAGCCACTGCAAGTGCAGTGCATGATTTTAAGCTCCTAAATTCCGAGGTTGGTCGATTAGCGGTCTCTTCATCTATGATAAATGGAGCGTTCAGTGCGATGTGGCAAGGCATGGTAGTCTCACAGCGTCCAAAAGTTATGCGAAAAAAACCAGACGGATATCTGACATTGGGTATCCTCAGTCTGATTGCACTGGTGCTTATCATAATTTGTATTCTTCGACCTATCATGTTATGGATGACACGCATGACACCCAAAGGGAAACCCGTGAAAGAGTCCTACATAATTTCCATCTATGTCATGATGTTGGGGTGTTCACTCTTTAGTGAGGCCATTGGGGAGCACTACATGCTTGGACCATTGATTTTTGGCCTAGCAGTGCCAGAAGGTCCACCTATTGGAGCAGCATTGGTGGATAGGCTAGATACCCTCATCTCGGGACTGCTTATGCCATTGTTCTTCTTCTCTTCCAGTGCTAGATTCAGTGCCGATATACTTAATTTCACTGACTTCACAATTGTACAACTAGTGGCCTTAGGTAACTTCTTTGCCAAGATTGCAGGAGTCGTGTTACCCTCTCTCTATTGCAAGATGTCATTCACCGATGCAATCTCCTTAGGTCTCATCCTTAGTGCCCAAGGCATATCACAGTTGGTGCACTTGCAAAGTTTACAAACCTTTAAGGTATGTATGTATCTATGTATGCCTTTACTTTCCTACTGCTGCATAATTTTCCACATGTTTTGTGTCTTGCAGATTATAGATGATATGATATACTCGCAAATGGCGATAGCTTTAGTATGGTTGACAGCAGCTTCCAGCCCTATAGTCAAATTATTGTATGACCCATCTAAAAGTTACTTGTCTCTAACAAGGTGGAGAACCGTTGAGCATGCTCCTCCCGACATTGAACTCCCCATCATTGCATGCATACACTGTGAGGAAAACACTCCAGCCATGATCAATTTTCTAGAAATATCTAACTCTAGAGTTGAAAGTCCCATTTACTTCCATGTTCTACACCTACTTCAACTCAAAGGAAGATCAGCCCCACTTATGATAGATCATGATCTCAAGAGCAACACCCATCTATGGCGCTCTAATCGCTCAGTCAACATAATAAATGCCTTTAAATCATATGAGCAACAATGCAGTAACGTGCAGGTCAAAGTCTACACATGTATCTCCCCTTATGAGACAATGCACGACGAGGTATGCATGCAGGCTGCAGAGAAAAGAGCATGCATATTAATTGTGCCTTTTCACAGGCACTTTAGAAGAACTGGGATTATAGAATTATCAAACCCCGTCAGAGCATTGAATCGCCATTTGCTGAGAACCGCACCTTGTTCCGTTGGGATCTTAGTTGAACGTGGGAGTTTGGTTAACAACAACCCTCTAACAACTGTATCCTTTTATAATGTTGCAGTTGTATTTATAGAAGGACCAGATGACCGTGAAGCCTTGGCATATGCAATGCGCATGGCAGATCACCCCAATGTAAAAGTCACTGTAATTAGGATAACGGGATCTCGCAGGAAAAGTAGAACTATGATCACCAGAGACCCTGATGCTGAAATAATTCACAAGTTTATGGTTAACTACCTCCAAGTGAAACGCCATGATTTCCGAGAGCAAATTGTGAGAGATAGTGTTGAAATGATTGGCGTGATTAGGGAATTCGATGGTTGCTTTGATTTGATTTTGGTGGGTCGACGCCACGAGAGTGAGTCTTCAATGTTCTATGGAATGAATGAGTGGAATGAGTACCCAGAACTTGGGTCTGTAGCAGACATGTTGGTGTCTTCAGATTCTACCTTTGACGGGTCAGTTTTGGTGGTGCAGCAACAAAATAAAGTAGGGACGCATGTTATTCGTCAAGATTGTCACAATTTAGAAAATTCGGTCCCTAGGCGTGAACTACCAACCGTTTTGGATGTGCAGCCTAAACCATCGGGGTGGCCAATTCTTTAACCTTTTAATTCAGCTTATCAGAAATATAGTTGTAGATTTCATTCACGAAGTACATACAATTTTTTATTATTTTCTTTCTTAATTCTTTCTAGAGGACTAAACATTTGCCAATGGATTTCTAAAGTCTAGGCCTATAAATTATAAAGTAATCAAAATGAAGGCAGTATGTTTCTTTTGTTAATGAAGATTTATATGGATACAGAGTGATTAAGGTTGTATATGTGACGAGGAATCAATTAATATTGTTTTAGAGGAGGGAGGTGTGATTCGTAATGAGAGAGTGTTCGCCTTTTACTAAGAAAATGTTTCAAACTTTCTTTTTCTAAATTTTCTTATGAAAAAAGGATTCATGTATCATAGCTCCTCCACAAAATTTACCTGCACTATGTTTCACCAAAATCCTAAATGAGGAGGACAATCTCAAAGCGACGAGTGAACCACTACAAGAGTCAAAACGCAAAAGGAACCAAAGCATAAATTGTTTAGTTTTTAATAAACTTAAATGTATTAACCATTATGGGTAACTAGCCATTGTAAGAAACTAGTCGTTGTGAGTGCTTAATACACTAGCTATTGGAGTCTAGATAGTTAATAAGTTAGCCGTTTATAACCGTTGAGAGTACAACGGTCAAGAAATGTATTGTATGAATAAACAACACAAGAGGTGAATAAAATTTTTTCATAAGATTATAGAGTTGTTGTCTAACAAAGTGGTATCAAGAACTAATTAGCTTGAGTGTTTGAGTGGAAAAGAGAGAGCTAGAGAGTTTGAGTGTTTGAGAAAAGAGAGCTAGAGACCTAAGTATTTGAGAAAAAAGAGAGTGAGATGATCAGTCTTACAAACAGTGTTTCCCTGCCCAAGTTGACAAAGGTTGTCAACTATGACAATTGGAGTCTCAAAATGAAGACCCTTCTTGGATCTCAAGAAAATTGGGAGGTGATTGAAGATGGTTTCGATGAACCAGCCAACACTACAAGTTGGTCAAATGCCCAGTTGAAAGTGCTGAAAGACGCACGTGTGAAGGACAAGGCCGCTTTGTACATCCTGTACCAAGCTATCGACGAGTCTGACTTTGAGAAGATTGCAAGTGGCAAATCTTCAAAAGAAGCGTGAGATATTTTGGAGAAGGCGTATAAGGGAGATGACGAGTGAAGCAGGTGCGACTTCAAACACTTAGAGGCAAATTAGAGAGCAAGGGGATGAAAGAGACCGAAGGAGTAGCCAAGTACATTACTCGAGTTGAAACCGTGGCGAACCAACTTGCTAGAAACAAAGAGACGTTACCCGTTAGCCGAGTTGTGGAGAAGATCTTGAGGTCATTGAAAAACGACTTTGAGAATGTGGTGTGCACGATTGAGGAGTCCAATGACCTATCAAAGCTCACGGTTGAAAGGCTTGCAAGATCTCTTGAAGCACACGAACAATGAAAGAAGAAGAAGTGGGAGCCACTTGATCAATTACTCAAAACGAAGATGTCAGTTAAAGATGAGAAAGCTCAGAACACTCAAGGTAAAGGATGATATCGAGGAGGTATAAGAAGCAGTCCTGGGGGTAGAAGCCGAGGAAAAGAAGAGAAAGAACAGTTCGGTCAACAAAATTGGCATGGAAGAGGATGAGGTCCATGGAGAGGAGGTCAATCAAGCAACTCAAATGTTGAGTGCTTCAAGTGTGGCAAGTATGGTCATTATGCAAAGGAGTGCTACTCCGGCAAGTGTTTCAGTTGTGGTAAGTCTGGTCATTTTGCTAAAGATTGTAGATATGATAGTAGAAAGGAAGAGACGATTAACCTCACAAAAGATGTTAAAGAAGAAGCGACATTGTTGATGATGGCTCGTAGCTTGGGAGCTGAGCATAAGCAAGTGGTGAACTTGGCAAGAAGACCGAGTAACATGGAGAATTCAACAAGAAGGCTGAGTATAGTCGATAACTCGACAAGACAGTCAAGTAGTGTGGATAGCTCAGTTGCGTAGGATGGTGAGACATGCAGATAACCCGCACAGGGTGGTGGAGCATGTAGATACCTTGGACACCATGGTGGAGCATGAGGCCAACTTGGTTAACTTGGTGGAACACCTACATAGCTCAAATAAGTTAGTGGAGCAAGTGGATTACTCAGATAGCTCGGTGGAGCATGTGAAAAGCTTGAGTAGCTCTGTATTTGAAGAAGAAGAGCTTCTAATCCAAAGGTTAGAGATTTCAAAAAGAGACTTGCAACAGAGTATTGAAAAGGAGGTTAGAGACAATTTAATTCTACAAGCAAGCTTAGAGAGAAGGAAACAGGCTTTGCAGAAGCGATGCTTGGAATTTGAAGATGTTTCAAGTTTGCAAGAACAGTTACAAGTTGAGAAGGATCTGAGAGCTGCACTAGAGGTGCAAGATGAGAAGTGGCGACTTGAAATGGATGAGGAGATTGAGGAGATTGAGCACAACAATACGTGGGTGTGGTTTGATCTTTCAAAAGGAAGTCAGCCAATTGACAAGAACTCAGTTAACGATAAGTCGACCACAAAGACAAAGAACCCAATGAGTAACAAGTTGGCCAAAGAGAAAAACAAGTTTTCCAATAAGAATGCAAAAATTGAGAGAGTAGAGAACAAGTTAGCCATAGGGAAAGCGAAGTACAGGTCGACTATAGATAAAGTGAAAGGGAAGTCAGTCATGAAGAAAGCGAAGAACTTAACTATTCACGAAAGAGACAAACACAATGTAAGAAGAGTTATTGCATGTTGGAAGCCGTGATGAAGAATAAAGGAACAAAGATGGAGAATAAAAGAAGCATATGTGAGAGCAAAATATTCATCCAACAAAGAAATACAACAAACAAAAGCATATCTGAGAGCAAAAATCCATCCAATAGAGAAATATAACAAAGAAAAGTAGATCTGAGAGTTCAACATTCATCCAACAGAGAAATACAACAAAGAAAAGTAGTTAAATATGGTAGAAGAAGGAAACAACACAAAAAAGTTGTTACTTTTGTTATGTTCTTCATGGTGCTCATGAATCTGAGAGCAAAATATCCATCAAACACACAAATACAACAAATAAGAGAGAAGAACAAAATCGGTGTAAGAGAGATGGAGGACAGAGAGTGATGGAGTAAGAGAGAATAAGGATGAGAGGAAGAGTAAAAAGAGAGCAAATGAGGCTAAAAGGAAGAGAGAGAGGTCAAACCTGCTTTTATTTCAACTGCCAATTCCTCACCAAATGACACGTATGTGATTTCTGTTTGTGGTAAAATAAATTTGAATGCTTTTATTCAGAAAATAATAAAATATTCAAATGTTTCCGATTGTTAGGTTCTCAATTGTATATTATATTAGATTCCTTCTTGCAAATTTTTGCCTTAATAATAGAAGAAAATATGAAAATAATTCTTCTACTCAATTTCATATATATATATATATATATATATATATATA